>Ga0209480_10000540_pt1 | contig 31046 bp, 30 predicted proteins | sample JI61114C2DNA_FD_187501 | JGI IMG/M metagenome (GOLD analysis project Ga0209480, IMG submission 187501) | Wastewater effluent complex algal communities from Wisconsin, to seasonally profile nutrient transformation and Carbon sequestration -... | ecosystem: Engineered > WWTP > Effluent > Algae... | reverse complement strand
GTTACATACAGTGGCTGTTTATGGTGGTGCAAGCATTACAGAACAAGCTAGAGAAGTTAAACGTGGTGCACAAATTATTGTGGCTACACCAGGTAGAATGCAAGACATGATTAACAGAGGTCTTGTAAACATTAAAAACATTGATTTTTGCGTTTTAGATGAGGCAGATGAGATGTTAAACATGGGATTCTACGAAGACATTTGTTCCATTTTATCGGACACACCAGACGAGAAAAACACTTGGTTATTCTCTGCAACTATGCCTGCTGAAGTAGCGCGTATTGCCAAACAATTCATGTCTTCTCCTGTAGAGATTACAGTGGGGAGCAAAAACTCAGGCTCAGCTACAGTATCACACGAATATTACTGTGTGAATGCTCGTGACCGTTACGAAGCTTTAAAACGTTTAGCAGATGCTAACCCCGATATTTTCTCGGTTGTATTTTGTAGAACTAAAAGAGACACACAAGCTGTTGCTGAAAAACTAATTGAGGATGGTTATAGTGCAGCTGCTTTACACGGAGACTTATCGCAAGCACAACGTGATGGTGTGATGAAATCGTTTAGAGGGCGTCAAATCCAAATGTTAGTTGCAACTGATGTTGCGGCTCGTGGAATTGACGTTGATAATATTACTCACGTAGTAAATTACCAATTACCAGACGAAATTGAAACGTATAATCACCGTTCAGGAAGAACTGGTAGAGCTGGAAAATTAGGAACTTCTATCGTAATCATTACAAAAAGTGAATTACGTAAAATTTCTTCCATTGAAAGAATCATTCAACAAAAATTTCAAGAAAAAACAATTCCATCTGGAATTGAAATCTGCGAAATTCAGTTATTACACTTAGCAAATAAGATTAAAGATACAGAAGTTGATCACGATATTGACACCTATTTACCTGCTATTAATGAAGTTTTAGATGGCTTATCTAAAGAAGAGTTAATCAAGAAAATGGTTTCTGTTGAATTCAATAGATTCATAAACTATTATAAATCGAAACGTGATTTATCAGGTGAAAGAGCAAATGATAGAGAAAGAAGTTCTGAATCAAGAGAAATAAGAGCGGGTGATCCAGTTCGTTATTTCATTAACATTGGTGCAAGAGATGATTTCGATTGGATGCAATTGAAAGACTTTATCAAAGAAACTTTAGATTTAGGCAGAGATGACGTATTTAAAGTGGATGTAAAAGAAGGTTTCTCTTTCTTTAATACTGATGGTGAACACACTGACAAAGTAATGTCTGTTCTTAACGGTTATAACATGAATGGTCGTAGAATCAACGTTGAAATTTCTAAAAATGATGGTGGTGGAAGAAGACGTGACCATAATGGAAGAAACTCTAGTGGAAGTTTTGGTGGAGGAAGACGCGAAGGTGGATTTCGAAGTGAAAGAAGCGGTTCTACTCCAAGAAGAGATGGCGGTTTCAGAGGTGAAAGAAATAATTCTGCAACTAAAAGAGAAGGAGGATCAAGACGTTCAGAAAGTACTGGAGATACTTCAAGACTAAGAAGACCAAGAAGAAGTTAACATTTTTCGTTAATTTTCTTATAAAATTATAGAAAACTACAAAATATCAGCTTTAGATTAGTATTTTTGAATTAATATATAAAGCATGAGATATTTTGTAGTTTTTCTTTTTTTACTCGTGTCTATCTTTGCCAATGCGCAAAATGATACGCTTGTAAAATTAATCAAAGGAACCGTTATTCATAATGAAACGCGATTACCTATGGGAAGTGTACATGTTATTAATGCTACAAAAGTTTTGGGAACAATAACAACTACAAGCGGTTTATTTGAAATTGCTGCACAAGTAAATGACACACTTTTATTTAGTTATTTAGGGTATGAAACCATAAAAGTTAAAGTAACTAACGACTGGATAAAAGAAAATTCAACCAAGGTTTATCTTAGTGAAAAGTCTTATATTTTAGACGAAGTAACTGTTTTTAAATACAATTTAACTGGACATGTTCAGGTTGATACTGAATTAATTCCCGTTGCTTCAGCTAGTTATCGTTATAATATTCCTGGTTTAAAAGTGGGTTATGAAGCTGGCGACAAATCTCCTGGTGCAATTTCTAAAGTTTTAGGTTCAATATTTAATCCTGCTGATTTTCTTTATAATGTTTTTGGAAAACGTTCAAAAGAAATGAAAAAATTAAAAGAAATGAAAAAAAACGATACCGTTAGAAATCTTTTAGCAACAAAATTTGATAGAGAAACATTAGCCGCTTTATTAGAAATCAATAAAGATGATATTCCGTTAATCTTAGAAAATTGTAATTACTCTGAATACTTTATAAAAACTGCAAACGACTTACAAATCATGGACGCAATTAGTTCATGCTATGAAGAATATAAAGTTTTGAAAAAAAATAAGTAATTTATACTTCTTTTTCAAATTTTTTTTCAATAAATTCAATGTCTTTTATCGATTTTCGTGTCCAATCTAAACGCTTTTTCAAAGCTTCTTCTTCTGTTAATTGCCAATTTATTTCCGATTGACGTAAACGACTTGTCACATCTTGAATTATAATCGCAGCAGAAACCGAAATATTTAAACTTTCAGTATAACCAACCATTGGTATTTTCAAAAATCCATCGGCTTGTTGTATTACTTCTTCTGATAAACCATTTCGTTCTGTACCAAAAAACAGCGCTGAGGGCTTAGAAATATCAAATTCATGTAACATACAAGAACTATTATGAGGAGTTGTAGCTATTATTTGATAACCTTTAGTACGCATTTCATTAATACAACTTTGAACAGTATTAAAACGATTAACATCCACCCATTTTTGAGCACCCATTGCGATTTCAGAATCAATTCGTTTACCAAATTTTCCTTCAATAACATTCAATTCTTGAATTCCAAAAATCTCACAACTACGCATTACCGCGCTCGTATTGTGTAATTGATACACATCTTCCATAGCTACTGTAAAATGCTTCGTTCGGTTTTTCAATACTCTTAAAAAGCCTTCTTTTCTATTTTCGGTAATAAAGCCTTCTAAATATTCTAAAAGCGCATGATTAGAAAAACTCATGTTTTTTTTTATTAAATTTACTACAAAGAAAAAGAAAATTGAGCTATGAAAAAAATCGTAGTACTAACAGGTGCTGGAATTAGTGCCGAAAGCGGAATCAAAACTTTCCGTGATGCTGATGGCTTATGGGAAGGTCACGATATAATTGATGTAGCTTCTCCTATTGGTTGGAAAAAAAATGCCGAATTAGTGTTGGATTTTTACAACAAAAGAAGAGCCCAACTCTTAACTATAAAACCTAATAAAGCACATGAAATATTATCCGAATTAGAAGAACATTTCGACGTTCACGTCATAACCCAAAACGTTGACGATTTACATGAAAGAGCCGGAAGTAATAAAATCGTTCATTTGCATGGCGAATTATTAAAAGTAAGAAGTATTGCTAATGAAAACTTCGTTTTAGATTGGAAACACGATTTAAACTTAGGTGATTTTGATTTGGAAGGTAACCAATTGCGGCCACATATTGTTTGGTTTGGCGAAGATGTTCCCATGATTGAACACGCTATAGATATTGTAGAAACCGCTGATATTTTAATTATTATCGGAACTTCTTTACAAGTATATCCTGCTGCTGGATTAATGAATTATGTGGACCAAAATGTTCCAATTTATTACATCGATCTAAAACCAGCTACCATTTACGATTTACCAAACGAGTTGAAAGTGTTACCGTTAACCGCAGTTGAAGGAATGAAAATTGTGAAAGAAGAACTTTTAAATTTAAAATAAAAAACTCGAAACTAATTACTGATAACTAATCGCTAATTACTAAATTTGCACTTCTTTAAACAACACACAACAAAATGCAATTAACAGAATTAAACGCTATTTCGCCAATTGATGGTCGTTATAGAAACAAAACTATTTCATTATCTCCTTATTTTTCAGAAGAAGCCTTAATTAAATACCGAGTTTTGGTAGAGGTTGAATATTTTATTGCTTTGTGCGAAGCTGATTTACCTCAATTAGCCAAAATTGACAAATCGATTTACGATTCTTTAAAAGCTATTTATAAGAACTTTTCTACTGAAGATGCACTTTGGATTAAAGAAACCGAAAAAACAACGAATCACGATGTAAAAGCGGTGGAATATTTCATCAAATCGAAATTCGATGGTTTAGGATTACAAGAATATAAAGAGTTTATCCATTTCGGATTGACTTCTCAAGATATCAACAATACGGCAATTCCGCTTTCTACCAAAGAAGCTTTTGAAAACGTTTATTTACCAGGTCTAGTAAGCGTAATTGCAAAATTGAAAGAATTAGCAATGGAATGGAAAGACATTCCAATGTTAGCCAGAACACACGGACAACCAGCCTCTCCTACTCGTTTAGGAAAAGAAATTTTAGTTTTTGTAGAACGTTTAGAAGAGCAAATGCGTTTGTTATTCAATGTTCCTTTTGCAGCTAAATTTGGTGGCGCTACTGGAAATTACAACGCACACAAAGTTGCCTATCCAACTACAGATTGGAGAAAATTTGGAACCGATTTCGTAGAAAACAGTTTGGGATTACACCATTCGTTTCCAACAACACAAATAGAACATTACGATCATTTTGCAGCCTTTTTCGATGCTTTGAAACGTATCAACACGATTTTAATCGACTTAGATAGAGATATTTGGACTTATGTTTCAATGGATTATTTCAAACAAAAAATCAAAGCAGGAGAAATTGGTTCTTCGGCCATGCCACATAAAGTTAATCCAATTGATTTTGAAAATTCGGAAGGAAATTTAGGAATTGCGAATGCGATTTTCGAACACCTTTCAGCAAAATTACCACTTTCAAGATTACAACGTGATTTAACTGATAGTACGGTTTTACGTAATATTGGGGTTCCAATGGGACACACGTTAATCGCTTTTGAAGCTACTTTAAAAGGATTAAACAAATTGCTATTAAACGAAGACAAATTCGCAGAAGATTTAGAGAAAAACTGGGCGGTTGTTGCAGAAGCAATTCAAACGATTTTGCGTCGTGAAGGCTATCCAAATCCATACGAAGCTTTGAAAGACTTAACTAGAACAAATACTGTAATTAACAAAGAAGCGATTCATAACTTCATCGGAACTTTAAAAGTTTCTAAAGAAGTAAGAGCAGAATTAATGCAAATAACACCGAGTAACTATTTGGGAATTTAATTCCTTCTAAAATATGCCAAAACCTATCAGTATAAAACTCATTTTTATTAGTTTACTGATAGGTTTTTTCTTTTATTCATGTTCATCTTCCAAAATCACCACTACAAATTCAAAAGCAGGTGTCGTTATTACTTTTGATGATTACTTCGTAAACGAATGGAAAGAAGCCGATGCTCAACTCGCAAAATACAATTGGAAAGCTACTTTTTGTGTAAGTAATTTTGAAAAACTTTTGGCTATTGATATTTCTAACCTAAAAGAACTTCAAAACAAAGGGCACGAAATTGCTGGTCACGGATTTCGCCATATCAATGCAAAAGAATTCACTAAGAAATACAAGAAACAGCAATATTTAGTGATTGAAATTTTTCCATTAATCGAGGCGTTTAAAAAAGAAGGAATTGAAATTAAATCATTTGCTTATCCTTTTGGAGCCAAAACACAAACATTAGACTACGAATTACAAAAACATTTCGATATCATAAGAGGCACAGCAAAAGGTGGCAAAAAAGTAGCCGATAACGCTAATTTCTACAACGGAAATCGATTAGCAAACGGAATTGGAATTGATAGTAATTACGAACACTTTAGTTTAAAATACTTAACTAAAGTTTTAAATTACGCAAAAAAACACAATAAAATAGTCGTTTTCTACGGACACAAACCAGTTTATAAAGCTTCAAATGAGTATGAAGTAGATCTAAAAACATTAGAAATTATTTGTCAATTTGTGGTTGCAAACCAAATTAAATTTTACACGCTTCAAGAACTTAATTCGCTAAAAAAACAATAAAATTGAGCGCATAAAGAATTGACATTTTGAAAAATGAATACTTTTTACTCTATTTTAGAGTGAGTTCAATACAAAATTACTGGAATGAGATAATAAAAAAATTAAATAATGCGGATTTTTTTATATCTATTTATTTTGTAAATAACTCAAAACACTTTTCTCAATTCGCTCATTAATATTTGTAATATCTGCCTTTACGAATTTTTTACCAACTATGTTTTCGTATAACTCAATGTAACGCTCTGAAACCATTTCGATGTATTCGTCGGTCATATTTGGAATTTGTTGACCTTCCTTTCCTTGAAATCCTTTATCAATTAACCATCTACGCACGAATTCTTTCGACAATTGTTTTTGCTCTTCATTTTCGTTTTGTCTTTCTTGATAGCCTTCAGCATAAAAATAACGTGAAGAATCTGGTGTGTGGATTTCATCGATTAAAACGATTTGTCCATCTTTTGTTTTTCCAAATTCGTATTTCGTATCGGCTAAGATTAAACCCCGAGATGCTGCAATTTCAGTTCCTCTTTGATATAAGGCTCTAGTATATTTTTCTAAAACAGAGTAATCTTCTTCTGTTACAATTCCGTTTGCTAAAATGGCTTCACGAGAAATATCTTCGTCATGCAAACCTTTATTAGCTTTAGTAGTTGGTGTAATAATTGGTGTTAAAAATTTATCATTTTCTTTTAACCCTTCTGGCATTTCCACACCGCAAAGGATTCTTCTCCCTGCTGCAAATTCACGAGCTGCGTGTCCTGATAAATAGCCACGAATTACCATTTCTACTTTAAAAGGTTCGCATAAATGTCCAACTGCCACATTTGGATCTGGAGTTGCTACTAACCAATTTGGTACAATATCCGAAGTTAATTCCATGAATTTAGTTGCAATTTGATTTAGGATTTGTCCTTTGTAAGGGATTCCTTTTGGCAACACTACATCAAATGCAGAAAGACGATCAGTAGCCACCATCACTAATAAATTATCATTAATATTGTAAACTTCTCTAACTTTTCCACGGTAAACCGATTTTTGACCTGGAAAATTGAAATTAGTAGTCGTAATTGTTTTCATTATGTTGTGTTGTATTATGTGTTGCACAAATATAAAAAAAGACGCTAATAAAAGCGTCTTTTTTTGTCAATTTAATCATTATTCTCAATACTTTTATAGGCATCAATGATTTTCTTCACTAATCTGTGACGCACGATGTCTTTATCGTCTAAATAGATAATTCCAACGCCTTCTACATCTTTCAAAATCAAAATGGCTTCTTTTAAACCTGAAATCGTTCTTCGAGGTAAATCAACCTGACCTGGATCACCCGTAATCATGAATTTAGCATTTTTTCCCATACGAGTTAAAAACATTTTCATTTGAGAATGCGTAGTATTTTGTGCTTCATCTAGAATCACAAATGCATTATCTAAAGTACGACCACGCATAAAAGCCAACGGAGCAATTTGAATAATTCCTTTTAAAATATAATCTTCTAAGGTTTGTGGTGGCAACATATCACGCAACGCATCATATAGAGGTTGCATGTAGGGGTCTAATTTTTCCTTCATATCACCTGGAAGAAAACCTAAATTTTCTCCAGCTTCTACCGCAGGTCGCGTCAAAATAATTCGTTTGACTTGTTTTTCTTTCAAAGCTTTGACCGCCATAGCAACTCCGGTATATGTTTTTCCTGTTCCAGCTGGACCAATAGCAAACACCATATCGTTTTTATGAATGGTATCTACTAATTTTTGTTGGTTAGGCGTCATCGCTTTAATTAGCTTACCTCCTATACCATGCACTAAAATTTTATCTCTGTCATGCATGTGCTCTACATCGTGTTGATGACTGGTCTCCAAAACTCTTAGAATTACATTATCATCAATACTATTGTATCTCGTAAAATGATGCATTAACCGTTTAAAACGAGTTTCAAATTCATCTAAAATTTCTGCTTCGCCAAAAGCTTTTAAAGTCGTGCCTCTGGCTACAATTTTTAATTTTGGATAATACTTCTTAATTATCTCAAGATGTGCATCTTGAGCACCCCAAAACTCTTTTGGAGCGATGTCGATTAATTCAATTACTTTTTCGTTCAATGGCTTTCTTTTTTAATTATTTTTGAAATGCTAAAATTATAGTAGCTTTGTAATCAAATTTAGTAAAAACAAACTTTGCTTTTCAAATAAGTTATAAACAAAAAAATGTCAATAATTACGCTAACTACCGATTTTGGATACAAAGACTACTTTGTAGGTGCTTTGAAAGGAAAAATTTTATCGGAATTAAAAGAAGCTATTATAATTGATATTTCGCACGAAATTGACCTATTCAACACATTAGAAGCAAGTTACTGTATTGAAGCCACTTATTCTAATTTTCCAAAAGGTACCATTCATATTATTGGTGTTGATAGCGAACGCATTGGCGATACCCAACATATTGCGATGCAATGGGACGGTCATTACTTTATTTGTGCTGATAATGGCATATTGAATACCTTAATTCAGAAGAAAATTCCACAAAAAATTGTTGCTATTACTATTCACGATAGATTGAATACCGATGTGAGTGATATGAATGTTTTTGCAGCCGTAGCTTGTCATATTTCGAGAGGTGGTTTACTGAATGTAATTGGGAAGGAAATTCAATCATTGAAATCAATTAGTGTATTGACTTCTACTATTTCCGATGATTTAACTGAAATAAAAGGACAGATCGTGTATATTGATTCGTTTGGAAATTGCGTTACTAATATTTCGCAAAAACAATTTAACGATACGATTCGAAGTAGAAAATTTGAAATCATAATTAAAAATAAAAAAATAACCCGTTTACACAAAAGCTATTCTGATTTTCCAGTTTCCGACACAAAGCAACTGAAAGATTTAGAAGGCGATTTTTTGGCTTTATTTAACGAAAATAAGTATTTAGAAATTGCTATTTACAAGAGTAATCCTAAAACAGTGGGTTCTGCCGCTACGCTATTAGGACTTCATTTTAGAGATAGTATTTCGGTAAAATTTAAATAAAACAAAACTATGTTCATAAGAATTGTAAAAATGCGTTTTCAAGAAGATAAAATCGAAGCTTTTTTAAATAATTTTGAAGGAGTGAAACAACATATTCGAAATTTTGAAGGCAATCAGTTTTTGGAATTGTACCAAGATAAAAATGACAAACGTATTTTCTTTACTTACAGTTATTGGGAAAACGAAGCTGCATTAGAAAAATATAAAAACTCTACACTATTTAAGGAAGTTTGGAGTTATACTAAAACCCTATTCAGCGACAAGCCAGAAGCGTGGAGCGTAGACCGATTGGTAACATTAAATTAGAATTTAGAAATTGGAGTTGAGAGTTAAAAACTTGAAACCTGAAACAAACAATAAAAAATGAAAGCATTATTATTACGAGAAATAAAATCCTTTTTTGGTTCGCCGATTGGATATTTAGTCATCGGAATTTTTCTTTTACTCAACGGATTATTTCTTTGGGTTTTTGAAGGCGAATTCAACATATTAAACTCGGGTTTTGCCGATATGAGTCCGTTTTTCAAATTGGCACCATGGATTTTAATTTTCTTAATTCCAGCCGTAACCATGCGCAGTTTTTCGGATGAGAAAAAACAAGGTACGATTGAGTTATTGTTTACCAAACCGCTTTCTAATTGGGATATCGTAAATGGAAAATTCTTAGGCGCTTTAGTTTTAATCATTTTAGCGATTGTTCCAACGATAATTTATGTATTGACGATTTCACATTTTAGTGCTGAACCTGAATCATCAGGAAATTTTATTGCACTACATATTTATTTGGGATTAGGATTAGTTTTTTATCTTTTGAAAATGATTTTAAAGGATAAATTCTTTCCAATCAAGAAAAGTATATTAGAAAACTTTGATATTTTCTATTTGATTTTAGGACTTATCGTTATTTTCTATTCAATGTCAACTATTGAAAATTTAGATATGGGAAGTACGCTAGGTTCGTATTTCGGATTGTTGTTCTTAATTGCAGCTTACACGGCGATTGGAATTTTTGCTTCTACTTTATCTGACAATCAAATTGTAGCTTTCATTATTGCTGTTTTTTGTTGTTTCTTTTTCTATTTTGGTTTTGATGGAATTGCTTATTTTTTAGGAAGTTATAGTTCTATTTTTACCTCATTAGGAATGAATTTTCACTTTAAAAGTATGAGTCGTGGTGTGTTAGACACGCGAGATATTATTTATTTCATTAGTGTTACGTTTCTTTTTTTATCAGCAACCGTTTATCAACTTAAATCTTTGAAATGGTAATGAAAGAAAATAAATCAAAAGCTTTAAAGCAATTGGGAATTGTATTTTTAGCCATCATCGTTATCAATTTAATCAGCAACTTCTTTTTCAAACGTTTCGACTTAACACAAGACAAACGTTATACGTTATCAGAAACTAGCTTAAATATCATCAAAACTGTTGATAGTCCACTGTACATTGATGTGTATTTAGAGGGTAATTTTCCACCAGAATTTAAGCGTTTGCAAAATGAAACCAAGCAACTTTTAGAAGAATTTTCGGCATACAATTCAAATATCGTTTTTCAATTTAAAAATCCAATTGAAAAAGAAGAAATGCGTGTTGAAGTCATGAAGCAATTCTACGAAAGAGGCATGCAACCGTTGAGCATTACGGTAGAAGACAAAGGAAAGCAATCGCAAGAAGTGGTTTTCCCTTGGGCGCAAGCGACGTATGGCGATAAATTCACGAAAGTGGCTTTATTGAAAAACTTAATGGGAGCTTCAACGGAACAAAAAGTCATCAGTTCGGTACAGCATTTGGAATTTGGTTTTGCAGAAGCTATCAATAAAATTTCGAAAGAAAAACAAAAGAAAATTGCCGTAATCAAAGGTAACGGAGAAGTTTTAGAACCTTTCATGGCGGACTTCCTAAGAACGGTTAAAGAAAGTTATTATATCGGACCTTTTACATTAGATTCGGTAGCAAAACAACCAATACAAACTTTAGAAGCGCTAAAAAAATACGATTTAGCAGTAATTGCAAAACCAACCGAAGTATTCTCTGAATCGGAAAAGCAAGTACTCGACCAATTTATTATGAATGGCGGAAAAACCATTTGGTTAGTAGATGCCGTTTCTGCCGACATGGATAGTTTAGTAGGAAACCAGAATGGAACTATTTTAGCAGCCCAACGAGAATTGAATTTAACCGATATGTTCTTTAAATATGGAATTCGTATGAATCCGTTATTGGTTAAAGATGAATATGGGACACCTATAAAAATTGCGACAGGAAATCAAGGAAGCGAAACACAATTTCAGGAATATACTTGGAAATTTGCGCCCTTCATTTATCCAACCTCAACCAATCCTATTGTTAAAAATATGGAAGGGATTAAGTTTGAATTTGCTTCACCTATCGAATTATTAAAGAATGATGTCAAGAAAACCGTTCTTTTGAGTTCGTCTGAATATTCAAAAACGATTGGAACGCCTACGCCTATTTCGTTAGATATGGTGACCGAAGAAACTACGCCAGAAGAATACGAAGGCAAAGGATTGATCCCAGTAGCGGTACTTTTGGAAGGAAAATTCAAATCGGCATATCAAAATAGAGTCTTACCTTTTGAAGATAAAACATTTCAATCGGAAGGAAAAAACAATAAAATGATTGTAATTTCAGATGGTGATGTAATCAAAAATCAATTAGATAAAGGCGCACCATTAGAATTAGGTTTTGATAAATGGACAAATCAATTGTACGGAAACAAAGACTTCTTACTCAATTGTGTAAATTATCTGTTAGACGACAACGGACTTATTAACATCAGAAGTAAAGATGTCGATTTGCCATTATTAAACAAAGAAGAGGTTTATAAAAATTATACAACTGCTCAAATGATAACTGTCGGATTACCAATAGTTATTTTAGCTATCTTTGGATTTTTATTCACTTTCTTGCGCAAAAGAAAATACAGCCGCTAGTTGTTGATAATTTGTTTTTGCGTTTGAGCAGAATTAGAATATATTTGTGAAATATAAAATCAAATCACGATTTTAAAATACAAGATGATGAAGTTTATAGTATCGAGTTCGTATTTATTAAAACAATTACAAGTTTTAGGTAGTGTTATCAACAGTAATAACACCTTACCTATCCTTGATAATTTCCTTTTTGAATTAGACAACAACCAATTAAAAGTTTCAGCTTCTGATTTAGAAACTACCATGACTGCTACGTTAGAAATTGATTCTACAAGTCAAGGAAGTGTTGCTATTCCTGCAAAACTTTTATTAGATATCTTAAAAACATTCCCAGAGCAACCGTTAACTTTTACAGTAGAAAACAACTCAACTGTAGAAATTAGCTCAAACTCGGGTAAATATGCCATTGCTTACGCACCAGGAGAAGAATTCCCTAAAGCTGTAGTTTTAGACGATCCTTCAAAAACATTAGTTCCTGCGGAAGTATTAGCAACTGCGGTAAGTAAAACCATTTTCGCTGCTGGAAACGATGATTTACGCCCTGTAATGAGTGGTGTTTTCTTCCAATTTTCACCAGAAGGATTGATCTTCGTAGCAACAGACGCTCATAAATTAGTAAAATATGCACGTACTGATGTAAAAGCATCTCAAGTAGCTGATTTTATAATGCCTAAGAAACCTTTAAACATTTTAAAAGGAATTTTAGGCGCATCTGATGCAGAAGTTGCTATTGAATATAACGACTCTAATGCAACGTTCTCTTTTGAGAACTATATATTAACTTGTCGTTTAATTGATGGGAAATATCCAAACTACGAAGCGGTTATTCCAAAAGAAAATCCAAACAAGTTATTAATCAACAGAGTTCAGTTTTTAAATTCAGTACGTCGTGTGGCTATTTTTGCTAATAAAACTACACACCAGATTCGTTTAAAAATTGCTGGAACTGAATTAAATATTTCGGCAGAAGATATTGATTATTCAAACAGAGCAGACGAACGTTTAACTTGTGATTACCAAGGAGACGATATGCAAATTGGTTTCAACTCCCGTTTCTTAACAGAAATGTTGAATAATTTATCAAGTGATGAAATTCAATTAGAAATGTCGATGCCAAATAGAGCTGGGATTTTAACTCCTGTTGATGGTCTAGACGAAGGCGAAACAGTTACAATGCTTGTAATGCCAGTAATGTTAAGCAACTAATTAAAATATTTTTTAAAACTAAAAATCCTTATAACACCAACCCTAACTAACCTTAAAAACCACTTGGCTCAGGCTTTAGTGGTTTTTTGTTTGAATTGTTAACTTTTAAAAAAATATACTAAAATCTTCTTTTTTATTTGAATTTTTCATGTTGTTCCTTTTTAGACTAACTAATTTTTACGCAAATTAACTGCTCAAGATAAAAAAGTTGTGGAGAAAATAAAAAATTATTTTGTTGATTATATTTTTTTTAGATGGATAGATCATTTAATAGATTAATAGAACTCTTGCTTCCTGAATATATCATCGACTACTTACTTTGAGTTTAAACCAATTGATAAAAAGTAAGAAACACTTCATTTGTATTTAGAGGAAATCAATAAACCTCCAACGGAATATTCGCAGGATAAATTATAATCCAAAGTTTTTTTTTGATAGTATCACTGTTCGAGATTTTCCCATTCGAGAGTCAGAAATATTGAATTCTTTCTCTTTAGACTAACTAATTTATATGCTTAATTTTTCCAAATCCACAGGTTTTGAACTTGATCCACTTGATCTTTGATCCCCAAGTCCACATTTTTATCTGTAAAAAACGGTGTAATAATAAAAAACTCCAACGTTTCTGTTGAAGTTTTCTGTGGGCGATGAGGGGTTCGAACCCCCGACCCCCTCGGTGTAAACGAGGTGCTCTGAACCAGCTGAGCTAATCGCCCTAATAAGATGCTTTACTTTTGTAATTCGAATGCAAATTTACACTAAATATTTGTTTTTGCAAGTCTTTTCTAAAAAAAATCACACAATTTCGGCTACTACAAATGTGCTTCCTCCAATGTAAATAAAATCATTAGAATTGGCTTTTTTAAACGAATCTATATAAGCATCTGTAAAAGAGTTATATACTTCACCTTTCAATCCAAAATCAAAAGCTTTTTCTTGTAATTTTTTTGCATCTAATCCACGAGGAACATTTGGTTTACAAAAATAATATTTTGCTTTTTTTGGAAATAAAGGTAAAATTGAATCTAAATCTTTATCATTTACTACACCTAAAACTACATGAAGGATTTCAAAATGATGCTTTTGAATTTGATTCAACACTATTTTCAATCCATGACTGTTATGAGCTGTATCGCAAACCGTAAAGGGTTTTTGATTTAAAATTTGCCATCTACCAAGTAATCCTGTATTTTGAACTACATTTTTAAATCCTAACTTAACATGCTTTTCTTCGATATTAAATTGTGATTGTAATAATTCTATTGTCTGAAGAACCGTTTTCTTATTATGAACTTGATAATCTCCTAACAAAGCACATTCGTAAGTAACTTCAGGGTTATCTTGAGCAAAATAAATTGGAGTATTTTCTAATTTCGATTTATCTATAAAAACAGGTTTTGTTTCTTCTGAATATTCTCCTATTACAACTGGAATATTCTTTTTAATAATTCCGGCTTTCTCAAAAGCAATTTTTGCTAAAGTATCTCCTAAAAACTGAGTGTGATCAAAACCAATATTGGTAATTACAGAAACCAAAGGCCTAATAACATTGGTAGAATCTAATCTTCCTCCCATTCCAACTTCGATAACAGCTACATCAACTTGTTCTTTTGCAAAATAATCAAAGGCTAAACCAACGGTCATTTCGAAAAAACTCAACTGATTGGCTTCGAAAAAAGTTTTGTTTTGAGCTACAAAATCAACCACAAAATCTTCTGAAATCATTTCTCCATTGATACGAATACGTTCCCGAAAATGTTTTAAATGAGGCGAAGTGTACAAACCAACTTTATATCCTGCTTCTTGCAAAATTGAAGCAATCATGGACGAAGTTGAACCTTTGCCATTAGTTCCCGCTACATGAATGGATTTGAATTTGGTTTCGGGATGTTGCAAATGTTTTACCAACAATAAAGTATTGGCTAAATCTTTTTTATAGGCTGAAGCACCTTGCGTTTGAAACATAGGTAACTGGTTAAATAACCATGTTGTTGTTTCTTGATACGTCATTTTAAATGGTATAACAAAGAATTATTCTCCTACTTGGAAATTTACAACTACAAAACCAATTTGAGTTTCGGGTGCGTTAGCATCGGGGTGCCATTTGAAAGTTTTAGCTGTTTCAAGTGCTGGATTAACTAAACAAGGATTAGTATTAGTTGTTCCTTGAGAACGTTCTGCTTTGATTACGTTTCCTTGGCGGTTTACCCAAATCTTGACCACAACCTTTCCAGATTCGTTACAATCTTGTACTCTTTTACTGTTTCCAAATAATTTTCTTCCAGCTAAACCCCAACCTGTTCCTGTTCCAGTTCCAATTCCATCACCTGAGCCACTTCCGTAAAAACTATTAGCATACAAACTTCCGTTTGGATTACCTTTATCAACACCTTCAGTATCATCTCCATGACCTGATTGTGAAGTACCGTCTTGTTTTGGACCTTTTATAATACTATTTAAAGCACTATTATTAGGTTTTGTTGGTTTTGTTTCTGTTGGTTTAACAACAGGTTTTGTTTCCGCAGGCTTAACAACTGGTTTTTTTACCTCTTTTTTTGGCAAAGTAACTGGCGCCTCTTCATCTTGCGTTAACACATCGTCTTCTTCTGCGGGAACAGGTTCTGACTGCGCTTGATCGGGTGACATTTGCACTGGTTCTGTTGGTTGAATTTCTCCACTACCTGTTTCGCTAGTTCCAAAGTTAACTGCAATTCCGTTTTCTGGTGGCGGATCCATGTACGTTAATCCAAAAATAGCGAACAACAGAAAAAGTATCACAAAAATAACTGACGTTATTGTGAATGATTTTTTCTCTTCTAGTGTTTCTAAAAATTTCATTTTTTATCTATTTTGGATTAACCGCAATAACCATTTTTATTTGATTTCTATAGGCTATTTCCATAACCTTAACCACTTTTTCATGAGGAACCGATTTTTCTGCTCTTAAAACGATAGCCTTATTTTCTGATGTTGTCATTAGAGCCATTAATTGGTTTTCTAAATCGGCTTCGTTAATTTTATCTTTATCAATAAAGAAATTCAAATCTTTATCGATACTTACCGAAGTACTTTTATTACTATCAGTTTTTCCTTTTGCTTTTGGCAATACTAAATCCAAGGCATTAGTAGTAACCATAGTAGAAGTAATCATGAAAAAGATAAGCAACAAAAAAACGATGTCTGTCATAGACGACATATTGAATTCTGTTGAAACTTTATTTCTAGTTTTACCTAACTTCATTATACTGGCTCGTTTAATAAATCTAAGAACTCAACCGCATTACCTTCCATTTGATTTACCACTTTATTAGTTTTTACTACTAAGTGATTGTACCCAACATAAGCTATAATTCCTACAACTAAACCAACTACTGTTGTGGTCATTGCGGTGTAAATTCCTTCTGCTAGTGCTCCTACTTCTATTTGTCCGCCACCACTTGCCATTTTATGGAAAGCAAGAATCATACCAACAACCGTTCCAAGGAAACCAACCATAGGTCCAGCACCTGAAATAGTAGCCAACATACTGGTGTTTTTTTCTAATTTATACAATTCTAAGTTTCCTGCGTTTTCAATAGCAGTATTGATATCTTCTAATGGTTTTCCAATACGAGAAATTCCTTTTTCAATTAATCTAGCTACGGGTGAATTGGTTTGAGCACACAACATTTTGGCTGCGTCAATTTTACCCGACATAATATTCATTTTGATATTATTCATGAAGCTGGAGTCTATTTTAGACGCTTTGTTAATTGCCATTAATCGTTCAAAATATAAAAATAAGGCAAAAAACAATTGAATAAAAAGAACTAACATAATTAATTGTCCTCCAACACCACCACTTGTTAACAAACTCCACATTGATAAAGTTTGTTCTGTTGGTTGAGCTTCTGCTGCCACTTGACTTGCTACTGCTAAACTATCCACTTGAAGAAATAAACTCATAGTAATTATTTAATTTGTATTTAAAACGTATATATAATTTTATTATTGTTTATCGAATATAATGTTCAATAAATAGAAAGGCAAGAGCGCCAGCCATAAAACCTGCAAAAGCCAGCCATGTTATTTTTTTCAAATACCAGATAAAATCGATTTTTTCCATTCCCATTGCTGCAACACCAGCTGCTGAACCGATAATTAACATACTTCCACCTGTACCTGCCGAATAAGCAATAAAATGCCAAATCGGGTTATCTAGTTCATAGGTATACATCCCCATTGACGCTGCAACTAAAGGCACATTATCAATAATTGCAGATAAAACGCCTAATAATATTACTACAATATCCATGTTAGGAATAGTATTAGAAATACTTTCTGCAGCATATCTAAGTGTTCCTACTTCTTGCTCATTGATTGCTCCAAAGACTAAACTTTCAAGAGCAGCAACTGACATTAAAATTCCTAAGAAGAATAAAATACTTGAAATTTCTATACGAGATAATGCTTTATGAGCTGAATATAAATGTTTTTTACTTTTATCGAAATTATCCTCTGGATGAATATATTCTGAAACCAACCATACAAATCCTAAACTCAACATCATTCCAACATATGGTGGTAAATGTGTAATGGTTTTAAAAATTGGCACAAAAACAATTGCGCCTAATCCTAACCAAAGCATGGTTTTACTACTCAATAATTTATGTGTTTCTTCGCTATTTTTAGTTTCGATTTCTTCAATGTTTCCTTTAAATATTTTCATTCTTGATGCTAAAGCAAAAGGTACTACGAAGCATAAAATTGCTGGAATAATGATGTATTCTGACAACCCACCTGCTGAAACTTTTTTAGCAATCCAAAGCATTGTAGTAGTAACATCCCCAATTGGAGACCATGCGCCACCTGCGTTTGCTGCAATAACTATTAAGGATGCATACCAAATTCGCTCTTCTCGATTTTGAACTAATTTTCTTAAAAGAGAAATCAATACAATTGTTGCTGTTAAGTTATCAATAACCGCCGATAAAATAAATCCAATAATTCCTGTTATCCACAACAATCTAATCTTACTTTTGGTTTTTACCATATCTTTCAAGACATCAAAACCTCTATGTAAGTCAATTAATTCTACAATTGTCATTGCTCCAATAAGAAAAATTAAAATTTCGGCAACTTTACCTACATGATGTAATAGCAGTCCTTCGAAACCATGTTCTTGTGCATGAATATCTCCAGAATTAATATTAAAAATGGAACCATGACCATCTACAACAGAAAACCAACCTTGATGAAAACCAATTGCTAATAATGCCCACATCAATGATGCCATTAAAAGCGCTGGAACTGTTTTGTCTAATTTAAGAGGATGTTCTAATGTAATTGATAAATAACCAATTACGAAAAGTAAAATAAGTAATGCTTCCATTTTAAAAAATTATTATACAAGTTGTTTTAAAGCGATTTCAAAAGCGGTTGCGCTAATATTCTTTTTGTCAGAATTGATAGCGTGTGCTTTTTCAATTGCATTTTTAATTCTGTTAGAAGTATCAGAGAAAATAGCTTCATCTGTCATTTGCACTTTTTTCTCCATAAAATAAGCAAAAACTCTTGCCATACCACAATTTGCGATAAAATCCGGAATTAAACTCACTTTTTTATCGGTTTCTTCCATAATTGGTCCAAAGAAAATTTCTTTATCAGCAAACGGAACATTTGCACCACTTGAAATTACTTCCAAACCAAAAGCAATCATGCTATCTACCTGGCCTTTAGTAACCAATCTTGAAGCCGCGCATGGAGCAAATACTTGAGCACCCATTGACCAAATCTTTTCATTGATTTCGGCAAAAGGAATCATGTTGTCTGCTACTAATTTATTTCCGTCTTTATTTAAGAATAACGTTTTAATTTCTTCGAAAGAATAACCATTTTCATTGATAATTCCACCATCTCTATCGATGATTCCAACAACTTTTACTCCCATTTGAGCTAAATAAAAAGCAGCTGCAGAACCTACATTTCCGAAACCTTGAACGATAGCTTTTTTTCCAACGATTGTTCCTCCATAAATATCATAGTAATGACGAGCCGCTTCGGCAACACCATAACCTGTAATCATGTCGGCAACTGTATATTTTCTATTTACATCTGGAGAGAAATTTGGATTTTCAATCACTTTAATTACACCTTGACGTAATTGTCCGATTCTGTTGATTTTATCAGCTTCTGTAGGCTTAAAGTGACCGTTGAAAACACCTTCTTGTGGATGCCAAACACCACAATCTTCTGTCATAGGAATAACTTCGTGAATTTCATCTACATTTAAATCACCACCAGTTCCGTAGTAATTTTTTAACAATGGAGAAACTGCTTTATACCATCTTTCCAAAACACCTTTTTTTCTTGGATCGTTTGGATCAAAATTAACTCCTGATTTAGCACCACCAATAGCTGGTCCTGAAACTGAAAACTTAACTTCCATCGTTTTTGCTAATGAAAGTACTTCATTCATATCTAATCCCTTACGCATACGAGTTCCTCCACCAGCAGCACCACCCCTTAACGAGTTGATTACTGTCCATCCTTCTGCTTCTGTTTCAGGGTCTTTCCAATTAAATACTATTTCTGGTTCTTTGTTTTCAAATTTTTGTAATAAATCTTTCATTGTGTTAGTTAAAATTTTATTGGTTTTACAAATATACATATTCTGTTTAAGCACCGAAGCCTAAACTACATTTTTTAGTTTTTTATAACATTTACAAAAACACCACTCCTGAAGAGTGATTTTGCTTTGCTCCTGTTACTGAGGACAATACATTAATTTCGTTTCGCAATCGCAATACACCTAAAAATCCAAAAATCAACGCTTCTTTAAATTGAATGGTTTTATCATCTGGAATTACAATCTCAGTTGTAGGTAAATAATTACTTAATCTATCTATTAAAAATTGATTATATGCTCCTCCGCCAGTTATGAATAATTTTGAATTTGATTTTGAACAAATGTTTGCAATTTGAAGGGCAATATGTTCTACAAAAGTTCGAAGTTTATCTTTTACGTCGATTGAAAAAGAATGTATTAATGGGAAAATTTCCGCATTTACGAATTCCATTCCGAGTGATTTTGGATAAGGAGCTTTGTAAAAATCTAAATCATTTAATTTTTGTAATAATTCTTGATGCACATTTCCTGATTCTGCAATTTTGCCAGCATCGTCATATGGAAAACCCAATTCATTGGCATAAAAATTCAAAACGGTATTCACTGGCGAAATATCAAAAGCTATACGATTACCATTTTCATTAAACGACACATTCGAAAATCCGCCTAAATTCAAACAATAATCATATTGAGAAAAAAGCAGTTCATCTCCAATTGGAACCAGTGGCGCACCTTGACCTCCTAAATGTACGTCTTGCACTCTAAAATCGCAAACAATTGTTTGTTTCATCAAATCGCGAATTATGGGAAGATTCCCAATTTGAAGTGTAAAGCCACTTTGAGGTTGGTGTAAAATCGTGTGACCGTGACTACAAATAGCATCGATTTCATTCAATTGATGTTTTGAGATAAAATCAGAAATTATCGAAGCTAAAAGTTTTGTATAGTCGACATTCAATTCCTCTAATTCAGATGGATTAAAATTAATCGCATTCTTCAATTTGTTAAGCCTTTCTTCAGAATAAGAAACGGTTTCGGATTGAAAAATTTCAAACGTCCAATTCTCTGAATGATTGAATTTTATGTAAGCTAAATCGACACCATCTAACGATGTGCCCGACATAACTCCGATAACGTTGTAGTTTTCTTTAAACATGGGTTAAAATTACAAATTGTTATTGAAAATTTGGTAATTAATCTTTACATTTGGTTCCTGAAATTACAAAATAAATAAACAAACATTACATCTAAATAATATGGATTTTAAATTAACCGAAGAGCATTTAATGATTCAGCAAGCTGCTAGAGATTTTGCTCAAACAGAATTATTACCTGGAGTTATTGAAAGAGACGAACATTCAAAATTCCCAACAGAACAAGTGAAAATGATGGGAGAACTTGGGTTCTTAGGAATGATGGTTGATCTAAAATATGGAGGAGCTGGATTAGATAGTTTATCTTATGTTTTGGCAATGGAAGAAATTGCCAAAGTAGATGCTTCTGCAGCGGTTATTATGTCGGTAAACAACTCATTAGTTTGTGCTGGTTTAGAAAAATATGGTTCAGAAGAACAAAAAATAAAATATTTAACTCCATTAGCAAAAGGTGAAGTAATTGGAGCTTTCTGTTTGTCAGAGCCAGAAGCAGGTTCAGACGCTACTTCACAAAGAACGACTGCTATTGACATGGGCGATCATTATTTAGTAAATGGAACTAAAAACTGGATTACTAATGGTGGAACAGCTTCTACTTATTTAGTAATTGCACAAACTGACGCTTCAAAAGGACACAAAGGAATTAATGTTCTTATCGTTGAAAAAGGAATGCCAGGATTTGAAGTAGGTCCAAAAGAAAAGAAAATGGGAATTCGTGGTTCTGATACACATACTTTATTATTTAATGATGTAAAAGTTCCAAAAGAAAATAGAATTGGTACAGACGGATTTGGTTTTGCGTTCGCAATGTCAACATTAAACGGAGGAAGAATAGGAATTGCCTCTCAAGCTTTAGGAATTGCACAAGGAGCTTATGAATTAGCCTTGAAATATTCTCAAGAGCGTGTTGCTTTTGGAAAACCAATTTTCAATCACCAAGCAATTGCATTCAAATTAGCTGATATGCATGTTAAAATCACATGTGCTAGGTTGTTAATTCACAAAGCAGCAACTGAAAAAGATAATGGGGAAGATATTGCACATTCAGGTGCTATGGCAAAATTATATGCTTCTGAAGTTGCTCTAGAAGTAGCTAACGAAGCTGTTCAAATTCACGGTGGAAATGGGTATGTTATTGAATATCATGTTGAAAGAATGATGCGTGATTCAAAAATTACTCAGATTTACGAAGGAACTTCAGAAATTCAAAGGATTGTAATTTCTAGAGGTTTAGTAAAATAAGTCATAAACAATTTATAAAAAGGAGTTTAGTAATCAAGTTGAACTCCTTTTTTACTTACACACTTTAAATTTTACACCATTTAATCTTTTATTTTGCTGTAACATTATTTATTTTTGGCTATGCTAAAAAAGATAAATTAAAGATAGAGTTGATTTTTACAAAAAAGAACATTCCAAAATCAAAGGTCTTCTTAAAAAAGAAAGGCACTATAACATAAACTGTGTAAGTATAAAAAACAATGGAAATGTATTAATATTTAATTGATAATCAATAAAATATACTATTTTTTTTTAGTATAATGAACAACTTTTTTATAACGCACTACGGGTTAAATTTAGATCTATTTACTATTAAAATATGGTGATTGTTCTGGAGTTACTTTTATAATAAAATAATGTGTATCACCCCACCATGGCAATGTTTTGATACGCTCTTTATATTCCAATTTAACATATTGTCCTTGGTATTTCTTTAAATCTGAGATAACTTTTTCTTCACCATCTTCAACTGAAAATGGAAAAAATCGTGTAGCTCCAAAACCTTCATTTAGTTCGCCTTCCCAAGTTTTAAAAATAACACCTTTATTGCTAAATTTGGATAAAATACCACTTCTAACACCATCACTCAAGGTAAAATTGTGAATAAATAAGGTGTATCCTACTAGTACAATGATTATTGTTAAAATAAAGTAAACCAAAATCTTTCTTGCCGTGTTCATGAGTTAGTTATTTTCTTCTGTTAGTAAATTTTCTTCGTTTTCAGCTCTTTTCAAAACCGATTCGGGTAATGCTTTTTTGGCTTTAGCGCCCATTTTCTTTAATTTTTCAACACTGGTAATTAAGTTTCCTTTTCCGTCAACTAATTTGTTCATGGCGTTACCATATTCAGTTTTAGCTTCGTCCATTTTTTTACCAATTTTAATTAAATCGCCAACAAAACCTTCAAATTTATCATATAAAGCTCCTGCTTGGCGTGCAATTTCAATTGCGTTTTCTTGTTGCTTTTGGTTCGTCCACATACTATCAATAGTTCGTAATGTTGCCAAAAGGGTAGAAGGCGTCACAATCACAATATTTTTTTCAAATGCTTTGTTGTACAGTGTTGTATCTTCGTTTAAAGCTACTGCAAATGCAGACTCAATCGGAATAAACAACAATACAAAATCCGGACTTTCCATGTGGTATAAATCATGGTAATTTTTATTTCCTAATTGTTCCACATGACGATTTATCGAAACCACATGTTCTTTTAAGTGACTTGATTTTAAGTTAGAATCTTCCTCGTTGATGTAACGTTCGTAAGCCGTTAACGTTACTTTTGAATCGATAATCATTTTTTTTCCATCTGGAAGATTGATGATTACATCTGGAAAAACACGACTACCATCTTCAGTAGTGTGACTTTGTTGTACGAAATATTCTCTGTCTTTTTCTAAACCTGATTTTTCTAACACGCGTTCCAAGACCAATTCACCCCAATTTCCTTGCATTTTACTATCTCCTTTTAGCGCTTTAGTTAAATTGATGGTTTCTTTGCTCATTTGTTCGTTCATTTCGCGAAGTCCTAAAATTTGTTGACGTAATGCGGCATGATAATCGATACTTTCTTTATGGGTGTCTTCTATTTTCTTTTCAAAAAGTTGGATTTTGTCTTGTAAAGGGGACAAAATATTTTTAAGATTCTCTTTGTTTTGCTCGGTGAATTTTATGGTTTTTTCTTCCAGAATTTTGTTTGCTAAGTTTTCAAATTCTTTGGTAAATTTCTCTTGAAGTTGCTCAACTTCTTGCTTTTGTTCTTTATTACGTTCTAAAAGATTATCGAAATCATTTTCTTTTTTTGCTAAATGAATGACTAACGATTCTTTTTCTTTTTGAAGGTTTTCTTTTTCAGAACTAAGTTGTAAAAACGATTTTTCAAACTGATTTCTTTCGGTTTGAAACTGGATTTTTAATTGTTCTATTTGACCTAAAAAACCATTAATTCGTTCTTCTAAACCTGCTTTTTCTGATTTTGATTGGGCAGTAAAAAGCATCCTCCCAAGTAAAATTCCAATGGTAAGTGTAAAAATAAACGTAACTAAAATAAGTATTGATTCTGGCATAAATGAATTGTAAAATGTAAAAATACGGAATTAAATCAAACTTCAAATTTGAAAAAATGTATTTTTACAACAAATTATTTGTATGCACTATCATTTTCTTATTCATAAACCTTACGGTTATTTGTCACAATTTATTTATCAACTCAAGCGCAATAAAAAATTATTGGGAGAATTATACGATTTTCCCAATAATACGATGGCAATTGGTCGTTTAGATGAAGATTCAGAAGGCTTACTGTTGTTAACAACTGACGGTATGATGAGCGAAATTGTACGAAGCAAAAAAATAGAAAAAGAATACTACGCACAAGTCGATGGAATCATTACCGAAGAAGCGGTCGAACTTCTTAAAAATGGTGTTGAAATTGGGTTTCACGGTAAAAAATACAAAACCAAAAAGTGTAAATCCTTTAAATTAGAATCCATTCCCAATTTAGGCGAACGCGGAAAAAAGATTCGAGATGAGCGTCACGGCCCAACGTCATGGGTTTCGATAACTTTGACTGAAGGAAAATTTCGTCAAGTGCGTAAAATGACATCGGCAGTTGGTTTTCCTACGTTGCGATTGGTTCGTGTGCGTGTAGGAAATATTCATTTAAATGATTTAAAAGCGGGTGAAGTTTTGGAAGTTAGTAGTTTTGATGTGTAATCTACTTAATTTTAAATTTACCTATATAAGTATCAAAAATCAAATACTTTGTATCAAATAAGGTATTAAAAATCCCCGTTTTAATTAAACTACAAGGTTCGTCTTGTACAATTTGAGTTGATGTAAATACAATCATTTCATCACTCATTTGAATCGCTAAGTCGATGTCATGTGTAGAGTAAAGAATAGTTTTTCCTGTTTCATTTGTTAGTTTTTGCAATAATTTTAATAAAATTGCTTTGTGAACCAAATCTAAATGTGTAGTAGGTTCGTCTAAAATAATAATCGAAGTATCTTGTGTCAAAGCACGTGCAATCAAAGCAATTTGTAGCTGACCATCGCTAATTTCATCGTGTTTTTTGTTGACTAAATGCTGAATTTCGGTTAATTCTATAGCTTCATTGATTTTTATTTTATCTTCACCCGACAATGTTCCTAACCAATTGGTATAAGGTTGTCTTCCTAATGCAATAATTTCATAAACGGTTAAGTTACTTGGGGGTAATTTTTCTGTTAAAACGATACTTAATTCTTGCGCTAAATCAAGTGGTGTATAACTTTTAAGTAATTTGTTTAGTAAGGTTACTTCACCTGATAAAGGAGGAATAATTCCTGTTAAAGTTTTTAATAACGTAGATTTTCCAATTCCGTTTTCACCAATTAGTGCAATCAATTTTCCTTTTTCTAAACCTAAATTAATATTTTTAGCAATAGTAATCGTCTCAGATTTCGATTTGTATCCAATCGAAAGATTTGAGGTTTGTAGTGTGAAATTTTGTTTGCTCATAATTAAAAACGCTTCTTTCTAACTAACAACCAAATCACAATTGGTGCTCCAATTACAGAAGTTATGGCGTTTATTGGTAATGTAATATCATTTCCTGGAACTTGAGCAATCGTATCACAACAAAGCATAACAATGGCGCCAAGCAATAGCGTACTCCAAAACAGCACAAAATGATTACTGGTTTGAAATACTAATTTTGCCATATGTGGAACTGCTAAACCGATAAACGCAATTGGACCTGCAAAAGCGGTAATACTTCCTGCTAAAACACTCGTTGCAATAATTATTAAAAAACGAGTTTTTTTATAATTGATTCCAATACTTTGTGCATATTTTTCTCCCAGTAACAAAGCGTTTAAAGGTTTTATAACTAGAAAACTTATTCCAATTCCGATAAAAATAAAAACCGATAAAAATGAAACTTCATTCCATGATAAATTCGAAATGCTTCCCATCGACCAAAATGTAAATTTCTGCAATTTTTCAGCTGTAGTAAAATAAGATAAAACAGAAACTATAGCGCTTGTAAAACTTCCAAACATTAACCCGACAATTAAAATTGCCATGGTGTCTTTTAATTTTTGAGAAAATAATAAAACTGCCATAAAAACTAAAAAACTGCCTAAACTCGAGGCTAAAACTAATCCGTAATTCGATAAAAAGAAAGATGAAATAAAAGTAGGTAAAAATCCAGTTCCTAAAATAATAAAAGCAACACCCAAACTCGCCCCTGAGCTCAATCCTAAAACATAAGGTCCAGCCAATGGATTTCTAAATAGAGTTTGCATTAAAAGTCCGCTCATTGAAAGCCCAATTCCAACTAAAACAGCGGTAATGGCTTTTGGAAAACGAAAATTCCAAAGAATGATTTCCAAACTTTCCTTGCTCATTTTTTGAAATAAGAGTCCTTGTATAACTTCTCTCAACGGGATAGCAACTGAGCCTAAGCTAACATTTACCAAAAACAAAAAAAACATTGCTAATAGCAAAAGCAGGAAAATGAAGTTTTGTTTTTTAATAAACCGCATGCTTAAAATTTTGGCTAAATTACATTATTTGAAATAAATTATTTCTATGTAGTTTGAATTTAATTGATTTTTTCAAGTGATGATTTCTATGAGCATATTTTAAAAAATCCGTATCTTTGAAATTCAAGATTAAATCAATGAACATACCTCGTAGTAGTTTTCCTCGAATTGTCATCATCGGTAGTGGTTTTGCAGGAATTTCTTTAGCCAAAAAACTTCGTAATAAGAATGTACAAGTCGTTTTATTAGACAAGCACAATTACCATAACTTTCAACCTTTAATGTATCAAGTTGCAACAGGCGGTTTAGAACCAGATTCTATTGCATATCCTATTCGTAAAGTGGTGCAAAAATTTAAAGATGTTTATTTTCGCTTAGCAGATGTGCGAGAAATTGATGCTAAAAACAATAAAGTAATTGCTGATATTGGCGAACTTAAATATGATTATTTAGTTATAGCAACGGGTTCAAAAACCAATTATTTTGGAAATAAAGAAATCGAGCAAAATAGCATGGCGATGAAAACGATTCCACAATCGTTAAACATTCGTAGTTTCATTTTAGAAAATTTTGAACAAGCTTTGCTTACCAATGATATTGATGAACGAAATAGTTTGATGAACTTTGTTCTAGTAGGCGGCGGACCTACAGGAGTGGAGCTTGCAGGTGCTTTAGCTGAAATGAAAAAAGCGATTCTTCCAAAAGATTATCCCGATTTAGATGTTCGAAAAATGGAAATCAATCTCATTCAAAGTGGTGATAGAATTCTGAATACGATGAGCAAAAATGCTTCAGAAAAAGCAGAAAAGTTTTTGTTGGATTTAGGAGTTAGTGTTTGGAAAAACGTTCGTGTAATAGGTTATGATGGAAAAATAGTGACGACCAATTCAGATTTATCATTCGATTCCGCAACTGTAATTTGGACAGCTGGCGTGCAAGGCGCTTTGCCTCACGGTTTAAAAGCAGATAGTTTCATCAAAAATGTAGACAGAATTAAAGTCAACCAATACAATCAAGTAGAAGGGTATGAGAACCTATTTGCGATTGGCGATATTGCGATAATGACTTCTGAAGCCTATCCACAAGGTCATCCCATGATGGCACAACCCGCTATGCAACAAGGAAGATTGTTAGCCGAAAATTTAATTCGATTATTAGATAAAAAAGAATTGAAACCGTTTGTTTACAAAGACAAAGGTTCGATGGCAACTATAGGAAGAAATAAAGCGGTTGTTGATTTACCAAATTACAAATTTAGTGGTGTTTTTGCTTGGTTTGTGTGGATGTTTGTGCATTTGTTTTCGCTAATTGGATTCAAAAATAAAGCTGTGGTATTCCTAAACTGGGTGTACAATTACATCCGATTCGACCGAGAAGCGAGATTGATTATGCGTCCGTATAAAAAGAGAAATCAAGTGAGTTTTACGAGTGATGAGTTGTAGCTTATGGATTTTAATAATTTAGAACACAGAATATCAGCTTTATACAAAGCTATTAATTTGCATTATTCTTTTCAGAACTCTATAGTTCCTCAGACTGAAGAATATGAGGAAAATGGAAAAAGATGCATGAGAATTATATTTGGGGCGGGTATTACAAATGATGATGCGAAATTTGAAGCTTACAATAGAATGATTCTTGTTATTCATCATATTGCAAATTTAAAAGATAATCTGAAGAAATTTTTATCTGAAAAGAATTTAGAAGATAAAATTATAGAAGACAGAATTAATGATTCGTTGCATTTATCTGTTATAACAGATTTGTCAAATGCTGAAAAACACGGTTATCCACTTACTAAATTTAAAAGGTCTAAATTAGATCCGAAAATTATTAATATCAGAAAAGAATGGAATGTTAAATTCTATTTAGCCAAAGTTTTTTATAACCCGATGAATCAAGGTGAGGAATATGTTGCAGATATTGTTGACTTTCATGATAATTTAGTATGCACATTTAATGAGTTAATCGATAACGCAATTGAAAACTGGGAAGATTTTTTTATTGATAACTTAAAAGAAGTCTCATCTGAAATTATTACAAATCGTTTGATTAAGGAGCAAAAACAGAAACAAATATTAAAAGTTCAACATACAATTGATGAGGCTTATAAGATTTTAGATTCATCAGAGTGGATTGATATTTTATGGCAAGAAACCGTTGAAGGTATGATTGTTAGATGTTCATCAATTGAAAGTGATTTGTGGAATTCTAGTGGAATAATTGTTAATCAGTTTATTGATGAAAATTCAATACCTACAATAGTTATTAAAGATGATATACCGTTTGGAATAAGTAATTATAATGTAGAAAAGTACAAATGGCAAATGATTAAAATTAATAATCCTAATGATTTAATGGTTTTAAGTTACTATTATTATAATTTTGATAGTTTAATTCAAAGTATAAATTGATCTAAGTCTCTTCATAACCAATAGCTAAACCTACAAACTTACTATACCCTTCCATGCCTTCTTTTTGTTGGTTGGCTTTTAGGAAATTATCGTAGAAGTATTCAAAAAACGTATTGATTGGCGTTTTATATTTGTTCCAAAAGGTTTTATTTTCTTCAAAGTTTTTCAAAACTCCTTTGTTAATTTTTTTCACAAAAGGCTTCGAACTTCCTTCTTTTATCATTTCCAAATTATGTAATGCATAGCGCAACGCAAAACTGTATGCCGAATATTGGAAATACAAATCGTCATTTTTTGAAGCAGTTACAAATCCGATGAAATTACATTCGCTTTCACTTCCAATTCCGGTTTGATGTGCCATTTCGTGGCAAGTGGTTAAAGGTGAAGTGTATTTTGGTTTTAAATAATTCACTTGTGCTTCATTGGTAAACGGATTCAAATAACCGCCAAATCCCATATAACTCAACGGATAACTGAACAACGACGATTTAATACTTTTTACTTCGTAACGGAATTCTTGTAAATCACTTGGAATATTTTCATAGCCTTTCAAAGCCAAATTATAAATTTCGTTATGCGAATACGGAATCACAACGTCAACTGAATCATTTTTAGTGATTTGCAGTTGTAATGAATTGGTTTTTAACAACATTTTTTTAATAAAAACTTCCAATTGTTCTTTCGAATATTCTTTTTCAATCTGCAATTTTTCATGCAACGGAATGCGATAATAGTTCATTCCCCAAAGGATATGAAAGAAAAAATAAAACACAGAAACCCAACTCAAAATCGCCAATCCGTTATTTTTCCATTCTTTAAAAAAGCCAATTCGGTGCTTCCAAATCCATCTAAATAATAGTAAAATCAAAATAAAATAGATCACATCACCAAACGAAAATGGCAACCAGCCTAATGCTTTTCTCGATACAAAAGCTAATTTTGGATAAAAACCCTTGCTGTACCAATTTTCTACAAAATCAGTAAATAAACCAATCGTTTTTACCACGATGATTTGGATAATTAGGCTAAAAGCAATATTTTTTTTCATATCGTAAATATAAAAACTCTTCTTATATTTGTAGTATGCAATTAGGAAAATATCAAATATTAAAAATCTCAAACTATTTTAAAACAAAACTTGTTTTGAAAGCATATCTTTTGGCTCTTATGGCTGGAAAAGATAGCGATGTGGATTTGTTAGTAGAATTAATTTGTTCAAATGAAATTCGATTTAGAACAATTATTAGGTAAAAAAGTCGATTTGATTTCTTCAAATGCCGTAGTAGTGCATTAATAAATTAATGCCTTTTTCTGAATTTGCAATTTCCAATAATAATTCCGAAATTTGGAATACAAGAAAGACATTAAACAAAAAAACCCTATCATTACATGATAGGGTTTTTCAAAATAAAGGCGACGACATACTCTCCCACATAAATGCAGTACCATCTGCGCAATCGGGCTTAACTTCTCTGTTCGGAATGGGAAGAGGTGAGCCCCGATGCAATAACCACCTTAAGAGGTTAAATTGCTTAAAGCAATTTTTCAATTGTTAATTATCAATTGAACAATATCTTAACATATTGAGATAAATAGATTTAAAGAAAGTTTCTCTTCCCTATCATTTAAAAAAAGATAGGGAAGAATTATACATAAGCTAACGGGTTATTAGTACTACTCGACTATGACATTACTGCCTTTACATCTATAGCCTATCAACGTGGTCATCTTCCACGACCCTTAAAAGAAATCTCATCTTGTGGTGGGTTTCGCGCTTATATGCTTTCAGCGCTTATCCCTTCCCAACGTAGCTACTCTGCAGTGCTCCTGGCGGAACAACAGATACACCAGCGGTTAGTCCA
>Ga0209480_10000537_pt1 | contig 31253 bp, 28 predicted proteins | sample JI61114C2DNA_FD_187501 | JGI IMG/M metagenome (GOLD analysis project Ga0209480, IMG submission 187501) | Wastewater effluent complex algal communities from Wisconsin, to seasonally profile nutrient transformation and Carbon sequestration -... | ecosystem: Engineered > WWTP > Effluent > Algae... | reverse complement strand
ATCGCAAACCAATCTTGCGTGTCTAAAACTAGAGATTTTGCTTTCATTAATTGTTGAATGCGACTCACATTAATTGTTCCGGCTACGGGTAAAATGTTTGCAGGATGTTGTAAAATCCAAGCCAGTAAAATCAAGTCTGAACCCACATGATATTTATCTACTAACTTAGAAAAAAGTAATTTTAAGCGTTGCGTTTGTTCAGTATTTTCTCTAAAAACTACTCCTAACGGATTCCAAGCCATAGGAGTTATTTTGTGCAATTGCATATAATCTAAACTTCCGTCTAACATCGCTTGGTAGTTGGTTGCCGAAAATTGAATTTGATTAAAAGAAACTTCTGTTTTTTGACGTAATAATTCGGTTTGAGATGGTGTAAAATTCGAAACGCCAAAAGACAATATTTTCCCTTCGGATTTTAGTTTTTCAACCGCTTCTGCAACTTCATCAGCTTGTAGTAACGGACTTGGTCTGTGCAATAAAAACACGTCTAAATAGTCAGTTTGTAGATTTTTTAGCGAATTTTCAGCCGACCAAACGATGTAGTTTTTTGAATAATCGTAATGCTTTACTACATTTTTTGGACGATTTTCAGAAATATGTTCAATACCGCATTTAGTAATTAATTGCACTTTTTTTCGGTCTATTTTTGAAGTTGCCCATGCTTTTCCAAAAGCAGCTTCGGTGGTATAACCACCATAGATATCGGCATGGTCAAATGACGTAATTCCGTTTTCAATAAACAGATTAATTAAGTGATTCATTTCGTTTGTGTTAAGGTTTTTATCCCAAACACCCCAATTCATAACTCCGGCAATTATAGGCGATAATTTTACTGACATAGTAGGTTGTTTTTTGAAATTTTTCTTAAAATTATAAAATAGAATCATAAAACACTCACAAATACTACTTTTTTTAATGTTTTTTAACGCTATATTAACAACTAAAAATTAAAAAAAATCACAATTTGCGGTGTTAAAAAATGTTGTTAATTTCACAGCACCAAATTAAACCTTAAAATGGAAGAAAATACATCGACGTTAGACATTAGAGCAATCAATGAAAAGATAGAAAGAGAAAGTGCTTTTATCGACTTACTTACCATGGAAATGAACAAAGTAATTGTGGGTCAAAAACACATGGTAGAACGATTATTAATTGGATTATTAGGACAAGGACACATTTTATTAGAGGGTGTTCCTGGATTAGCAAAAACCTTAGCAATTAATACGCTGTCACAAGCAGTTCACGGTTCGTTTAGTCGAATTCAGTTTACACCCGATTTACTACCAGCCGATGTGGTTGGAACCATGATTTACAACGTAAAACAAAATGATTTTACCATTCGAAAAGGACCCATTTTTGCCAACTTTGTTTTAGCCGATGAGATTAACCGTGCACCAGCAAAAGTGCAATCCGCTTTGTTAGAAGCAATGCAGGAAAAGCAAGTTACAATTGGCGATGAAACATTCAAATTAGACAAACCATTCTTAGTAATGGCAACTCAAAATCCAGTGGATCAAGAAGGAACCTATCCGTTACCCGAAGCGCAAGTGGATCGTTTTATGCTAAAAGCCGTAATCGATTACCCAAAAATGGAAGATGAACGTTTGGTAATTCGTCAAAACCTAAAAGGCGCTTACGAAAAAGTAAATCAAGTAGTTTCTATTGAACAAATTTTAAGAGCACAAGAAGCTGTTCGTGAAGTCTATATGGACGAAAAAATCGAAAAATATATCTTAGATATTGTTTTTGCAACGCGTTATCCAGAAAAATATAAATTAGAAAGTCTAAAACCATTAATCAGTTTTGGTGCTTCGCCACGTGGAAGTATCAACTTAGCAACTGCTGCTAAATGTTACGCTTTCATCAAACGCAGAGGTTATGTAATTCCAGAAGATGTTCGTGCTGTTGTGTACGATGTATTACGTCACAGAATCGGAATCACTTACGAAGCTGAAGCCGAAAATGTAACCACAGAAGACATTATCAGCAAAATAGTTAACGAAATCGAAGTGCCTTAATTTTTTGTTTCAAGTTTAAAAGTTTCAAGTTATAGAAACCTGAGACAAAAAAACCCGAAACCTGAAACAAAATAAAAATGGATACCAAAGAAATTCTAAAGAAAGTTCGAAAAATCGAAATCAAAACCCGAAGATTGAGTGATCACATCTTTTCGGGAGAATATCATACGTCTTTTAAAGGACGCGGTATGACTTTTTCAGAAGTACGTCAATACCAATATGGCGACGACGTTAGAGCTATCGATTGGAATGTAACTGCTCGTTATAACGAACCTTTTGTAAAAGTATTTGAAGAAGAACGTGAATTAACCATGATGTTAATTGTGGATATTTCGGGTTCGGAAAGTTTTGGTACAAAAAATCAACAAAAACGAGATATGGTTACTGAAATTGCTGCCACATTAGCTTTTTCGGCAACGCAAAACAACGATAAAATTGGTTTGCTTTTATTTTCGGACCAAATCGAGTTGTTTATTCCGCCCAAAAAAGGAAAATCGCACGTTTTACGAATCATTCGCGAGTTAATCGAATTTGAATCGAAAAGTAAAAAAACCGATTTATCACAAGCGTTGAAATATTTATCTAGCGTTTTGAAAAAGAAAGCAATTGTATTTTTGATTTCCGATTTTATGACAAAAGATTACGAACACACGCTAAAAATTGCTTCAAAACGACATGATGTAACCGGAATTCGTGTTTTTGATCAAAGAGAAGAAAGCATTCCAAACATTGGAATTGTAAATATGATTGATGCTGAAACAGGAGAAACACTTTTGGTCGATACGACATCAAATAAAGTGCGAATGGATTACGAAAAATACTATCGTGAAAACGTAAATTATTTCAAGGATATTTTTTCAAAATGTGGAGCAGGAACGATTAGTTCGAGAGTAGATGAAAGCTATGTAACCAAATTATTAGGTTATTTTAAAGCGCGTAATTAAGAAAAATGAAAAAGAAAATTTACTTATATATTATTATGCTTTTTGGATTTTTTGGATTTTCTCAAAAAGTCACAACCTCTATTGATTCTTCACAAATTAAAATTGGTTCGCAATTCAATTTAACGTTAAAAGCATCGGTAAACGATAAAGACAAAGTGGTTTTCCCAAATGCAAAAAATTTTGGTGCTTTAGAAGTTTTAGAATCGTATCCAATTGATACTATAAAAAACAACTCACAATACGAATTAATCAAAAAGTATGGATTAACCCAATTTGATTCTGGAAGATACTTGATTCCAAAATTAATCGTAAAAATTAACCAAAAAGATTTTCAAACCGATTCGCTTTCCATAGTGGTAAACAACGTAAAAGTCGACACCACAAAACAGCAAATGTATGATATCAAAGACATCATCGCTACCGAAGAAGAACCAAGCAGCGAATGGTGGAAATTGTTGGTTTTATTAGCTCTGATAATCGCTTCAGGTTTTGGTTCTTATTTTATTATTAAACGATTACAAAAAGGTAAAGTAAAAGAAGAAGAATTTTTTGCTTCGCCGATTGAAAAAGCGATTGCCTATCTTCAAAATTTAGATAAAAAACAATTGGTTCAAAAAGGCGATGTAAAAGAATATTATTCTGAAATGACCGATATTGCTCGAACGTACATCGAAGAATCGGTGCACATTCCAGCAATGGAAAGCACATCGAGCGAGTTGATGGATTCGTTGAAAAAGGCAATTTCAGAGAAGAAAATGTTCGTAAATCGTGAAGAATTGGACAAATTTCGTCAGGTTTTAGAAAATTCTGATTTAGTAAAATTTGCCAAATCAAAACCATTACAATTTGAAATCGAAAAAGACAAAAGTATTGTTGACAAATTCTTATTAATCGTTGACAAAGCATTACCAAGAACCGAAGAACAAGCCGAAGCACTTTTTGCAGAAGAGGTACGTAGAAAAGAGTTGAAGAAACAAAAATTCATGCGAACCGCAATTTCAGTCGGAATTGCTGTTGTTTTATTTGTGATTTCGCTTGGAATTTTTGCTTATACTTTTGGATTAGATTATTTAAAAGAGCATCACATTGGTTACACTACCGAAGAATTATTAGAAAAAGAATGGATTACTTCAGAATATGGTGAACCTGCAATTGTGATTGAAACGCCAAAGGTTTTGAAACGAAATAACGACGAAAAAATTCAAAATAACCTTCCCGAAAACGTAAAATCAACCAATAGATTTATGTACGGAAGCATAATTGATGATTTTTCGATTGTATTGGTAACAACAGCATTTAAAGACACAACAAAAATTGATTTGGAAGTTGCCTTAGAAAACGATTTGAAAGAATTAGAGCGTTTTGGTGCTAAAAACATCATTGTAAAAACGGCTGATTTTGAAAACGTAAAAGGACTTTCGGGTAAAAAATCATACGGAAGTTTTACCACTTTTAACGAGATTACAAAAGAAGATCAAAAAATGAGCTACGAAATAGTAGTTTTTGCTCAAGCTGGTGGCGCACAAGAATTTTTCTTAATTTATAAGGAAGATGATGAACATGCGAAACAAATTATGGAGAAAATCCAAAATTCAATTGAACTAAGAAAAGCGAAACAATAATGGGAAAAGTAACCTTTTTAAATCCAGAATTTTTGTGGCTGTTTTTGGTTTTACCATTAGCAATTGCTTGGTTATTTTATAAACGCAATCAGCTTTCGGCAACTTTAAAAATGAGTTCATTAGAACCATTTAAAAAAAATAGAACTTTTTTAGCGAAAGCAAAACCTTTTTTATATGTTTTACGATTAATTGCATTGAGTTTCATCATAATTGCATTGGCACGACCAAGAAGCGTTGATGTAACTTCAAAATCAAAAACCACTAAAGGAATCGATATTGTAATGGCAATCGACGTTTCGAGTAGTATGTTGGCAAATGATTTAAAACCAAATCGATTGGAAGCCTTGAAAAAAGTAGCTTCAACGTTTGTGCAAGATAGAGTTAATGACCGAATTGGTCTGGTGGTTTACGCTGGAGAAAGTTATACCCGAACACCTGTAACTTCAGATAAAGCCATTATTTTACAATCGTTAAAAACGGTACAATATGACGATTCAATTATAGCTGATGGAACCGGAATAGGCGTTGGTTTAGCCACCGCAATTAATCGAATAAAAGACAGCAAAGCAAAAAGTAGAATCATTATTTTATTGACCGATGGTGTCAACAATTCCGGAACAATTGACCCAAGAACAGCTGCCGAAATTGCCAAAGAATATGGAATTAAAGTTTATACGATTGGAATTGGAACCAACGGAAAAGCGATGTTCCCTGTAGCAAAAGACGCCAACGGAAAATTAGTTTTTAGAATGATGCCTGTTGAAATCGACCAAAAATTAATGCAAGAAATTGCAAAAACAACCGATGCAAAATACTTTAGAGCAACATCAAACAAAAAACTTCAAGCTATTTACGACGAAATTAATAAGTTAGAGACTACAGAAATTGACGAGAAAAAATTTTATAACTACGACGAAAAATATAAAATATTCGCACTCATCGCTTTTGGTTTGTTAGGAATTGAAGTGTTGTTGCGTAATTCAGTTTTTAGAGGAATCGTTTAGAAAAAGAAAAAATGTTTGAATTAGAAAGCCCAAAATATTTTTATTTAGTAGCACTCATTCCAATTGTAGTGGCACTTTTTCTATTCAATTTATTTTGGAAAAGAAAAAAGCAAGCTGCTTTTGCCGATTTGGAATTGTTTAGAAAATTAAGTCCCGAAAAATCAACGTTTAAACCCGTTTTAAAATTAATTATTTTGCTTTTGGCTTTGGCTTGCGTGATAATAGCTTTGGTAAATCCAAAAATGGGAACCAAAATGGAAACCGTAAAACGACAAGGAATCGACATTGTTTTTGCGATTGATGTTTCTAAAAGTATGTTAGCCGAAGACGTGGCGCCAAATCGTTTAGAAAAAACAAAGCAATTGGTTTCGCAAATTATCAACCAATTAGGAAATGATCGTGTTGGAATCGTAGGTTATGCCGGAAGTGCTTATCCTGTTTTACCGATGACAACCGATTACAGCATTGCAAAAATGTATTTGCAAAGCATGAATACAAACATGGTTTCTTCGCAAGGAACAGCTTTTAATGATGCGATAAAACTTTCGGTTGATTATTTTGACATAAAAGATACAAGTAAGCTGATTATTTTAGTTTCCGATGGAGAAGATCATGGCGATGGAGCTGACGAAGCAATTGAAATGGCACAAGAAAAAGGCGTTCGTATTTTAACAATTGGTGTGGGTACAGAAAAAGGAGCTTTAATTCCTTTAAAAGATGATAGAGGAAACATTTCGTCCTATAAAAAAGACCAAAACGGAGAAAACGTCATCACAAAATTATATCCAGAAGTTTTACAAAACATTGCCAATAAAACCAAGTCAAAATACATTGTTGGTACTTCTACAAAAGAAGTAGTGGAAGAAGTAAAAAAATCGCTGGATAAAATTGAAAAATCAGAATTTGAATCACAACAGATTGCCGATTTTGAATCACAATATCAATGGTTTTTAGGACTAGGCTTTTTGTTGCTATTAGTAGATGTTTTTCTGTTGGAGAAAAAAACAAATTGGGTGCAAAAGTTGAATTTATTTAACGAAAAAAAACATGAATAAGATAGTTTACATAGTTGTTTTATTGATAAGTGGCGTTCTTTTTAGCCAAGAAAAAGATAAAAATCTGTACAACGGAAATCAATCTTTTGCACAAAAAAGTTACACCAACGCCGAAGCGGATTATCGGGTAACTGAATCGAAAAAATCGCCAAAAAAAGCAGTTGCAGGATACAATTTAGGAAATAGCATTTACCGTCAAAATCAGCCTGGCGAAGCACAAATTAAATACATTCAAGCTTTAGAATCGGCAAAAACGAAAACCGAAAAACATCGTATTTATCATAATTTAGGCAACACATTTATGCTGGATAAAAATTACGACGCTGCTGCGGAAGCCTATAAAAATGCTTTACGAAACAATCCATTAGACGAAGAAACACGTTATAATTATGCTTTAGCAAAAAAGAAGAAAAAAGAAAATCCACCACCAAAAGGCAACAACGACAAAAATAAAGGCGGCGGAAACGAAAATAAACCGCAACCCGAAAACAACAAAAACGACAAAGGAAACAATAAAAACGACCAAGATAAAAACAAAGGCGAAGACAAAAAAGACGACAAAGGCGATGGAGACAAAAAAGACGATGAAAATGAATCGCCAAAGCCAAGTGGTGCCGACAAACAACGTATCGACAATATTTTAGATGCTGTTAATAATGCTGAAAAGAAAATTCAGGACAAAGTGAATGAGAAAAAAGTAAAAGCACGTCCTGCATCAAATGAAAAAGATTGGTAATCAATGAAAAAAATAATTTTAGGGATAATCATTTTTATATCGGTTTCTGTTTCTGCTCAAGTAAAATTTGAAGCACAAACCGATAGAGATACCTATGGTTTAAACGAAAGAATCCCATTGGTTTTTTCCATCAATAATGAAGGTGATAATTTTGTAGCTCCAAAATTCACAGGGTTTAAAGCTGATGGTCCTTTTATAAACAAAGGAAATCAAACTTCTATAACTATTGTGAATGGAAGAATGACACAAAAGCGAGAAATTTCAACACAAGTAATTTACTATTTAACACCCACAAAAAAAGGAACTTTTACTATTGGTTCGGCTTCGATTGAATATAACGGAACGGTTTATAAATCGCAACCTATTAAAATTAAAATTACCGACCCAATTCAAATGCCAAGTTATCCTGGACAAAACCCAAGACAACAGCAACAACAAAATTACAATTTTGGCGAAGGAATTCATTTGGTTGGCGAACTTTCTACCAAAAATCCTTATGTAAACGAACCCGTTACCGTGATTTACAAATTATATTTTCCGTACAATAGTTCGGTTTCCAATTTCAGAAACTTTCAAGCACCAAAATATGAAGATTTTTGGAGTCAGTACATCGATATCAAGCAACTTCGTGCCGAGAAAGGTAAATTCAACGGAAAAGATTATAGTATGGTGGTGTTGCGAAAAGTAATTTTATATCCATTAGAAGCTGGAGCCAAAAAAATCGAACCATTTAAAATTGATATCGATGCAGAAGTTCCAACTGGAAGAAGAGATTTTTTTGGTCAATATGAAATGACGGCTATCGAAAAATCACTTTCAACAGGAATGCAAACCATCAATGTAAAACCACTTCCCGAAAACGGAAAACCAGAAGGATTTACTGGTGCGGTTGGAAAATTTGATTTTATAGTGAAACCATCAAAAACGTCTTTAAAAGCTGGCGAATCTTTAGATTTAGAAGTGAGTGTTTCAGGTAAAGGAAATTTAAAATTATTTACATTACCAAAACCAGTGGTTCCAAGCGCGTTAGAAATGTACGATCCGGCTCATACCGAAAATGTACAAACACCAGTTACGGGTATGACCGGAAAAATTTCAGACAAATACACGATAATTCCACAATTTAAAGGAAAATATACGATTAAACCAATGGAGTTTTCATATTACGATTTGGCAAGTAAATCGTACAAAACCATCACTTCAAAAGAAATTACAATTGATGTTGCGGAAGGTGACGCAACATTTGTAGCCAATACACCAAGTGCGAATAAACAAGCCATTCAGAAAAAAGAAGTATTCCAATACAATAAGCTAAAAACAGAATTTGTTTCTACTGCTCAAGAAGATTTTTTAGGTTCAGGATTGTTTTATAGTTTGTTATTTGCACCATTATTATTGATTCCGATTGTGATATTGCCAGAAAACAAAAAGAAGCAAAAGATGCCGATGTTGTAGGTAATCGAGTTAGAAATAATAACCGATTAGTGAAGAAATATTTGTCGGAAGCCAAAAAACAAATGGGTAACAAAGTGCCTTTTTATATGGCAATGGAAAAAGCATTACACAATTTCTTAAAAGCCAAATTACATATCGAAACAGTTGAAATGAGCAAAGACAATATCATCGAATTGTTACAACAACGAAATGCTTCGGAAACCAGTATTAATCAGTTTATGGAATTAATGAACGATTGCGAATTCGCACGATACGCTCCAGCAACCGATATTGCCATGACAAATGATTTTGAACGAGCTGTGGAACGAATTTCAGAACTTGAAAAACAATTGAAATAATGAAAAACAAGATTATACTTTTCCTTTTGTTTTTGGTTTCATTTGCCAATGCAAGTGAATCCATCGACGCTACTTTCAAAAAAGCTAACGATTTATACAACAAAGGCGATTACGAACTAGCGCTACAATCTTTCGAAAGCATTGTAAACCAAGGCAACGAATCGGCTGATTTGTATTTTAATATTGCCAATTGCTATTACAAATTAGGAAAAGTAGCGCCATCGATTTACAATTACGAAAAAGCATTGCTTTTAAACCCAGATGACGAAGCTATTCAAACCAATCTATCATTTGCCCAAAAAACGGCTATAGACGACATTAAAATCCTTCCAGAAGTAGGTTTTAAGAAAATGGTAAAAGAATTCACGTCCAAACTTCATTATGACACTTGGGCATGGATAGCTGTTTCTATTGCTTTCCTGAGTTTACTTTCGTTTTTAGGCTATTATTTCGGAAATACAGTATTTCTAAAACGTACTTTTTTCAGTTTGTTTCTATTGTTTTTAATCGGAATTGGCGTAACCGTTTTTTCAGCTTTTTTACAAAAGAAGTTTGATGCGAATTACAATCCAGCCATCGTTTTTGCTGAATCAACGACTTTGAAAGCTGAACCAAAAAACAGTTCGGAAGATGTAGTAACACTTCACGAAGGCACAAAAGTTTTCGTTTTAGAAGAATTAGGCAACTGGAAACAAGTAGAACTAACCGACAAAACCAAAGCGTGGATTGACAAAGAAGCGATTAAGGAAGTGAAGAAATAGTGTTCAGTGTTCAGTTGAAAGTGTTCAGACTGAGCTTGTCGAAGCTTTTACTCCTCACTCTCAACTTCCTTCTTCAAACTGTCATACCAGCCCTCAATCGTAGGATAAATCGCTTTTGAAATATTCTGAATTGGGTTATAAAAAATCGAATTATCTTGCGTTTCTTTTGAAAGTAGCATATTGTTGATATTGATTTTCTCAAAAATAAAAAGCACTACACTCAACGCTAAAATCGTTTTCAATACGCTAAAAATTACACCCGCAATTTTGTTAATCCAACCTAAAAAAGCAAAATCAGCTAATTTGGTTAAAATTTTCGCACTTAAGTGAATTCCAATTACGACCAACAAAAACGTAATAATAAAAGCAGTAATTTCAATATATTTCGGATTCCAACTCGGGACAAGTCCGGTAAAAATTGCGCCAACTAAATTCGAAAACTTAATCGCTAAATAAATTCCAGCAACCAAAGCTAATAGAGAAGCAACTTCCACAAAAAGTCCGTTTTTCAATCCTTTATAAACCGCAAAACCTAATAAAACCGCAAAAGCAATATCAATAAAACTCATTTGAAAGAAAATAGAATAAAGAACAAAGATAAAAGAATTGTTGAAAGTAGTTTTCTGTTGTTATCTTTGCAGAAACATTATTGGATTGATGGGAAACTTCGTGCTTCCAGCTTCCAGCTTCAAACTTTAAAAAATGTCAAGAGACGAACAATTAAAACAGCGTTGGGAAAGCGTTGTCAATATATTATCAGAAAAATTTTCAGGCGGAGAAGACCTTGATTTAGAAGGAATTATCTACTTAATCGGCGTGCAAGAATTAGGAAAAATTCATGCTACTTTCAAAAAAGATGAAAAAGTAAACCTGATGCACATCGCTATTTGTCGTTTGTTAGAGCCTTATGGTTACTACGAATTTGAGTATTTTGATAACGAAGGTTGGCCGCATTACAAAGTAAAAGAAGAATTGCCACCACTAAAAGCAGGTGAGCAAGCTGTACTAATGAAAGAAGCCATAGTGAGTTATTTTTTAGAGAAAGAATTGATAGAGTAATTAGTGAAGAGTGATTAGTAATTAGCTTTTCTTCTTTTGTGTTTTTTGCTAATCACTAATTACTAGTTACTATTCACTTTTTTATTTACTAATCACTAAAAATAACTAAATTTGCATTTTACAAAACGAGCGATGACAGAAACGATTAAAGCCCATATTGAAGAAGTAAAATCTTTTCAAACCGATAATAAAGAACAATTAGAAGCCTTCCGAATTAAGTATTTAGGAAGTAAAGGCTTGTTGAAAGACTTTTTTGCTGAATTCAAAAATGTTCCAAACGAACAAAAGAAAGAATTTGGACAAGTTATCAACGAATTGAAAACTTCGGCAGAAGAAAAGGTAAAAGCCATTCAAGACGTTTTAGAAAATAAAGAAGAAGCAAAAGGAATTTACGGTGACACTACACGTCCGGGAGAAGCGATGAACATTGGTTCGCGCCACCCAATTTCTATTGTAAAAAACCAAATGATTGATATTTTTTCAACCATTGGTTTTAACGTGTCCGAAGGTCCAGAAATCGAAGACGATTGGCACAATTTTACCGCATTAAATTTACCAGAGTATCATCCAGCAAGAGATATGCAGGATACGTTTTTCATTCAAACTAATCCTGATGTTTTGTTGAGAACTCATACTTCATCAGTACAAGTGCGTTACATGGAAAACAACAAACCGCCTATTCGTACGATTTCTCCAGGAAGAGTGTTCCGTAACGAGGCAGTTTCTTCGCGTTCGCACTGTATTTTCCATCAAGTGGAAGGTTTGTATATTGATAAAGACGTTTCGTTTGCCGATTTAAAACAAACCTTGTTGTATTTCACCAAAGAAATGTTCGGAAAATCTAAAATTCGTTTACGTCCGTCGTATTTTCCATTTACTGAACCAAGTGCAGAAATCGATATTTACTGGGGATTAAAAACCGAAACCGATTACAGAATTACCAAAGGAACCGGTTGGTTAGAAATTGGTGGTTGCGGAATGGTAGATCCAAACGTTTTGAAAAACTGTGGTATCAATCCAGAAGAACATACTGGTTTCGCTTTCGGAATGGGAGTTGAGCGTATTGCGATGTTGTTATACCAAATTGGTGATATCCGTATGTTTTATGAAAACGACGTTCGTTTCTTAGAGCAATTCAAATCATCAATTTAGTCATTGCGAGGAACGAAGCAATCTCATTTACTATGAAAAAAGACATTATCATCCCAAAAGTAGAAGGCGTTCACATTGTAGCTTTTCAAGAATGGAACGACGATTTCATGGAGAATTCTTGGTACGCTTACTTAGTAAACGACACCGATAATTTATTGGAAATGGCTATGGTAGTTTCACGTGCTTATGGTTTAATCAATGGAGAAGAACGCAAAACGGGAACTTTTCGTCATGCGTTTGCCAAAGTAGAACCAAGAACCGCCGTTAAAGTAGAATTGTTAGAAAATAACGTGTTGCAATTGAATAACGAATTCATGTTGTCGTACTTTTCAAACGGACAATTATTCGATAAAACCTTTATTTTCAGAACCAATTCCATCAACGAAAAAGCCACTGCCGATTTACCAATTATCAATAAAAGAGGCGTTTTTGCAAATTAGATTTTAAAAAACTTACCGCAGATTCGCAGATTGGATTATTAATCTGCGAATCTGCGGTTTTCATTTTTATCTTTTAGATAATCTATAAAATCTGAGTTATCATTCTTTAAAAAAAGAAAATATTTTTACCTTTAAGAAATTTTTTCAACAACACAACATGAAACCATTTCTTATTGCTTTAGCCTTTTTAACTACTACAATTTCCCAAGCACAAGATTTCGCCAAACACGTCAACCCATTTATTGGAACAGGAGGTCACGGACACACTTTTCCTGGCGCTACCGTGCCTTACGGAATGGTCCAACTTTCTCCTGATACAAGAATCGATGGCAGTTGGGATGGCTGTGGTGGGTATCATTATTCCGATAATTTGATTTACGGATTTTCGCACACACATTTAAATGGAACCGGTGTTTCGGATTATGGAGATATCATGTTGATGCCAACAATGGGCGAACCTTCCTTTGACAATAAAGTATATTCTTCTACTTTTTCGCATGCCAATGAAAAAGCTTCCGCTGGATTTTACTCCGTGAAATTAGACAAACATAATATCGATGTTCGTTTAACGACTTCAACACGAGTTGGTTTTCATGAATATACGTTTAATAAAGCAGGACAAGCGGATATTATTTTAGATTTAAGACATCGTGATAAACTTTTAGAAGGAAGAGTAAAAATAATAGATGATAAAACTATTGAAGTGTTACGAAGAAGTGAAGCTTGGGCAAGAGATCAATATGTGTATGCAAGGATTGAATTTAATGTTCCAATGAAGAATTCAAAAGGAATTAAAAATTCAAATGATTTAGATATACAAACATTAGCATTAAGTTTCTCAAAACAAGTAAAAAAAGGAGAAAAAATCCTCGTAAAAGTATCACTTTCGCCAACCAGTTATGAAGGAGCCAAACTAAACAGTTCCGAAATCAAACATTGGGATTTCGATAAAGTACATAAAGCAGCTATTGCGCTTTGGAACAAAGAATTATCAAAAATTGAAGTCACTTCTGATGATAAAGATAAGTTAGCGATTTTCTACACCGCTTTATATCACACCATGATGCAACCAAACATTGCGCAAGATTTAGATGGAAAATACCGCGGTAGAGATAACCAAATTCATGTTGCTGAAGGATTTGATTATTACACGGTGTTCTCGCTTTGGGACACGTTTAGAGGCGCGCATCCGTTGTACACGTTAATCGACAAGAAACGTACTTCGGATTACATCAATACCTTCATAAAACAACACGAACAAGGCGGCAGATTACCCGTTTGGGAATTGGCTTCTAATGAAACCGATTGTATGATTGGCTATCATTCCGTTTCTGTAATTGCAGATGCGATGGTAAAAGGAATAAAAGGTTTTGATTACGAAAAAGCCTTTGAAGCGAGTAAAGCCTCAGCCATGCGCGATGTTTTAGGTTTGGATGCGTACAAGAAAAACGGTTTCATTTCGATTGACGACGAACACGAAAGCGTTTCCAAAACCTTAGAATATGCTTATGATGATTGGTGTATTGCACAAATGGCGCAAATTTTAAACAAGCAAGAAGATTACCAATATTTCATGAAACGTTCTCAAAATTGGAAAAACATTTTCGATTGGGAAACTGGTTTCATGCGTCCGAAGAAAAACGGTGGTTGGGACAAACCTTTCGATCCAAGAGAAGTCAACAATAATTTTACCGAAGGAAATTCATGGCAATACTCATTTTTCGTACCACAAGATATTGAAGGCATGATTCAAGCTTATGGCGGAAAGGAAAAATTTGAAGCCAAATTAGACGAAATGTTCAACTCTGAAAGCAAAACTACTGGTAGAGAACAAGTTGATGTTACGGGTTTAATTGGGCAATATGCGCACGGAAACGAACCAAGTCATCACATGGCGTATTTGTACAATTATGTTGGGAAACCTGAAAAAACGAATGCAAAAGTCAAGTATATTTTAGATAATTTTTACACCAATACGCCAGATGGTTTAATTGGAAACGAAGATTGTGGACAAATGAGTGCGTGGTATGTTTTGAGTTCGATTGGAATTTATGATGTAACGCCTGGCGATTTATTGTGGGATATTACTTTACCTTATATCGAAAATATAAAAGTTAGTGTAGATGATAAAAAACCTGAATATATAAATCAACCATTTGAGAAAACTAGAATTTTACCTCAGTTTTCTATGGATTTTAAAGAAAAAGAAGTTTTTCCATCAATTATTCCAGTTCCAGTAATTCAAGCAGAAAGCAAAGCATTTAAAGATAATTTAAAAATTGAATTGGAATCCCAAAATTCAAATGATGAAATTTATTTCATGATTAATGATAAAGATGATCATTTGGCAAAGAAAATGTTCGTTAAATACGCTAAACCTTTTGAAATAACGCAAACTTCAACAGTTGAAGCTTATGTAAAAACAAAAGAAGGACAAAGCAACACAATCTCCGCAACCTTCTTCAAAAAACCAAACGATTACACAATCAACATCAAATCAGTTTACAATCCGCAATATCATGCAGGTGGTCCAGAAGGGTTGCTAGATGGTATTTTAGGAACGGAAAACTGGAGAAAAGGCGATTGGCAAGGCTACCAAAGTCAAGATTTTGAAGCAGTGGTGGATTTAAAAGAAGTGAAAAACATCAATGAAATTTCAGCACGTTTTTTACAAGACCAACGTTCGTGGATTTTAATGCCAACGAAAGTGGACTATTATATTTCGGAAGACAATGTGAATTTTACGTATTTCGGTTCGGTAAACAATACGTTAGATCCAAAATTAGAAGAAAATACGATTCTAAATTTCACATCAAACGAAAGCAAAGGCAAAAAAGCACGTTACGTAAAAGTCATCGCCAAAAATTTCGGTAAATTACCAGAATGGCATCAAGGCGCTGGTGGCGATGCGTTTATTTTTGTGGATGAGATTACGATAAAATAAAAGCCAAAAATTAACCGCAGATTCGCAGATTTAAACTAATTAATCTGCGAATCTGCGGTTTTATAACTTGTGAAATAATTAATCCTTATCAGGAAACAACAAAGAAGCTACTACAGACAAAATTAACACACTTCCTACTACCATTAAAGAATAAGAAGTTTCGATGTGATAAAACGGCGCTACAATCATTTTCACACCGATAAAAGCCAAGATAAACGCTAATCCATATTTCAATTTACTGAACATGTACATAAAGTTCGCCAAAAGGAAATACAACGAACGCAATCCTAAAATCGCAAAAATATTAGACGTGTATAAAATAAATGGATCATCTGGAGCAATAGCAAAAATCGCTGGAATACTGTCAATAGCAAATAATAAGTCGGTAAATTCAACAATTGCAACCACTACAAATAAAGGTGTTGCCATTTTGATTCCGTTTTGAATGGTGAAAAATTTATCGCCATCAAAATTAGGACTTACTTTAAAAAACTTGTGTACAAATTTAGAACCTGCACTTTTGCTAAAATCTTTACTTCCATCATCTTCTTCACTACTAAATCCAGATTTGATTCCCGCAACAATTAGAATAATTCCGAAAATGGTTAGCAAATAATTAATTTTTACCATTTGACCAAAAAGCTCCATTTCAGGTAAATAGGTGTAATTTAACAACCAAACTCCAGTAAAAATAAAGATAGCTCTAAATACCAAAGCACCAATTACACCCCAAAATAATACTTTGTGTTGGGCTTCTTTTGCGACATTGAAATAACCAAATACCAAGATAAACACGAATAAATTATCCACAGAAAGTGCTTTTTCTATCCAATACGCGCCTTGAAATTGCATGAATTTTTCGGCACCCATGTAGTGGTAGATAATACCACTGAATCCCATGGCTAAAGAAATCCAAATCACCGACCAAATAGCCGCTTCTCTATTGGAAACGACATGCCCTTTTTTGTTTAAAACTCCTAAATCTAAAACCAACATCGCAATGATGGTAATTGTAAAAGCCGTAATAATACCAGGATGATCAATTAAATGATCGATTGAACCTGTTTTTAATGATAGCATGTATTAGTTTAATTTATCTGTTAATTCTTTAAAAACGGCTTTAGCGTCTTTATTTTCGTATAAAATTTCGTAAACGGCGTCGATAATTGGAGTATCAGCTCCGTATTCTTTGTTTAATTTGTAGGCACTTTTTACAGCGTAATATCCTTCGGCCACCATGCTCATTTCCATTTGTGCTGATTTTACGGTGTATCCTTTTCCAATCATGTTTCCAAACATTCTATTTCGAGAAAACACGGAATATCCAGTAACCAATAAATCGCCTAAGTAAGCCGAATTATTAATATTTCGCTTCATTTTATGCACTTTACGAATGAATTTTTTCATTTCGCGAATACCATTACTCATCAAAACCGCTTGAAAATTATCACCATAACCTAAACCATGCGCAATTCCTGCTGCAATAGCATAAATATTTTTTAAAACAGCTGCATATTCTGTTCCAATGATATCATCAGTAGTTTTTGCTTTGATGTAGTGTGAGCTTAAATTTTTGGCCACATATTTGGCTTTTTTTCTATCACTACAAGCAATAGTTAAGTACGATAAACGTTCCATAGCCACTTCTTCCGCGTGACAAGGCCCCGTAATTACGCCAATATTTTCAAACGGAATATCGTATTTGGTATGAAAATGTTCACCCACAATTAAGCTCGATTCTGGAACAATTCCTTTAATCGCAGAGAAAATGATTTTTCCTTCTAAACTTTCGGTTAAACTTTCTAATTCTTTGTTTAAAAAAGCAGAAGGAACCACAAAAATCACATAATCAGCATAAGCAACGGCTTCGTTGATATCGTTTGTAAGTTTTAATTTATTGGTGTCAAACGCAACCGAACTTAAATAATTTGGGTTGTGTTTTTGATGTTTCAAATGCTCAATAGCATAAGTACTTCGCATGTACCAAGCGATTTCGTCTTGATTTTCACAAAGCATTTTCGCAATTGCAGTAGCCCAACTTCCTCCTCCAATGACGGCAAATTTTGGCTTTTTTTCCATTTTACGATTTAATTTAGAACATCAAAAATAGGCATTTAAAAAGGATTTACAAAAAACGTTTGCGTGAAGCGATTTTAATAACTCATTTCTACGATTGCTTTTACCTTTTCGATGGTGATATTTTGTTTTTCGCCTAATACTTTCCAACCTCTTTCTTCAAATCGATTGGCGATGAAATCAGCCGTTTTTTTGTAATTTTCTGTGTTTTCCGATAATTTGGTTTTCATGCCCATTTTATGGAAGAATTCAACTGTTTTTTCGATTGCTTTTTCTGCAATTTCTTCAGTTGAATTGCCTTGAATGTTCCATACCCGTTGACCGTATTGCGCTAATTTGTCTTTTTTCGTATCGAACATTACGCGGTATAAATTTGGACCAATGATTGCCAGCGTTCTCGCATGATCAATTTCGTACAAAGCTGTTAATTCATGACCAATCATGTGCGTTGCCCAATCTGAAGGAACTCCTTTTTGAATCAAGCCATTCAATGCCATGGTAGCACTCCAAACAAAGTTGGAAGCTAATTTATAATCACTCGGATTTTCTACTACATCAGGACCAATTTCAATTAGTGTTTGTAAAATACTTTCTGAAATTCGGTCTTGCAATAAAGCATCGTGTGTGTAAGTCAAATATTGCTCCATCACGTGCGTGAACGCATCCACAACTCCGTTTTGCAGTTGTCTTTTTGGTAACGAAGTAATTACTGTTGGATCTACAATTGAGAAAACAGGAAACAAAGCGCTTCCGCCTAAGGTTAATTTTTCTTGTGTAGCTTCAATCGTAACTACAGCGCCTGAATTCATTTCGGAACCTGTTGCTGGCAAGGTTAAAACGGTTCCAAAAGGGATTACTTTTGAAACATCTTTGAATAAAATACGTTTTTTTAAAATATCGGCTTCGTCACCTTCAAAATTAACGGCTGCCGAAATAAATTTCACACCATCAATAACGCTTCCACCACCAACAGCTAAGATGAAACCAATTTTTTCAGCACGAATAATTTCAACCGCTTTCATTAAAGTTTCAAAACGAGGATTTGGTTCGATTCCGCCAAATTCCACAATATTGTGATTCGGTAAAGCTGCTTTTACTTGGTCATAAACACCGTTTTTGAAGATACTTCCGCCGCCATAAGCGATAAGAATTTTAGTGTTTGAAGGAACTAAATCGGTTAGTTTAGCAATTTGTCCTTTTCCAAAGACATAATTTACAGGATTGTATAATTCGAAGTTTAGCATAACATTTTATTTTTTAAGAATACAAAGTTACGCAATGGGATTGGGAACGAATGGTAAAGGAATGTTAATCTATTTCTTATAAAAATTATTATGCTCCACATATTCCCAAACTTTATTCGGCAACATCGGAACCACATTTTTCCCTTTTTTAATACTTTCACGAATGAATGTTGAAGACAATTCTATTACAGGTGCGCCTACACGATGAATTTTTGGATGATTGACAAATTGCTCATCAATTTCACCTGAATTTAGTCGCGGATAGACATAAATATTATGGTTTTGCAAAATAACTTCGTAGTTTTTCCATTTGTGGAGCGAGTTCAAATTGTCTTCGCCCATTATTAATGAAAACTCGTTTTTTGGAAATTTTTCTTGTAAATGCGCTAAGGTATTTACGGTATAATTCGGCTGTGGCAATTTGAATTCGATATCAGAAGGCTGAATTTTAGGAAAATCCTCAGTCGCCAAATGTACCATGTACAAACGATGATAATCATCTAACAAAGAACTTTTCTGTTTGTGCGGATTGTGCGGCGTTACCACCATCCAAATTTGATCCAAATCAGAATGCTCCGCCATGTGATTGGCAATAATTAAATGCCCAATATGAATGGGATTAAACGTTCCGAAATACAATCCGATTTTCATCTTTTTAGTGATTAGTAAAGAGTGATTAGTGAATAGCTTTAAGTGTTTTGGAAAAAGCGTTAATCATTTTTGACTCTTCTTCAATTTGATTTAATAGTTCTTGAAATAATTCCAAATTTGTAATAAAGCCTAATTCTTTCGCAATAATTAATTGTGTTTCAATTTCAAATAAAGAACCTCTTGCAATGTCTAAAAAGTGACTAAATGATTTATCTGTATTTCTACCATAACCTTCAGCAATATTTGAAGGAATTGAAACAGAAGCTCTTTTTAATTGACTTGAAAGCGCATACATTTCTTCTTGCGGAAAAGTTTTTACAAGTTGATAAACTAATTTTACAATTGTAATTCCTTTTTTCCAGATTAATAAATCTTTGTATGATTTTATTTCATTCATTTTAAGCTAATTACTAATCATTTTTTACTAATTACTCTTTATTTATAAAATCCTTTACCAATTTGTACGCATCTTCTTTTGCCACATCCAAATCATAATTTTTGATGATGGTATCAAATTGAGGAGCAGTTGCTAATTCTACGGATGCTTTTGCAATACGCATGTTGATTTTGTCTTCGCTTTCTGTAGAACGTTGTTTTAAACGACGTTTTAATTCGTCAACGCTTGGTGGTTTTACAAAAACAGCTAACGTTTCTTCTGGAAATTTACTTTTAATACGTAATCCGCCTGCTACGTCTATATCAAAAATTACGTGCTTTCCTAATGCCCAGATGCGTTCTACTTCGGCTTTTAAAGTACCGTAGAAATTATCGGTATATACTTCTTCCCATTCCACGAAATCTTCCGCTTTAATATGCTTTTTGAATTCCTCCCAAGAGATGAAATAATAATCTTTTCCATGTACTTCTTCGCCGCGTGGTTCGCGCGTGGTACACGAAATTGAAAATTCTAAATTCAAATCGGGTTGGGCTAATAAATGTCGTACTATAGTGGTTTTTCCTGAACCTGATGGCGCAGAGAATACTAATAATTTTCCGTTGTTCATTGTGTTGTGTTATTGGTGTTCTGTCACCCTGAACTTGTTTCAGGGTCTTAATTTTTAGATTCTGAAACAAGTTCAGAATGACAAAAAAATTACAAAACGTTTAATACTTGCTCCTTAATCTTCTCTAATTCATCTTTCATCATTACCACCAATTTTTGCATTTCGGTATGGTTGGATTTCGAACCCATGGTGTTGATTTCTCTTCCCATTTCTTGGGTGATAAATCCTAATTTTCTTCCGTTAGCTTCTGTTCCATTTAAAGTTTCTAAGAAATAGCTCAAATGGTTGCCCAAGCGTACTTTTTCTTCGGTAATATCGTATTTTTCAAGATAAAAAATCAATTCTTGTTCGAAACGATTTTCATCAACATTTACTTTTAATTCGTCTAAAGCAGTTCTTAAACGAGTTTTCACTGTTTCAACACGTTCTGCATCGTAAGAAACCGCTTCGTTCATTAAATTGTTGATATTTCCGATACGCAATTGGAATTCTTTTTCTAAAGAAGCGCCTTCATCTTTTCTAAAATTAGCGATGTTTTCTAAGGCTTCATCAATCACGGTTTGGATTTGTTTCCATTCGTTTTCATCAATTTCGTCGCGCTCTGTTTTTAAGGCATCGGGCATACGAACCGCCATTTTCATTAATTCCGTTTCATCTGCATTTGGAATAACGGCTCTCATTTGGTTGATGTAGCCTTTCACAATCGGCACATTAATTTTAGAAGTAGTTTCTTCGCCAGTAACTTCCACATAAAGTGAAAAATCTACTTTTCCACGCTCTAAACGTTGCGAAATTTGATTGCGTAAACCCAATTCCATCTCACGAAAAACAGATGGCATGCGCGTATTTAAATCTAAACCTTTACTGTTTAGCGATTTGATTTCTACGGTAATTTTTTTGGTTGGTAATTGCAAAGAAGCTTTCCCAAAACCCGTCATGGATTGTATCATATTGTTATAAAAATGTCTTCAAAGATAAGAAAAGTTCTTAGTAATTAGTGAAGAGTGAATAGTGATTAGTCTTTTCAAAAATGCTAGTTACTAATTACTTGTCACTAGTCACTTTTTTCTGGGTTACCAAATAAACTCCGACAAATATCAAGACTGCCGAAATCAATTTCACCAAACTCAAATCGTCTTTTCCTAAACTTACGGCGAAAATAGTGGCAAAAAGGGGTTGTAAATAGATGAAAACCGCTACAGTTGTGGGTTTTAGTTCGCGCATGGAAACTAAATTTAGCAAATAGGTTAAGAAGGTTGAAAAAACGACTACAAAACCAATTTTCCAGAAAATATCCGTTGGTAAATTAGCAAAATCTATGGCTTGAAATTCGCCCCAACCAAAAGGTAAGACCATTAAAAAACCAAATGTATAAATCCATTTTACGAAGGTAAAAGCGTTGTATTTATCCATTAATTTCTTAACGATAATTAGGTAAAATCCGTATGAAACCGCGTTTACAAAAACCAATAAATTTCCTAAACTTGCATTGGTCGCATTGATCAAAGATTTTCCGTAGAGAATTAACGTTATGGTTCCGGCTAATCCTAAAATGATTCCTAATACTTTTCGGTTTTCCATGCGTTCTTTCATGATGAATGCAGATAAAACCAAGACAATCATTGGTGTTGTAACCATCAAAACAGCTCCCATAATAGGCGACGTGTAGCTCAATCCTTTGAAAAAAGTCAGCATATTGAAGGCTACTCCGAAGAACGCAGCAGCAACAATTCGAGGAAAATCTTCTTTAGCGATTTTTTCTTTGGGTCCAAAAAAGGAAATCAACCAAAACAACAAAACCGAACCACCAACACGCATCACGATAAACCCGAAAGCATCGACATATTTTGGCATAACATCTTTAGCAATCGTAAAGGTTACGCCGTAAATGATGGAAACTAAGGTGGCGGCAAATAACGCCCAACTTCTTTTAGACACTTTGAAGGGCTTTCGTTAATTTAAGGACATTGGGTTGCGTATTCCCGATAAAAATTTCATTATTAAAAAGAACAACAGGACGACTCAAAAAGGTGTAATGTTCTAAAAGATATTTTTTATAATCGACTTCGGTAAGATTTTTATCTTTTAAACCTAACGATTTATACAATTGTGCTTTTTTACTAAAAAGCGCTTCGTAACTTCCCGAAAGTTGGTACATTTCTTCTAAATCGCTTTCCGAAATAGGGTTTTGGCGAATATCAATAAACGTCAATTTATTTGAATTTGGCAACGATTTGATGATTTTTCGGCACGTATCACACGAAGCCAAGTAGTATATTTTGTTCATTTTTTTCAAATTAGCATTTTCATGTGCAAAAATACAGCCTTTTGAATTCTAAAAATCAGTAATTTTATAAAAAATTAAGTAATGGAAGCAACTTTTAGAATTTGGCAAACCAGCCGAGGATTATATCAAAATTTTTTAGACAACTATTCGTTAGATCAACTGAATACAATTCCAGCAGGAATGAGTAATAATCTGATTTGGAACATTGGTCACGTTATTGTTTCACAACAGAAATTGGTTTATGCGTTGTCGGGTTTACCAATGCATATTCCAGATTCACTTTTTGAGAAATACCAAAATGGTTCGCGTCCAGATGGAAAAACTACGCAAGCCGAAGTAGATGAAATTAAGAAATTACTATCAGAAATGGTTGAAAAAACGAAAGCTGATTTTGAAGCGGGCGTTTTCAAACAATTTCATCCCTATCAAACCAAAACAGGATTTAATTTAGGAACATGGAAAGAAGCGATGGAATTTAATAATTACCATGAAGGCATTCATTTGGGAATTATGATGTCGATTAAGAAATATATTTAGCGAATTGTTAACGATTCAAAAAGCAGCATCAAACAACTTTTATTTACCTTTGTAAAAATTTTTAAAAATGAAATTCAATACGAAAACGATACATGGTGGACAACATCATGAAAAAGTAACGGGAGCGGTAATGCCTCCGGTGTTTCAAACTTCGACTTACGTACAATCAAGTCCTGGTAAACCAGTGGGCGATTACGAATATAGTAGAGCAGCAAATCCAACAAGAACCGCATTAGAAGAATCATTGGCAAGTATCGAAAACGGTGCTAGAGGTTTAGCTTTTTCATCAGGATTAGCAGCAACAGATTGTTTGTTACGCATGTTCAAAGCAGGTGACGAAATCATCGCAATGGACGATTTATATGGTGGAACATACCGATTGTTCACAAGATTATACAAAGATAGCGGTATCAAATTTCATTTTGTAGATATGAATGATTTGGAGAAATTCCAATCGTTAATTAATGAAAACACAAAATTGGTTTGGGTTGAAACACCGACTAATCCATTAATGAAATTAGCAGATATTGCAGCGATTGCACAAATTACTAAGAAGCACAATATTTTGTTTGCAGTTGATAACACTTTCGCAACTCCATACTTGCAAAAACCACTTGATTTAGGTGCTGATATTGTAATGCATTCGGCAACTAAATATTTAGGTGGACATTCAGATGTTATTGCAGGTGCTTTAATTATCAAAGACAAAGCATTAGGCGAAGAATTACATTTCAAACAATTCGCAACGGGAGCAACTTTAGGGCCAATGGATTCTTTCTTAGTATTAAGAGGAATCAAAACATTGCACTTACGCGTACAACGTCATTGTGAAAATGGCGAAAAAGTTGCAGCATATTTAGACAATCATCCTTTAGTAGAAAGAGTATATTATCCGGGATTAGCTTCGCATCCATTTCATGAAATTGCTAAAAAGCAAATGAGTGGTTTTGGAGGAATGGTAACATTTACTTTCAAGTCAGGTAAAAAAGAAGATGCGATTAAATTCTTAGAAAATTTAAAAGTATTTACTTTGGCAGAATCATTAGGAGGAGTTGAATCGTTAGCGAATCACCCAGCTTTGATGACACATGCTTCTATTCCAGAAGACAAGAGAAAAGAAGTAGGTATTTCAGATGACTTAGTACGTTTGAGTGTTGGAATTGAAGATATCGAAGATTTATTAGCAGATTTAGAACAAGCTTTTAAATAGTAGAAACAACTAAAAACAAAAAATCCCGATTCAAACGAATCGGGATTTTTTTATGTTGTAAAATATATTAATCTAAATAATAAATGTATCCAACGTGAAACCAAACATTCCAGTCATTAGATTTGTTTTCATTCCAAATATTAGGGTCTTTATTTAAACCATCAACCCAGTCTGAAAAATAATATTGCCATCTTAACTCTACAAATAAATCAGATAATTCTGTTAATTTATAGCGAGTCCCCACACTTGATACAACTGACCAAGTACTTCCTCCTTCAGAAGAATAACCGCCATTTAAGTATCTAGGATAAGTTGTTAAAGGGCTTCCTAATGGTCCTAATTCTGAATAGGTGTGATTGCTAAAAAACGAATAGTGAGCTCCTAAGCCTAAAAATGGAGCCCAAGAACCATTTGTAGCAGTAAATTCTCTAATGCTCCATGGATAAAATTCTAATTGCATACCCACATCGGTAACTTTTGCTTCGCCTTTCATGGCTTTTAACTGGCGACCAGTAACAGAGTTTTTATTTGCCCATTTTCCAAAATGTTGTAATTGTGTGCTATTGTATGAAAGTTCAGAACGAATTTTAAAATGATCATTAAAAAAAGTAAACTGCTTTTGAGTACAAGTAGGACATCCTTTTCTGTAAGAAAAATTCATATAATGAACTAAACCAACTGCAAAACCAGTATTTCCTGCATTTGTTTCGAAATCTTTTCTTATACCAAAATCGGACTGAAATGCAACTCCACCAACAAAAGCTCCAACTTCGTGAGAAAAACCAAGTTGTGCTGTCATAGAGAAATTAGCTCCTAAAAGCAAAATTAGTAGGTATTTAATTTTTTTAGTCATTGCTAAATGAGTTTCCATTATCTGACAAATATATAAAAACTAAATTCACGGCAAAAAAAAAACTAAATTTTCTTCTTTAAATAATTGTCAAATAATGCTTATCAATATATTTTAAACTTGATATTATAAAATTTTGCTAAAAATATATCAAGTAATATATAAAATGTATATTTGTCGACTTAAAATTACGAAATCGTTATATTAAGAATTTAAAACATTTAAAAAAAGAATTTATAATTAGTTTTTCAGGAAACAATGGAACAAAAAATCAATGATTTTATGGCTCAAGTTGCAGCCAAAAATCCAAACGAACCCGAATTTTTACAAGCTGTAAAAGAATTTGCTGAAACAGTTATTCCTTTCATAGCGGATAATAAAAAATATGACGGCAAAAACTTGTTGTTAAGAATTGCTGAGCCAGAACGAGCTGTGATTTTTAGAGTGCCTTGGGTTGATGATAAAGGAGAAATTCAAGTTAATAGAGGTTTCCGTATTCAAATGAACTCTGCAATTGGACCATATAAAGGAGGAATTCGTTTTCATAATACAGTAAATTTATCTGTTTTAAAGTTCTTGGCTTTTGAACAAGTTTTCAAAAATAGTTTAACAACACTTCCAATGGGTGGTGGAAAAGGAGGTTCTGATTTTGATCCACAAGGAAAATCTGACGGAGAAGTGATGCGTTTTTGTCAATCATTTATGACAGAATTATGTCGTCATATTGGTCCAGATTTAGATGTACCTGCCGGAGATATTGGTGTTGGGGCAAGAGAAATTGGTTACATGTTTGGTCAATATAAAAGAATTAGAAATGAATTTACAGGAGTTTTAACTGGTAAAGGTTTGGCTTACGGAGGTTCTTTAATTCGACCAGAAGCAACAGGTTACGGAGTAGTTTATTTTACGGAGCAAATGTTAAAAACTAAAGGAGAAAAAATTGCTGGTAAAACAGTGGCTATTTCTGGTTTTGGAAACGTTGCTTGGGGAGTTGCTTTAAAAGTTAACGAGTTAGGTGGGAAATTAGTTACCATTTCTGGTCCTGATGGTTATATTTATGATGCTGATGGAATTTCTGGCGAAAAAATCGAATTTATGTTAGAAATGAGAGCAAGTGGAGACAATAGAGCAGAAGCTTTTGTTGAAAAATTCCCAACAGCAGTATTTCACAAAGGTAAAAGCCCTTGGGAAGCTAAAGTTGATATTGCAATCCCATGTGCAACACAAAATGAATTAAACGAAGAAGATGCTAAAAAATTAATTGCAAATGGTGTAATGTGTGTTACTGAAGCAGCTAATATGCCATGTACACTTGATGCTATTAAACAATTTTTAGACGCAAAAGTATTATTTGCTCCTGGGAAAGCTGCAAATGCTGGTGGAGTAGCAGCTTCTGGATTAGAAATGACACAGAATTCAATTCGTTTAAATTGGACAAGTGAAGAAGTTGATATGCGTTTAAAAGATATTATGGTTGGAATTCACAGCCAATGTAAAAAATATGGAACAGATGCTGATGGCTATGTAAATTATGTTAAAGGAGCAAACATTGCGGGCTTTGTAAAAGTAGCCGATGCCATGTTAGCACAAGGCGTGGTTTAATAAAATATTAAATTTTTAAAAGCTCTTTCTTCATTGAAAGAGCTTTTTTCGTTTTGGAATATATCAAAAATCAAAATTAATACGTTTGTACTATATTTGTATTAAATATTTCAAATGAAATCGTCATTAACAAAAAGTTTGCGTAAGCAAACACTAATGATTAAAAAGGCGATACCATATGTTACCGCTAAAAAATAAAATTTAAACATATGAAAAAACTGTTTTACATCGCTATTTTATTTCTAACACATTTGTTGTTTGCTCAACAAAACAACCAAATGTGGAAAGGATATTTTTCGTATAACGAAATTGTTGATGTAGAAAGCGCAACAGGGAAAGTATTTGCAGCTACTCAAAACGGAATTTTTTCAAAAGCTTTAATTTCTTCTGATTTAACAATTTTTAATTCTGTAAATGGTTTTAAGCCCGAATCAATAACAACTATTCATCATTCAAACGCTTTTAATAAAACCTTTGCAGGAAATTCGAACGGACTAATTTTAATTATTAATCCTGATGGTTCAATTGCAACAAAAGTTGATGTTATAGAAGATGTACCGGTTCCTCCAAATAAAAAGAAAATCAATGATTTTTTTGAGCACGATGGGAGATTGTATATTTCAACAGATTACGGAATTTCTGTATTAGATTTAGCAACTTCAGAATTTATAATTACGTATTTTATTGGAACTTCGGGCGAAGAAACCCAAGTGCTGCAAACTACGGTTTTAGGTAACGAAATTTACGCCGTAACTAGAGATTTTGGAATAAGAAAAGGGAATTTAACCAATCCTAATTTATTTGATTTTAGTCAATGGCAAACATTTGACACTGGTTTTTGGTCTGGAATAGTAACAATTGACAGTCAATTGGTTGCAATGAATACTAATTCAAGAACATATCGTTATAATGGTGTAATTTTTCAAGAAATTTTAAATCATATTCAGCCAGGACTGAAGTTAAAAACAAATGGTACCGAAGTAATTGTTACTACCCTTAATCATGTTTATGTGTTGAGCGAAACCTTTTCTCAATTAGCACACATTACAAATATTCCTGATTATTCAGTAAATTTTACAGCCGCATCAGTAGTTGGTGATTATATTTATATCGGAACAGAGAGAGATGGCTTGTTTTCAACGCTTTTATCTAATCCAACAACATTTGAAAACATGTCACCAAATGGACCTGTTAGAAATTATATTTTTAGAGTTAAAAAAGCAACCAATTTCTTGTGGGCAGTATACGGAGATTATTCTCGTTTATACAACCCTTATCCGCTAGAAGATTATGGAATAAGTAAATATTCTGAAAACAATGGTTGGGTAACTATCCCAAATGAAGATTTGTTTCAAGCGAAATCAATTTCTGATTTAGTAATTAGTCCAAATAATCAAAATTTAGTATACGCCACTTCTTATCTTTCGGGAGTGTTAAAAATTAATGGCGACGATATTCAAATTTTCGATAATTCAAACACTGGACCAAATGGATTAGAGTCAATAAGTGCATCTTCTGTTGATGTTAGAGTCAATAGTCCTGCTTTTGATAAAGATGGAAATTTATGGGTAACTAATGTAGTTACATCAGGAACAATCAAAGCAATTAAGACGCTCAGAACAGATGGGCAATGGCAATCCTACAGTGTGCAAGATGTAACTAACGATGCTTTTGGTAGATATGGTCCCATGGCAATTGATAGAAACAAAACAAAATGGATTCCTACACTTAATGATGGTTTATTGGCTTTTAATGAAAATTATAGCAATAAGTTTATAGTTTTAAATACAGAAGTTGGTAATCTACCTAATAATGATGTAAGATGTGTTACAATCGATAACAGAAATCAGTTATGGATAGGAACTTTTGCAGGACTCAGGGTGCTATCCGTTGATCAATTTATTTCCGAAACAGAATTAACATCTAATTCAATCATTATTCAGGAAGGAGATTTAGCACAAGAATTATTTTATCAACAAACTATTTTAGACATTGCTGTTGATGGTGCTAATAGAAAATGGGTTTCCATTGCAGATGGAGGTGTGTTTTTGGTTTCTCCAAACGGACAACAAACAATCTATCAATTTACCAAGAGCAATTCCCCATTACCAAGCGATAATATTAATGATATAGAAATTGATGGTGTATCTGGTGAAGTCTTTTTTGCAACAGATAAAGGAATGGTGTCGTTTTTAGGAACGTCTACTAAACCAAGTGATGATTTAGGAAATGTATATGTTTATCCAAATCCAGTCCGTCCAGAATTTTTAGGAACAGTTAAAATTAGTGGATTAACAGACAAGGCGAATGTAAAAATCACTGATATCGAAGGAAATTTAGTTCATGAAACTACTACTTCTGGTGGAACAATTGAATGGGACACTACTGCGTTTGGCAAATACAAAGTAGCTTCTGGTGTGTATATGATTTTTGTGGCTTCTGAAGACGGAACTGATACTACGGTTAAAAAAGTGATGATTATTCGATAATGTTAGTCAAAACTAAAGCAATAGTTCTTTCATCACTAAAATTTCAAGAAAAAAGCTTGATTGTCAAATGCTTTACCGAATCTGACGGTTTAAAAAGTTATTTTGTACAAAGCGCTTATTCTAACAAAAAAGCCAATCAAAAAATTGCTTATTTTCAACCGTTAACAATTATTGAAATCGAAGCCAATCACAAGAATAAAGGCACGCTCGAACATTTTAAAGAAATCCGATTAGCGCACAGTTATTATTCCATAAATACAGACATTGTTAAAAGTACGATTGTAATTTTTCTCTCCGAAATTTTGCATCACGCCATCAAAGAAGAAGAGAAAAATCAAAACCTATTTTCTTTTTTGGAGACAGCTTTGCTTTGGTTAGACACACACGATGAAATGGCAAATTTTCACCTCATTTTAATGATGGAAGTTACTAAATATCTTGGTTTTTATCCCGATGTAACCGAAATAGATTTTCCTTTTTTTGATACTAAAGAAGGTTATTTTACGCCTTTTCAAAGTGTAAATTCGTTAACTGAACATGAAACGCATTTGTTCAAAAAATTATTAGACTTAAAATTTGATGCCGACCAAAAAGTATTTGCTGGAATAGAACGTCAAATTTTGCTGAAAATCCTCTTAGATTTCTACATGTTACATTTAGATGGCTTCAAAAAACCGAAATCGTTAGAAGTTTTAAAAGAAGTTTTTTCCTAAGTCTTAACTTTTGCCTTTTACCTTTTGCCTTTTACCTTTAAATCATTACTTTCGCAAATTGATTTAAGAAAGCGACAAAATGAGCACAAAATTTACTGAATACAAAGGACTTGACTTGCCAACAGTAGCATCAGAAGTTCTTGATTTTTGGAAGAAAAATAACGTCTTTGAACAATCTGTATCTTCTCGTGAAGGAGCTACACCTTACGTGTTTTTTGAAGGGCCACCATCTGCAAATGGTTTGCCTGGAATTCACCACGTGATGGCGCGTGCGATTAAAGATATTTTTTGTCGTTATAAAACTCAAAAGGGCTACCAAGTTAAGCGTAAAGCAGGTTGGGATACGCACGGTTTACCTGTAGAATTAGGTACCGAAAAAGAATTAGGCATCACTAAAGAAGACATCGGAAAAACCATTTCGGTCACAGAATACAACGAAGCGTGTAAAAGAACCGTTATGCGTTACACCGACGTATGGAACGACCTTACCGAAAAAATGGGGTATTGGGTAGATATGGAAGATCCATACGTTACCTACAAATCCAAATACATGGAAACTGTTTGGTGGTTACTAAAACAAATTTACAACAAAGATTTACTATATAAAGGCTACACAATTCAGCCTTATTCACCAAAAGCCGGAACTGGTTTGTCTTCGCACGAAGTAAATCAGCCAGGTTCGTACCGTGATGTTACAGATACTACGATTGTGGCGCAGTTTAAAGCAAAAGATGAAACATTACCTAGCTTTTTACAAGGTTTTGGAACGGTTCATTTCTTAGCTTGGACGACAACTCCTTGGACGTTGCCATCAAATACAGCGTTAACTGTTGGTCCAAAAATCGATTATGTTTTAGTTAAAACGTTCAATCAATATACTTTTGAAGCGGTAAATGTAGTTTTAGCGAAGAATTTAGTTGGAAAGCAATTTGGTGGAAAATATTTTGTAGCGGAATCAGAAGTTGATTTTGCAAATTATAAATCGGACGACAAAAAGATTCCATACCAAATTTTAGCCGAAGCAAAAGGCGCTGATTTAGTAGGAATTCGTTATGAACA
>Ga0209480_10000536_pt1 | contig 31285 bp, 29 predicted proteins | sample JI61114C2DNA_FD_187501 | JGI IMG/M metagenome (GOLD analysis project Ga0209480, IMG submission 187501) | Wastewater effluent complex algal communities from Wisconsin, to seasonally profile nutrient transformation and Carbon sequestration -... | ecosystem: Engineered > WWTP > Effluent > Algae... | reverse complement strand
GATGCATCGAACAAGCTGTACACCGATCGCGAAACGGACACCTTGGCCACCCCGCGGATCGAAGGTGGGCTTCGCCAATTGCCGAATTATTTGGGGCAAAACCTGAAGTACCCACCGGAAGCCTTTCGCTTGGACATCCAGGGCAAGGTCACGATCGAATTCACGGTGGAGACCACCGGCAGTGTGAGCAATCTACGTACCTTGAATTTCCTGGGCGGTGGCTGTGATGCGGAGGCCATGCGACTGGTGCGCATGCTCTGCTGGCAACCGGCGGTGAAAGACGGCCAATTGGTACGCAGCGTGATGAAGCTTGACATCATGTTCCGGCTGGATCCCTCGCGGAGATGACGAAGTGAAACCGCGGAGGGCGCGGAGAGCGCTGAGAAATGCCGGGCGCGAGGGACGGGGTAAAATCCGGAGAGCACCATGACGATCCTCTGTGTTCTCCGCGCCCTCTGCGGTAAAACAAAGCCCGTTGTCATCTTTGCCGCATGAAGAAGCGCGGTCCGTGGACCACCCTGAGCGAGAAATTGGCGTACGAAACCCCCTGGATCTCCGTGGCGCACCACGAAGTGATCGACCCCGGCGGGAAGCAGGGCGTATACGGCGTGATCCACTTCAAGAATCTCGCCGTGGGCGTGATCCCGCTGGATGAGGACATGAACACCTGGATCGTGGGGCAGTACCGCTACCCCATGGAATCTTACAGTTGGGAAATGCCCGAAGGCGGCGGCGACCGCAACATCCCGGCAAGGGAAAGTGCCAAGCGCGAGCTTCGTGAAGAAGTGGGCATTGAGGCGGACCAATGGACGGAGATCCTGCAGATGGACCTGAGCAACAGCGCCAGCGACGAGCAGGCCATCATCTTCGTGGCACAGGGCCTCACCTTTCATGCTCCGGAGCCGGATCATGACGAGGAGCTGGAGCAGCGCAAATTGCCGTTCGCGGAGCTGTACGCCATGGTGCAGCGGGGTGAAGTGCGGGACAGCCTCACGGTGGCAGCGGTGTTGAAGGTGCAGTTGCTGGTGCTGGAAGGAGCATTGGTGGGGCATGGGAAGAATTAATTTTTCGACCGCATAGGGGTTTCCAGCGATGTGTTTGTCATATGGGCAAACAACACCGCACCATGCGACACAAACCATTTCCCCTCGCCGCTTTCCTCTTTGCAATTGCGTTACCGGTCCTTCTGAACGCCCAGACCGACACCTTGCCCATGCACACGCTTATCGGCTCCGGTAGCGGCCGCTCGAACGGAGGTTGGGGCGGTCTTTCGGCGCATTACACACGCGTGATGGATCAAGATGCGCTGCTCACCGGCGTGCGAGGCGGCTGGATCATCGACCATCGGGTGACACTCGGATTCGCCGGTTTTGGCCTGGTGACGGACGTACCGAACACGGCCTACGATTCACATCTTGCGGAGGAAGGCATTTTCGTCCGGCACACCAGCCAATTCCGCATGGGCTATGGCGGCTTGTTGATCGAGCCGGTGATCGCCTACCGCAGTGCCATACACGTTACCTTGCCGGTGATCATCGGCGCTGGTGGAGCGGTTTACGAGACCTACGAAAGCCGCTTGGGACGACCGAACGGCCCAACCCGGTATAATACCGGCGATGCACAGGCCTTTTTCGTTATTGAACCAGGCATCGCGCTAGAGCTCAGCATGATCAAGCTGGTGCGGTTGGGCCTTGGAGTTTCGTACCGCTACACTTCGGACATCACCCTACCGGAAACTCCGAAGGACGCGCTGCGCGGCTTCAATGCCGGGGTAACGTTGAAGATCGGCCGGTTCTAGGCCGGAATGATTTGCAGAAAAATACCACATCCCCCCTTTTGGGGATGGACAGGGACTATTTAAAAGTCTACTTTCGGCGGATAAAACTCGCCGAAATGAAACGGAAAACTGCATTTTGGCGCATGACCGCCTGCACTTTGTTGGTGCTCACTGCATGGAAAGGCGCCGAGGCACAAAACCTTCAGCCCCTTGAACCGAGCGGTACGAGCGGGTGGAAAGGCTTCCTTGGCACGCCTTCCGTGGAAAACGCACCGTGCATTTCGCTGGAACAACAGCAGGAGGTCTCATTGGAAAATCAGCGGAACACCCAGCGTGTACATGCCGAGCACCCGGGACTTCCGCAGGTGGACCGAGGCGGTAACCACCCGCTGTTCATCTGGCCAACGCAGGCCCGCGCGGGGTTCGACGATTACGGATACAGTGCCGTGCGTTTCGGGGTGGACCATGATCCGTTGCCCAACAACCATGTGCTGGATTACGATTGTGGCACGCGCACGTACGATTGGGCGAGCGGGAACCATGCGGGAACGGACGTGGTCTACTGGCCCTATGGATGGAAACAGATGGACGAGGAGAACATGGAGATCATCGCCGCAGCGGACGGTGTGATCATCAACAAGCGCGACGGATACTTCGACCGGATGTGCAGCAACACGGGAAGTCCCGATTGGAACGGTATCGTGCTGGAACATTCCGACGGTTCCGAATCGTGGTATTGGCATATGAAGTCCGGCACGGTTACCGCGAAAGGCATCGGCGAAACGGTAGTGGCCGGGGAATTTCTCGGCAATGCCGGCAGCAGTGGGAGCAGCAGCTACCCCCACCTGCATTTCCAAGTGATGGATGCCAACAACAATGTGGTGGACCCTTATGCGGGGCCGTGCAACAGCATGAACGGCACTGAAAGTTGGTGGGCAGTCCAACCGGCCTATTCAATTCCGCAGGTCAACCACATCTCCACGCACTATTCCACACTGGACAACTACAATTGTCCCACCCCAGAGATCACGTACGAGCAGACCGGCTTCAACGTCGGGGACTCCATCATCTTCAAGATCTACTACCGCGACCTCGACTCGGCCAGCGTTCATACCATGCGTAACATCAGCCCCGACGGGCTGTTCGAAGAATGGAGCTGGACTTCGCCTTGGCCCTACTACGCCACGGCATATACGCAATGGGTCAACGTGGTGAACTCCACTTGGCCAACGGGCAACTGGCAATTTCAGGTGGACTACGCCGGCACCACCTACAGCACGGATTTCCAAATCGGCGAATTCAATGCGATCACAGAAAATGAAGAAGGCCGGTTCCGTGTTTGGCCCGACCCTGCCAATGACTTCCTGAACATTTCCTTGGACGGCGTACAACCCGGCAGCACCTTGCGCTTATACTCAGTGCAAGGCGCATTGGTAAAAACTGTGCTGCCCATGGCTGCGGTGCACCGCATGGACCTTAATGCCGTTGCAGATGGCATGTACTTATTGGAGCTTGAGCAGAACGGCAGCAGGCAACTGCAACGTGTGGTAGTGGCGCGGCAATAGGAAATGACAGAGGGCAACTGAAATCCGAATACACTCACTCACTCGGCTCCTCCCTCCCGAACGCCTTGGAGGAATTCTTGCGCTCCTCGTCTTCGGCTTTCAGCACTTGTTTCAAGCTGTCGCTCACGTCCTTTTGGTCGAAGTGGTCCAAGTCGGGTTGGCCGACGTACTAAAATCCCCTGCTCTTCGTTCATCGTCAATGCAAATTCGTTGCGCACTGATTTCTTTTGGTTTCGCTCTCTTTCAACTGTCGCTATTGGCACAGGACAACACCATTTTAGTCTACAACCCGGTAACGGAGGAAGTGGACACGATCCATCCCGTGGCTGTCACGGATTCGGTTTCGGGCTTTTTGTCAAATGGCATCGGCACACTGCCCGGTTTGATAACGTTGGATAATATGGCCGCCCCTGCAGGTTACCTCGGTCCGGGAAATCAACTGCCACCAACCGCCGCAAGTATGAATTCGTTGACAGACTACCCCATACGGGCCGTTGGCGCATTAAGGAGGATTGAAGCTGATTCGAGTTGGGCGCGATGCTCTGGACAGTTAGTTGGGCCTTGGCATGTCCTTACCGCATCCCATTGCTTGCGGGATATGTTCAGCGGGGAATGGCGCACCGGGCAGATAGACTTTAATCCAGTTTTTGACAACGGAATCCCGTCTATTTACGGGTCAGCTCGCGCGGTCCGTTACTACGTACCATTGGAGTGGGAACGAGATAATGCTTTGATTGAGCTGGAACATCCGTTAGGTGAAGAACTCGGATGGATCGGCTTAGGCTTTACCACGGATTCCACCTATTTCAACGATAAAATTGTCCACAAGTTCTCCTATCCGGCAGACAATGTTGCAGGTGACCCGAGCATTATTTACAACGGGGACACACTTTACCATTTCTCCACGCCTGTGGTGCTCAGCAGTGCTGGTATCGCCAATTATGTAGGCGTACAGAATTGGGTTGGAGTTCCCGGGGAGAGTGGCAGTGGCATTTTGGTAACGGACAACGTGAATTACAATGTTCTAGGCGTAGACACCTGGGCTGGAGGGTACCGCCACACGTTGATGGACGCTGGCACATTCGAACAATTTCGCACCATTTTGGAAAATCCAAATTTGAGCACGCACGACATGGCCAATACAGGAACTGCAGTGCGGGTTTACCCCAACCCGGTGTTATCCCAAGCCACAATTGAATTGAGCGAAACATCACCGGCCGCGCACAAACTCACGGTAAGCGACATGAGCGGCAGAGTCGTGAGCCAGCAGGAATTCCACGGTCCGTCGTGCGTGTTCCTGCGGAAGAATCTTGCGGCCGGAAGCTATGTGTACCGGATTGATAACGCGAAGGGGACGTGGCTGACCGGAAAGCTTTTCCTGAAGTAGAAATTTATATTTTCAGGTCTTTTCGAGAGACCCCTGAGGAGCATACATTCACTCACTCGGCTCCTCCCTACCGAACGCCTTAGAGGAATTCTTGCGCTCCTCGTCTTCGGCTTTCAGCACTTGTTTCAAGCTGTCGCTCACGTCCTTTTGGTCGAAGTGGTCCAAGTCGGGTTGGCCGGCATCTACCCACGCGCTGTACCAAAAGCTGCCCACTGATATGATGGCGGCGTTCATGCGGCGCTCTACCATGCCGCCCATGCTTTGCTCGTACGCTGCCGTGAATTCTTTGGAGTAGAGCTGCACGCTGCCGCGTCCGCGTTGTTCGTAGACATACTTCTCGCTTTCCGGGAAGGTGGCCTGCAGTTCTTTTTCCTTGCTGAACACGGTGTCTAATGCTGCATGGCTACCGATCACGGCGTCCCAGGCGGCTTCCAACGGGTCGGCGATGTACTGGGCGCGGCCGGTGAAGTGGTCGTAACTATCGGCATTTAGTTCCGGAATACGCGTTTCCCAAAATGCGTGGATGCCGTGCTGGCCGGTCATGTCACCGTTGTAGTTCTCCGTGGTGTGGAGGGGCACGTGGGCATCTCCAATGTAGTGGCCGATTTCCGCGCTGTAGTAGAGGATCCGGTCCACGCTGCCGCGTTTAAATGCATTCACGAGCCTGCCGTACATCACCGGAATGTGCCATGGCACGATACCATAAGCTTGCAAGGTATCCTCAGTGAATTTCTGCACGGCAAGGTCCCATTTTTTGGGCACTTCCTTGAAGGGGTCCTCCCCTGCCGGCACGTAATGATCAATGTCGATGTAGTGACGCGGAGCCTCGGCTGCTACGGCATAGCGACGGCTGTCGGGGTCGGTGGCATGGTCAGTGACATAATCGATGTGGCGCTTGTAGAAGCCGAACATGGCGGGCGGCAGGGTGAAGACGGCCATGCGGTTAATGCGGCGGTGGCCATAGAAGCCCCAGGCCTCGGCATCGCGCTGCATGAAGAACGGCCACGCCACGGCGAGGCCAAGGAACAAGGCAAATGCGCGCAGCGCGGTTTTACGGTTCATGGTTCAGTTTTCGAGCAGGACCAACCGGCCGTTGCGAAGAATAGGAATGGCTTTGCTTTGGTCCGGCGTAAGGCAGTACTTCACGTCTTCCAATAAGTGCAATTGCTGAAGCCTTTTGCGGCGGGGCGCCGCTTTCAGGATGCTCATGAAGTTGTCTCGGGCTGCCATGTACAGGTATTTGGAAGCGATGCTACTGTCCTCTTCTACGCCGAATTTACCGCTTTCCAGCAAGCGTTCCATCACCGCACCGGCGAAAACACTGTCCTCTAAACTGAATTTGTCCTTCCAGCCGGAGCAAAGCAGCAGGATGTTATCGTCTTGCTGAAGCAACCAATTGCTAAGCGCATTGAGGTTGAGAAACGAGCCGATCACGAGCTTCCGCGCTTCGCGTCCGGTGTTGATGGCCTGTGTTCCATTTGTGGTACTGATCACGATGGTTTTTCCGCGCAGGTCCATGGCCTTGAAGGCGAGCGGCGAATTGCCCACGGGGAACCCTTCCACGATCTCGCCGTTGCGCTCGGCGGCAGCGATGTAGCCTTCGCGGCCGATGTACTGCCGCGCTTCCTCAATGGTGGCCACTGGAATGATGTCCTTCACCCCATGCTCAAAAGCTGCGACCATGGCGCTGGTGGCGCGCAGGATGTCGATGACCACCACGATGCCCATGTCCTGCTTGTACAGCGGGAACTGGCCGGGAGTATAGCACACTTCCACGCGGAATTTGTAGTCGGTGTTGCGGGAGACAGCCTTCATTTTTTATTCACCACAGAGGAGTCGGGAGTCTTGAGTCTTGAGTCTGAATGTCCAATCACCAAACTCACTTTGCTATTTCAATAAAAGGCGTTTTTACCACCACTCCTTTCAGCACTTTGCCGCGCACGTCCACGAGAATTTCGGTGCCCGGCGCGCTCATTTCCTTGGGCACGTAGGCCATGCCGATGGGCTTTTGTATGCTGGGGCTCATGGTGCCGCTGGTCACTCTGCCGAGTACTTTTCCGTCGCTATCCACTATGGGGCAATCATGGCGCGGAATGCCGCGATCGAGCAGTTCAAAGCCCACCAATTTGTTCTTCACTCCCGCTTCCTTTTCAGCCTTCAGCGCAGCGGAGTTGGTGAATTCCTTGGTGAATTTGGTGATCCAACCCAGACCGGCTTCCAGCGGAGAGGTGGTATCGTCGATGTCGTTCCCGTAGAGGCAGAAGCCCATTTCCAGGCGCAGGGTGTCGCGGGCAGCGAGGCCAGCAGGCTTGATGCCAAATGGCTTTCCAGCTTCGAAAATGGCGCTCCATGCTTTTTCCGCGAGCGGATTCGGCATGTAGATCTCATATCCGCCAGCGCCGGTGTAGCCCGTGGAAGAAATGAGCACTAGGCCCACGCCCTTCATCTCGGCGTACATGGCGGTGTAATATGGCATGGCGCCAATGTCTTCCTTGAACAGGCCTTTCAGCGTATCGGTGGCTTTGGGGCCTTGCACGGCCAGCAGCGACATGTGGTCGCTGATGTTTTCCAGTTGAGCATCGAATGTGTTGCGCGCATTGATCCAGTCCCAGTCCTTTTGGATGTTACCGGCGTTTACCACCAACACGTAATGGGTGTCGTCGCCATGCTGCATGTTGTACACCAGCAGGTCGTCCACGATCCCGCCTTTGTCATTCGGCAGGCAGCTGTATTGCACCTTGCCGGTGGTGAGCTTGGAAGCATCGTTGCTGGTGACCTTTTGGATAAGGTCCAAGGCGCCCGGTCCGCGTACGATGAACTCGCCCATGTGGCTAACGTCGAACACGCCGACGGCTTTGCGCACGGTGAGGTGCTCATCGTTCACGCCGGAATATTGCACGGGCATGAGAAAGCCGGCGAAGGGCACCATTTTGGCACCGAGGGCTTCATGGATGTTGGACAGCTCGATTTCTTTCGGAGGATTGGTTTCGGTCATTTCTTGCGTTGTTCGATCAGTTCATTGAAAAAGCCCACGTAGCGCTGTTGCCAAGCGCGAAGGCTGTACTGTTCCACCACGGTGTTGCGTCCCGCCTGGCCAATGGAGCTGCGAAGCTCGGCATCTTCGACCAAACGGGAGATATCGGCCACCCATTCGGCATCGTTGCTTGGTAAAAAACCGTTGATCCCGTGCTGAATGATGTCACAGTTCACACCAACAGGGCTCATCAGCGAAGGAATGCCAAGTGCCATGTATTGCAGGCCCTTCAGCCCACACTTGCCCCTGGCCCAATCATCATCCGGCAAGGGCATAATGCCGATGTCCATGGCGCGCAGATCATCGAGTTCCGCTACTTTGTTCCAAGGCAGGCCTTGGATGCCGAGTTCCTCGTGACGGAATGATCCGTCGCCCACCACGCGGAAGGTGATGCGGTCCCCGAATTTTTCTTTCAATTGAAGCAATGCGGGGACGGCGTGCCTGAAATGCCGAATGGTGGTGATGCTCCCGCTCCAGCCGATCACCACAGGTCCGTCCGGGCGAGTCGTGCGCGGCAGGTATTCCTCCGTATCGATGGTGGTGGGCATCACCGTTACATGGCCATTGTAGCGGCAGGCATAGTCGGCTAAGTAGGCGTTACCGGCCAACACCAGATCAGCCAGCCCGATCAGTTTAGCGGTCTTTCCGGCGTTCTTCACCCATTTCCATCTGCGGTTCGCATCGCTCACATTGTCGAGCCAGATGGAATCGTCGAAGTCGTAGACCACTTTGGCCCGGCTGCGGCGGAAGGCGCGTTCGAACCAGGTGCTGCGCGTCATCAGTGCTTCGCGGCTCACGAAGATGATGTCATACTCGTTCGCGCGTGCCAGATCGGCGCGTCGCTTGGCGATGCTGCGGCGCACGAAGCCTGCTTTACCGGCCAAGTTGCCTTTTTCGTAGAGGATGCGGTCGTCGTCTTCGCTGATGAGGAACGACACCTCGGTTTCGTAACCGTTCTGCTCCAGGTGCCCAATGAATTGCTCGAACCGGAAGCGCTGGTTGGGGCTGCGTCCGGGGCGGTGCGATGCTATAAAGAGGATGCGGGGCATGAGTTCTTTTACAAAGCGCTTTGCGGAGCGGCAAAGTAGCGCTGGATGTCCATCAGGCTTTCCAGCTCGGTGGCAGCCCCCGTTCAATCTCGATTTTCCCGAACGCGCTGCTTTCCCGCGCACCGGTTGCCAATGCCCATGGCACCATGCGTTTCAAGCCGTCCGCCAAGGACGTTTCCACAGATTTCCCGAAGACCCTCCGCGTTTTGCTATGGTCACTGAAGGCGAATGCCACTTCGTTCCGAGCTTCCAGGTGGATAATGGAACCCTCCTTCCCCATTGCCTGCATCACCAAGGTGGCCAGTTCCTGAACCGTGCAAGGTTTGTCCGCGCCAACGTTGAATACTTCTCCGTATGCCGAAGGCATGGTGGCTGACCGGGCGATCAACGGCGAAATATCACCCACATAGGTGAATGCCCGTTGTTGGCTGCCATCGCCGAAGATGGTGAGGTCCTTGCCTTGCATGAGCTGGTTCATGAAGATGCCGACTACGTTACGGTAGCGGTCCCCGAGGTTCTGATATTCACCATAGACGTTGTGCGGACGGAACACCACGTAGTCCAGCCCGAACATGTGCTTGGCGGCGTAAAGGTCCATTTCCACCGCCAGTTTGGCCACTCCGTACGGGTCTTCCGGCACGGGCCGCATGTCCTCGCGCATGGGCGGTTCCAACGCGCCGTACACGGCTATTGAACTGGTGAACACAAAGCATTTCACTTCGTGCCGCACCGAAGCGTTGATCAAGTTGATGCTCCCGATGAGGTTGTTCTCGTAGTTGAAGCGCCGGATGAAATGACTAAGACCTTCGGCGGCGTATGCGGCCAAATGGTATACATAAGTGAAGCCGTGCTCAGCAAAGAGCCGCTCCACGAGCTTTTCGTCAGTGATGGAGCCTTGGATGAAAGTGGCTTTGGCGTCCACTTGGTCCTCGAAGCCGCCACTGAGATCGTCCAACACCACTACGCGATGGCCCATGGCCAGCAGGTCCTTCACCACGTGTGCGCCGATGAAGCCGGCGCCGCCGGTAACCAAGGAAGTCGGGATGGTCGTCATTAAATCGTTTGGGAACACTGATAGGGCGTTCGGGCAAAGATGCACGGATCTGGGGAAAGGGCCAAGAGATAGGCTCCGCTCCACATACCTTCGCAGCCATGGCCATGCAGCGGTTGATGCCCCGGTGGGCGATCACGGCGATCGACCTGGCGATGTGCTTGGCGGCGCTGCTTGCCGCCTACCAGCTCCGGTTCAATTTCAGCGTTCCAGGGTACGAGTACGATCTGCTGTGGCCCGTATTGCCGATCTACGTGCTGGTACGCTTGGGATGGCACGCGGGCGTGGGCATTCAGCGCAGCATGGTGCGGCACACGGGCACCGAAGATGCGCGGAGGATTTTTTTGACCGTTCTGGCGGGCACGCTCACGCTTTTCTTGGCGAATGCCGTGCGGTACTACTTAGTGGACCATCGCTTCGTTCTGCCGACTTCGGTTCTCATTATCGAGTTCATGGGCGCGGTCATGTTGCTCATTTCCTCGCGGATCGCGTTCAAGCTGCTACACCTGAAGCGGAAAGGCCAAGGAAAGGAGGCGCAACGCGTAGTGTTGTTCGGCGCTGGCGAAGCGGGTCTCATCACCAAGCGGACCTTGGAGCGCGAAGGCAGCGCCCGCTACCACGTAACGGCCTTCGTGGACGACGACCCCGGTAAGGTGGGCAAGCGCTTGGAAGGCGTGCGGGTATATTCCACCAGCGAATTGCCTGACCTATTGCGGAAAACGCCCGGCCAACAAGTCATCATCGCGATCCAGCGGCCCGACCCCGAGCACCGCAGACAGGTGGTGGACATGGCCATCGCAGCGCAGGTCGACGTGCGCACAGTGCCGCCGGTGAAGGACTGGATCAACGGGCAATTGAGCAGTGGACAGATCCGCGAAGTGCGCATAGAGGACTTGCTGGGTCGCGCACCGATCAATTTGGAAGATGCCGCCGTAGAGCAGCGTTTCCGGGGAAAGCGGATCTTGGTGACCGGCGCGGCGGGCAGTATCGGCAGTGAGATCGCGCGGCAGCTCATGCGCATGGGCGTAGCCCACGCAACGCTGCTCGATCAGGCGGAAAGCGCTTTGTACGATCTGGGCATGGAGTTGCAAGGCCGCGGCGACACGGCATTCGGCACGGTGGTAGGCGATGTGCGCAATGCTCGTTCCATGGAAAAATTGCTGGCTGAAGCGAAGCCTGAAGTGATCTTCCACGCAGCGGCCTACAAGCACGTACCCTTGATGGAAGCGCGCCCTTCGGAAGCGGCGCTCACCAACATCGGCGGCACGATGAACCTGGCTGAACTGGCGCAGCGGCACGGCGTGAAGGAGTTCATCCTCATCAGCACCGACAAGGCCGTGAACCCCACCAGCGTAATGGGTGCCACAAAGCGCTGCGCGGAGCTTTGCGTGGCAGCGCTTTCCGAAAAAAGCGGCCCCGGCATGTCGGTGATCACCACGCGGTTCGGCAACGTGCTGGGCAGCAACGGCTCGGTGATCCCGCTGTTCCGCAAGCAGATCGAAGCAGGCGGTCCGGTTACGGTGACCGACCCCGGCGTGGTGCGCTACTTCATGACCATTCCGGAGGCGTGCCGCTTGGTGCTGGAAGCCGCCACCATGGGTCACGGCGGCGAAGTGTACGTGTTCGACATGGGCCAACCGGTGCGCATCAGCGAGCTGGCAGAACGCATGATCCGCCTGAGCGGCAAAGAGCCCGGGCGCGATATTGAAGTGAAGTACATCGGTCTTCGTCCCGGGGAAAAACTTTACGAGGAGCTGCTTGCCGACGCCGAAAGCACCCTGCCCACGCACCATCCACGCATCCTCATCGGAAAAACCACCGCACAAGATCCGGAGACCACATTGGCACACATCGGAACCATACTCGAAGCCGCCACCCGCCGCGAGGACAGCGCTTGCGTGGAAGCCATGAAGCATTTGGTGCCCGAATACAGGAGCCGCAATTCACCCTTCAGTAAATTCGACCCGCCGGAAGCCATTCCGCAGCGCAACAACCCATGACGACCGATAAAAACATTGAGACCGCGAAACTGCAAAAGGAGATCAGCGACCACATCGGCGTGGGCGTGGACAGCCTGATGTTCAACTACGTGGAGGAACCGGGACAGGACGCCAAGCTCTACTTGATCACTCTGAATCCACGGCATAACCAGAGCTTCCTCTTCCACAGCACCCAGGGCCGCGACAAATTGGAGGCTTTACGTGCCATGCGGCAGTATGTGGCCACATACAAGGACCGCACCAGCAGCTACACCGTGCAATGGAGCGCCCGCGGCCAAGGCGAGCTCAACACGTCCTACTTCCGGGCGAAAAACGTTTTGGAGGCGCTGGATAAGTTGTTCTACGACCGGGACCCGAATAGCATCACTGTGTTTTCGGTGATCTTGAATCCGATCTCGTAGAAAAAAGTTGGCAGTGGCAGCGGCAGTTGGCAGCGCGCGTTCCATGGCTAACCGCCAACCTCAACTGCAATGACCAACTGACCCCATGCGCGTAACCACCCCCATACAGCTCCGCTTCAGCGACGCGGACTTGGCGCGGCACGTACACAACGCCGCTTATTTGCAATACTTCGAACTGGGCCGCATGGACCTGCTTCGCCGATTCATGGAAAAGGACCACGACTGGGTGACCATGGGTTTGATCTTGGCGCGGAACGAGGTGGACTACCGCATGCCGATCCATTTGGCTGATGAAGTGCATATCCAGACCTGGTGCGGAAAGATCGGCTCCAAGAGCTTTGACCTCCATTACGAAGTGCTGAACTTGAAAAGCGGGAAGAAACACGCCGAAGGACGCAGCGTCATGGTGTGCTTCGATTATTCCAAGCAGGCTTCGATCGCCTTGCCAGAACAATGGCGCACGGCTTTGGCACAATTGATGGACACACCGAACACTTGAACTACCAACATGAAGAAAATTTTCGCTCTCCCCCTTATTGTTCTGCTGACCGCCTCTTGCGCTGAATTGCAAGACATGGCCAACCAAGTAGGAACAACCACAGGCACCCCGCTTAGCAATGCCGATGTGGTAGCCGGATTGAAGCAAGCGTTGGAAAAAGGTGCCGAGCATTCCGTGGACGTGGCCTCCGTGGCGGACGGCTTTTGGAAGAATCCGCGTTTGCGCATCCCCTTCCCGCCGGAAGCGGAAAAGATGAAGAACACCTTGAACGACATCGGCATGAGCAGCCAAGTGGATAAATTCGAGTTGACCATGAACCGTGCAGCGGAAGCTGCAGCTAAGGAAGCGGTGCCTGTTTTCGTCAACGCCATCAAGGGCATGACGGTGGCCGACGGCTTCGCGATCCTGCGCGGCGGCGACAATGCGGCCACGAACTTCCTGAAGGAGAAAACCACGCCAGAGCTCATTGCCAAATTCCAGCCCATCGTGGTAAAAGCCACACAAGAAGTCGCGCTAACGAGTTATTGGACGCCATTGGCCGGAGCCTACAACAAGACCACCTTGTTCACCGGCGGCCAAGCCATCAATCCAGACCTCGATGCCTACGTGACACAAAAAGCGATCGACGGCCTGTTCCTTCTGGTAGCCGATGAAGAGCTGAAGATCCGCCAAGACCCGTTGGCCCGTACCACGGACTTGTTGCAGCGCGTGTTCGGAAGTAAGTAAACCGAGCGCTGCCCCGAACGGGATCATCAGCGTTTATCTGTGTTCACTCGCCTCCGCGTAGCGCTCTGGCGAAGCAGGATGAGCGGTTCCTCGCTATCAAAACCGGCATTCAGGCCGAAGGCCATCTGTGAAATCTGTGTAATCTGTGGTTCCCCTGTCGGAGGCCGGTATTCAAGGCCGAAGGCCATCTGCGAAATCTGTGTAATCTGTCGCTTTCCCCGTCGGAGGCAGGTATTCAAGGCCGAAGGCCATCTGCAAAATCTGTGTAATCTGTGGCTTTCCCCGTCGGAGGCCAGTGTTTCGACATTGGGCCAATGTGCAATTTATGCCGTCGCCGTGACCGTTCTCTGTTTGGTATAGCCGCCGATTGCGCAGATTACACAGATTTCCCGCGTTGCGAGAAAGCTATGTAATCTGTAGTTCCCCTCTTGTCGGAGGCCGGTATTCTCTTCGCGTCCTTTGCGTACTTTGCGGTAAACCTCCGGATCTTCCCCATATTTGGCACATTCCCAATAACAGAACAGCTCCATGCATCCCATCCTCCTTACCGAACCCGGCGTTGAAATAGCCCCAAGCGAATTGATCCTCAACCCGGACGGGTCGATCTACCACCTCGCGTTGCGCCCGGAGCAATTGGGCGACCTCGTCTTCGTTGTGGGCGACCCCGGCCGCGTCGCATTGATCAGCAAGCACTTCGACAGCGTTGAGCACAAGTCCCAAAACAGGGAATTCATTGCGCACACCGGCATGCGCAACGGTGTGCGGATCACCGCGCTGGCCACGGGCATCGGCACGGACAACATCGACATTGTGCTGAACGAGTTGGACGCGTTGGTGAACATCGACCTGGAGAAGCGCACCCCGAAAAAGGAGCACAAATCCTTGACCGTTGTGCGCATGGGCACCTGTGGCGCCCTGCAGGAGGACATCCCGGTGGACGAGCTGATCGTAAGCCACAGCGGTTTAGGGCTTGACAACGTGATGCATTACTACGCCCACGAGCAGACGGATGCGGAGCTGCGCATCCTGCAAGCATTCCTGGCCCATACCGAATGGAGCGACAACCTGCCACTGCCCTACTTGGCCAGCGGCGACAGCGCCTTGGTGCAACGCTTAGGTACTGGCAACCACGTAGGCCTTACCGCCACGGCGGGTGGCTTCTATGGCCCACAGGGGCGTCAATTGCGCGCCATCCCCAGCGTGGACGGGCTGAACGAGCTCTTTACGTCGTTCCGCCATGAGGACATGCGTTTGCTGAACTACGAGATGGAGACCAGCGCTTTGTACGGCCTTTGCGGCCTCCTCGGCCACCGCGCCGCCACGGTATGCACCGTTGTGGCCAACCGGCTGCGGAAGGAATACAGCAAAGACCACCACACGGCGATCGAGCGGATGATCGTGCAGGTGTTGGACCGGATGGCCGGGTAGAAGCAGGTTGAGGAAGGTGTTTTCCACCACAGAAACACGGAGTGACAGAGAAGTCACCTTGGCGTTAGGCTTGGGTCGGGAGTCCTGAGTCATACTCCTGCTCAGGGACTCGCGTTCCGGACCCTTTGTCCGTATCCTGCATCAACAATCTGCTGGTGGAAACGCGATGTCTACCCTTGGGCCGGGGCTGGCCGGGCAGAATAGCTTCGCCTGCACCGAACTGATAAAGGGCTGTTTCCGTATACCTTCATTCAACCACGCTTACCATGAGCGATACAGAGATCCACGCCTTGATCACTTTGATCGACGATCCGGACGAAAGCATATACAGCCATGTCCGCGAGCGCATCCTCACTATCGGCGAACCGGTGGTTCCCGAACTGGAGCGTGCGTGGGAAATGGACGACCTCGGCGACCTGTTCCGCAACCGCATTGAAGACTTGCTGCACAGCATTCATTTCGACCTCACATTCAATCGATTAAAGGCTTGGTCCGCAACAGGTGGCGAGGATCTTCTTGAAGGAGCACTTGCAGTATGTCGCTACCGTTATTCGGAGCTGGATGAGCACCGGGTAAAGTCCCGTTTAGCGGCCATCCGGCAAGACATTTGGCTGGAGTTGAACGACAACCTTACCGCCTTCGAAAAGGTGCGGGTGTTCAACCACATCTTCTTTCAGGTGCATGGGTTCAAGGGCAACAAACGCAACTACCACGCTCCGCAGAACAGCTACATCAACGAAGTACTGGAGGGAAAAAAAGGCAATCCGTTATCGCTGGCGTTGATCTATCAGCTCTTGGCGGAAGACCTCGACCTGCCCCTTCGCGGCGTAAACCTCCCGAACCATTTCGTGCTGGCCTACATGGACGAAACGGGCGAAGGCCCGCGCGACCTGGGTTACGGCGACGTGCTGTTCTACGTGAACGCCTTCAGCAACGGGGACATCCTCGGCAAGGCGGAGATAGACGAGTTCCTTGGGAAACTGGAACTGCCAGCGGATGAGAGCTTTTACAATCCCTGCACCAACATCGACATTGTACGCAGGCTGTTGAACAACCTGCTGAACAGCTACGAAAAGCTGAACGACCCCGACCGCGTGGAGGATTTGCAGAAGTTGCTTACTGCGCTGTAGGCTGGCCAAAGCGAGCTTTGCGCTGCGACCCTTTCAGGGTCGCATTTTGCGTTGCAGGTGGGGCGGCATTCTAATCGCTGAGACCCCTTCGGAGTCTGTTGCGTTAAAGACCCCAACGGGGTCAAAGAGATTAGAAATGGCATTTTCGCGGAACTGATTTACGACCCTGCAAGGGTCGCAGCCATTCGATTCTCAATCGACCCAATGCGAACAGGTTTCGAAGTAAAGCCGAAGCAAAATTAAATTCCTCACCACCCGCCCAAAACCTTGCCTAAGGTGCTGAGGATGATGCGCAGGTCGAGCAAAATACTCCGCTCCCGCACATACTTCAGATCCAGCGCCAGTTTGGCGGGCATCACCTCCTCGATGTAGGTCCTTTCGGGATCTGCGGATCGCGCCAGCATTTCATTTTCGTCGATATAGTTGATGCTCGCCATGCCCGTGATACCGGGGCGCACGGAAAGCACATGCCGTTGATCCGCGGAGTACATGGCCACGTATTTCGGCACCTCCGGCCGCGGGCCCACCACGCTCATATCGCCCGTTAGCACGTTCCACAGTTGGGGCAGCTCGTCCAGCTTCGTTTTCCGGAGGAAATAGCCCACCGAAGTAATACGCGGATCTCGGCCACCGATGGTGAGTTGCCCCTGTGCTTCACTGCCCGGGCGCATAGTGCGGAACTTCAACAGCCTGAAAACGCGACCTCCCTTCCCCACCCTTTCCTGCGTAAAAAAGGCGCCGCCCGGCGAGGTGAGTGTCACGGCCAAGGCCAATACCAACAATTCCGGCGACAAGAAAAGTAGGAGCGCCGCGGCGAACAGGATGTCGAAGGCGCGTTTCAACATCAGCCCAAAACCTCTTGCACGCTGGCCTTCACCGCGGCGATCACGGTGTCCACCTGCGCATCGGACAAGTCGAAATAGACCGGCAGGCTTATCTCGCGGCTGTAGTGGATGTAAGCATTGGGAAAATCCTCCATGCGGTAGCCGGATTTTTTATAGAAGCTGAGCAAAGGCAACGGTTGGAAATGCACATTAACGCTCACCTCCCGCTTGGCGATCGCCTCGATGATGGCATCGCGGTCGGCCTCCGAGGCGGCAGGCACGCGCAGCATGTACAAGTGGTAGCTGCTTTCGCGGTCCTTGTCTTTGAGCAAGGGCGTGATAAAGCGGTCATCATTGGCGAAAGCTTCTTGATAGCGTTCGCAAATGGCCTTGCGGCGGGGCAACGTTTCACTGTCGTAACGGTCCAGTTCCACCTGTCCGATCGCCGCTTGGATATCCGTCATGTTGCACTTCCAACCTGCGGCCTCCACGTCGTACCGCCAAGCGCCGGGCTTGGTTTTGGCCAGTGCGTCCTTGCTTTGACCATGCAGGCTCATGGTGTTGAACCATGCGTACGACGCTAGCGGATCGAACGGTTCCGGCAAGTTAAATGCGAGTGCGCCGCCCTCTGCGGTCGTAAGGTTTTTCACCGCGTGAAAGCTGAACCCGGTGATGTCCGCCTGCGCGCCCACCGGTTTGTCGTGTATGCGTGCACCGAAGGAATGCGCGGCATCGCTCAACACCAGCGCGCGACCCAAGCGCATTTGTGGGTTGGCTCCTCCCACGCGCAAATTCACCGCCGGGGTGAACCATGCGCACGCCTCTTCCGCCACACGGACGATTTCCGCCACCCGCGCCGGCACACCGCCAATGTCCACGGGAATGATGCACTTGGTGCGTTGGTTCATCGCCTTTCGGACCGCTTCAGGGTCCATGGTGAAATCGTCCAGCACGTCCACCAGCACGGGTTTAGCGCCCACATGCATCACGATGTTCGCGGTTGCGCAATAGGTGTACGCAGGAATGATCACCTCATCGCCCGGCCCAATGCCGAACCAACGCAAAGCCAGCTCGGCGGCGTTGGTCCAGCTGTTCAGCGCGATCACTTTCTCCACGCCGCAGTATTCCGCGAGGTGCTTCTCGAAGGCTTTGGTGCGCGGACCGGTAGTGATCCAGCCGCTTTTTAGGGCGTCGGTGACGGCTTTAATGGTGCGGTCGTCGATGCGCGGTGGGGCGAAGGGGATCATGGGTGCGAAGATCGCGCTTTGATGTGCTTTCCGGGTCGCGAAGTTCGGGTCTCATCCGGAGCGAGCAACCAGGAAAAAAAAGCAAAGAAAATCGTGCCGGCCTGTACTTCCAGCATGCTTTCGACGGTCCAGTTGAGCGCATTCAACAGCAGGAAAGCTATCAGCAATGTGTCACCATGGCGAAATGCGGATATCGAGGGCACTACAACCAGCAGGATTAACAGCAGGATGCCACCGCTACCCAGCGCCACGCCGGTATTGAGGTATTGGTCGTGCGCGTTGAGCTTCTTCCGAAGCGGTTCAACGTAGCCCTTTTCCGCATAGGTCAAAAGCAGTTCGTCCTTCACATCGCCAGTGCCCACCCCGGTCCAAGGATGTGCGGCCACTAAAGAGCTGGCGGCGTCCCAGACCAGTCTTCGGTCATCGGTGCTGTTGGATGCATCGCTTTGGGGCGCTGTCTCCTTGAATGTGTTCAGCACCTGCCCTATCCGCTCATGCACATAGGTTGTAGTGCAATAGAGTGTGATGCCCCCGAAGATCACAGCTAGCAGGCCCCAGCCTACGGTCTTACGCATCCTGCTGTCGGACCAGCGTTCGGCCAACAGGCCGATGCCCGAAAGGATCAAGATGATCCATCCCGCTTTACTAGCGCAGAGCACGATGCCTAAGACAAGCAACAAGGCCACCACTGTTGTCAGGCGTTTCAACCTAGCCGCGTTTGCCTGCGCCCCTGCTAACAGCATCAACGCCAACGTGAGGTACATCGCCATGTAGGAGGGATGCAGGAATGCGGAGAAATCGGACGCGAAGAAGGGCACGCTCAGCGTATACCCCTCCGGATGTCCTTGGGGAATTGCATGCAAATAGAGATCCACTGACCGAAAGACAGCGCGGATCAGACAGATCATCACTGCGATGGCATTGGCGCCGATGAACGCAAGTTTTGGCCGAATGCTTTGGATCGATGGAACACCGACGATAGGGATCAGTGCAAAAAAGGCCAGCGAGGATTTGATCCCAAGGTCCAGGCCGGCGAATTCCATGTTGGAACTCCAGAGCAGACCAACCATGTATGCGCCGTACAGCGCGGCCGACCAGAATAATGGCGAACGGGCGGTAAGCTTCCGCGGCACCAAACCAGGTGTAGCACGCGCCCAGATCGCGCTGCACAGCAGCAGCACCACCAAGATCGGCAGTAATGCCGGAAAAAGCGGCAAGGCTATGGCGATGCCCATTGCGGCCACTTCCATAGCCCGTCCGGCAGCGGCATTACCCATTACCACGGGCACAGGATAGTAACAGTTCGAATGTCAGGGCATCGAGCGATTCGGCGTCGGCCTTATTCCGCACAGCCATGGCGCGGCCGTTGGACCGACGCGCTTCCAGCAAGACGGAACGGAGTGCTTTTGACAGTTCGGTCGGATCCTGCGACACGACCGCACCCGGGGATACTCCTGCCAGCCGGTCCTTCACATCCCCGACATCGTTTGTCACCACGGGCAGGTCACACGCCATGGCCTCCTTCACCATCGTTGGACTGCCTTCACTGTTGCTGCACATCAGCAAGGCATCGGCGGCGCTGAGGAGGACCGGCATTTCCTCCTGCGTGATGCCGCCTTGCAACAGTTCAAGTTCCATGGACACGCCTTCGGCTTGCAGCTTATGCTCTACTTGTTGCGCGATGTCCAAGCGTTTGCGGGCGGGGGCAGTGGCATTGAAGATCACCACCTGCGGGCGGGCGGACCAGCCTAACCGCCGCCTCGCCTCGTCGCGTGGAACCGGTATATAGCGCCGTAATTCCACACCCATGGGCAGTATCCGCACCCGCTTGCGCTTCCACCAGAGCCGGTCGCGCAATTGCTCGCTCACGCAGATGATACCAGTTGCCCCAAGCGCTGCTGATTGCGACATGAGCCGCCCGAGCAGGTCGCGAAAAAATCCGTCATGCGGTGTGTGGTTCAGGTCGCTTCCGTGGAAAGTGATGACCACCGGCACGGGGCTCACCAACACCGATAGCAACGCTGTCACCGTACCGTAATGTGCATGTACCACTTCCGGCTTGAAGCGGCGTATGGTTTCCTTCATCCTCCTCAGTTCCTTGAGCATTGCGATGGGCGAGGTACGGCTTTCAAGAAAGTAGACCTCGACCAAGGCGTTGTGCATTTCCGCCAGAGCACGCGCTTGGCGACGGGAGAAGACCATGGTGCGCTCCTCCGGCCTGCCGGGGATCACCACCATAATTCGCAACGGCTTGTCTTCTACAGCTTCAACCATACGGCGAAGATGGCGCGCCTCCCCCTTGCCACCAAATCCGCACTATCGGTTGGTACCAATGTCCGTCGGCCGCACCCGGCGGCGGAGGACCATGAAGCGCACGATGCCTTGCAGGTATCCCACGCCGTAAGCCACATGCACCGTAAGGAAGGCCAACACCAGCCAAAGGAAGGCGGACATGCGTGAAGCGGCCAAAGCGATCCTGAACGAGACGATGATCACCACGAGCACATAAGCCGCGACCATCGCCGCCCAGGATATGCTGAGGAATGGAACGGCCAATGCCAGCACCGGGAGGCCGAACAAGGCGAGTACGAACAGTGGCGGAGCGAATTGCCGGGCCGTGGCGGGTGCGCCAAGCTTGATGTTCACCAAAGGCTTGAACAGGCCGTACTCCCGGTACATGCGCCAGAGTTTCGAGATCCGATCACGGCCGTAGTATTGGATCCGTACCTGCGGCAACAGCATGATGCGCCCGCCCGCCTTGATAATGCGCCCATTGTGCTCATCATCCTGGTTCCGTACCAGTTCCTCATCGAAAAAGCCTATGCGGTCGAAGAGCTCGCGGCGGAAACATCCGTAGGGGACGGTGTCTACTTCGCGCTCACCTTCCACCCCGAGCCGGAACATCGCATTGCCCACGCCGAGCGCACTGCTCAGGACCTGAGCGATCGCCCAAGCCCTGTCGCTTCCATTGGCGGGCAAAGTTTCCCATACACCGCCGGTATTGTCGGCTTGCAGGCGGTCCAAGGCTTCAGTGAGCGTGGCGGCATAATCAGCCGGATAGCGGGAATGGGCATCCATCCGCACGATAAACTTGCCCGTGGAGAGGCGGATGGCCGCATTCAATCCATGAGGCACCACACCTGCGGGATTCTCCACCAGGATCACTTCCGGGTTTTCTGCAACGATCCGTTCCACGATGGCATGGGTGGTATCATGGCTTGGACCCACGGCCACGAGCACCTCTATGTCAAAGTCCCGTCGTTCCTGTGCCAGTGCATCACGTACGGCATGCTCGACATGGTCCGCCTCATTGCGGCATGGTATGACGATGCTGACCCGATGGCTCATGCGGCAACAGGCAGTTTCCGTCGTGTACGCTTGCGGCCCATGAAAACGGCCAGGAGCACGATACCGATCGGCATTGCGAAGCCCTCGAACACCAATGCTTTCACGATCTCCGGTCCGTCGCGGATGAGGATCGGCATGAACGCCACTAGACAACTCGTACCCATGATGGCAAACACATGCCATACCAAAGGGAGTGACGGCGGCACAGCCCGTAAGCGCATGAGCCATCCCCAGAACAGGCCCAGCAGCAGAGCTCCGATCGCTAATCCGCCCCACCCTCCATTAATGTACCAACCCGCAGCCTGATGGATGGTGTAACCTTGGTCGGGCATCAGCCGGGCCTGCTCGGCATAATAGTCGTAGGCGGTAGGTGGGCGCTTCTCTTGCAACAGGCGCGGCACCATGGACGCAGCGATGTATTGCGCACTGATGAACGGTTCGGGACGCACGTCCTTTCGCAGGATGCCATAGAGCGAAAAGTGCGCGCAAAAGAATTCGTTCGAGATGACACGCTCACCTAATGCCGGAAGAATACCCTTGGGTTGCCGGGGCACATGCTGGATGATCGGCAGTGTAAAAGGAGGGATCTGCTGATTCCCTTCGAGATCCAAGACGCTCATTTCCTGCCATGTGAGGTTGCGCACCTTGCCGGTTACCATCAAAGGCACAAGCACCACCGCCAGATATAGACTGAACTGCCGCCCTCGCGGAATCCCTGCATTGGCAAAAAAGACCAAACTGCCCAAGATCAACGCCATGAACAATTCGTGCCGATTGCCAAGGAGCATCAGATAGAATGAAAAGACGAGCAGGGCCGCTGGGTAGGCCCAACCGGCCCATCGTTGTCCAACCGCTGTGAAGAAGCGGGCATTTCGGCCGGTGAGGTGAATGACCCAACCCAAAAGCAGGGCAAGGCAGACCAGTTCATTGCACAGGCCATGTATGCTGGCCCCTGTATATTCCGCATGGCGGGTATACTGGTAGATGGAGAGCTTCGCTGCAACGGCATCCATGATCACGGGGCGGATAATGGCAAAGCTGCCTAAAGCGGCCACCAGCGCAACAAGGAAGAAGGCGCGATGATCGACCGTTCGCGCCGGGAACGTCCTGGTCTTCACGGGGTGGATCCGCCGCACCATGACCCAAACACCTCCCATCACAAGTGCGGCATATGCGGAATAACCCAGTAAGGCGATGTGGTAGTTCGGGTCCAGTTCAAATGGGAACATCTTTTCCATCAGGTAGTAATAGTTCAGCCCTATGCGATAGCCTTGATAGCCGGAGAGGGCGTCCCCAATGAAGAACCAAGCACCAAGAAAGGTCCAGGCATAGAGTACGGCCATGCCCACGGCGAACGTCCATTGCCCGGTGCGCTTCACGACCCGCACGGTGGCCCAAGCCAGAGAGGCCGTTATCGCGATGAGGATGAGGTAGCTGATCATTTAGTTTCGGTAAGGTCTACTTCCAAAAGGAGCGACAATATCACCTTTTCATACAATTGGTCGCTTTGTCGGATACTGGTTGCCCATCCCTGAAGGCGCTCCATCGTTGCAACGTTGGGGGAGATCACGCGCAAGGCGACCAGCGCTGCCAACCGTTCCCACCGGCAAGGAGTAGCGCCAGCAATGAGCACCAACGGGGCACGCAACATAACGGCGTACAGCACGGCGGAAGCGGCATCTTCGCGAACCACGATGAATTCGGGATGGCTTCGTCGCTCCTCCTTGCGCAAGGCGAATGCACGCGCGAACGCCCCGGAAATTCCACCGCCGGCACGCACTGGCAACTTCATCCACTTATTCACCGGCCCCATACCTTCAGAAGCAGCAACCGTTTCGGCCACCGGTTCCAAGACCACCACGAAAGCGCCCTCGTCCTTTTTGGCACTTAAGTCCATCACCACCCAGCGGATGTCGCGCAAGGTGAGCAGCGCCAGCACCACCATCGGGGCCAGTACCAGCATTGCAGCCAACCACCAGACAGGCGTTACCCAGGTATAGATCAGGCCCACCAGGACCAATACCACAAAGGCCCAAAAGAGATTAAACGTATTGCGCGGCGAATTGTGGTAAGCATCCAGCACACTGCGCAAAGACACATAGACACCGTACATGCCTGCGCCGAGGAAGACCACACGGCACATGGGTACCATCTGCTCCCCCACCGGCCCGAGATAGGCGCGCAGCAAGGGCGTGGCCACGGCTTCAAAGAGCAGCACCATCACCGCGCCGGAGCCAAGAACGAAGCCCGAAACGCGTATGATCTGCCGCCTCAGCGACCTCCATTGCTTACGTGCCAACATGGATGCCACGGAAGGCAGCAGGATCAAGCTCAACGGTGAATAAGCAGCACCGGCCACATTGACCAGGGTAATAGCGAACGCAAGGCTGGCTCCCGTGGAAATCCCTTCCACATGGTTCACCAGGAACACCGGGAGGGATAATAAGGAGGCGAAAACCACATCGCCAGGCAATCGCAACGTACCGAAGCGGACCATGCGCGCCGCATCTTCCGGATCATGCAGGGACGAGGCAGCCAATATCGATCGAAGGAGCACCATGCCACTGATGCAGACCCAGAGTATTCCGGTTGCCCACAGCACATGTTCCAGCCCACCGGACCAAAGCATAGCGCCATTGGGCACTACTGCCATGTTCACGGCCTGCAACATATTGGAGCGCGTGGCCATTCCATTGCCCCGCAGGTAGCCATGGGCCAGTGTATGGAAGAGCAGGCCTGAGGCCAAAAGCGCTATCGGCAGGATCAACGAGACGTGGTCGGAAGAGCCAAAGAAAGCTGTGGATAACGGACCTGGCATAAGCGCCGCCACCGCCATCATCCCGAGCGAGATCAGCGACAACCTCTTCAGTGCCACACGCAGCAGACCCACCTGACGTTCCTTGGTCGCCGCCATGGCCACATAGCGAACGATCGCTACGGCCATGCCGCACATGGCAATGGTTTGCAGGAAAGAAGTCGTGCGGCGTACTATGGTGTAGGTCTCAAAGCCCTGGTCGCCAAGGTGGACGGCTGCGAGCTTATAGACGACCACAGTGGCCACCAACACCAGCCCCTCCGCCATGAAGGTGGTCAGATGGCCCCAGCGGGCCTTAGTCAACACAAGAGATTGCGCCATCACAGCTTGACAAGGATCAGCGTCCACGGAATCATGTGGTACCAAGAACGGCTGAAGAAACGCGGACTGTTCATTCAACTAATGAAGCTTCATCAACCCTCCGGTGCAACCCCACCTCCCGTAAATACCCAAGCGTCTCCCCCGCCATTCCGGTACCTTCCGGCCCCAGCGGCAACACAACAGCCTCACTTTGGCGCCACCACAAATGCTCGCGCACGCTTTCATCGGAACAAATGATACCTGCGGCGAAAAAGGCGGCCAGCTGGCTGAACAATCCGCCCATTTTACGTCGTGCCGCACCGGCTATGCCGCGGCGGTCCAGGTCGTCGCCCATAAAGGTGATCACCACCGGCACAGAGCTTAACAACACGCTGAACAGTGCGGCCACGGAACCGAAATGGACATGGACTACATCCGGCCGTTGTTCGCGCAAGAGCTTCTTGAACGCCCTTCGCGAGGTGAACAACTTGGTGATTGAATTGCGGCTTTCCAGGTGAAACAGCGACACTTCGCAGCCGCGCAGGGCGAATGATCGCGCCTGTGCCTTGGAAGCGGTGAACGTGATGCCGTCGGCTTTGTCCGGGATCACAACGACCAAACGCAATTCTTCCGCCCCGCGCACGGCCAAGCGGCGCAACTCGCTGCGCACGTAGCGCACGTCGCGCCATGTTGCGATGCCTAACCAGAACATGGCGATCACCAGCACCACGCCCATGGTGTACCACGGCGTGGCAACAGCAAGGTGGAAAGCGCTACCCAACAAAAGCAGGCCGAAAGCCACCATCAAATTCACGCCGTTGCGCGGAGTGTGGAAATATGCGTCCAGCACGCTGCGCATGCCGTTGAAGAACGCGAAGGGCAGCGCGCCGATGTAGATGATGCGCGCCATGGGCAGGTAAGCCGCGCCGGAAGGCCCCAAATAGATCCGCAACAACGGTTCGGAAAGGAGTTCAAAGCCGACGGTAAGTGCGATGGAAGCGGCCAGTATCATCCACGTCATCCGTGCGATGTTTTTTTCCAGCCCGGCATGGTCGCCTGCGGCCAAGCGCGCAGAAGCAGCGGGCAACAGCAGCAACGCCACCGGGGAAAAAGCCGCAGCGGCGAGGTTGAGCAACGTGGCACCGAAGCCCACTTCGCCGCTAACATCCAAGCCATGGGTACGCAACGCCACGTAGCCGGGCACGGTCAACAGCGCGCCAAGGGCGATGTCACCCGGCACCCTAGGCAGCCCGTAACGCAAGAGTTCGCTGCGTTCGCGCCGCATTTTGTTCTGATCCGGGGCCAATAGCGCGGGCACCAAGGAGATCAACGGCACGGCCACCCATGCAATGCCGGTGGCCCAGAGCACGGTGCCCATGTCGGTCCACAATAGAAAGGCGGCGCAGGGCGCCAGCGCGAGGACCGACAATTGCACGGCGTTGGCGGCCACCATGGCCTTCTTGCCGCGCAGGTATCCATAAGCAACGCCATGCAGTGCAATGCCTGTGATCATTACAGCAAGCGGCGGCACCAGGTTAGCGCTGGCCTCGGACCCGAAGAGGGTCCAGGCCAGCGGCTTTGCGAACAGAAAGCCCACGGCGATCATCAATGCGCTCAACGGAAGCACCCACGTAAGCGCACCACGCAGGTAGCCACGCTGTTGGGCGGGTTCGCGGCTCATGGCCACAAAGCGCGTAAGTCCCACCATCGCACCCAAGATCAGCACAGGAAATACGAAGGAAACAGTCCGACGGACGATCACATAAAGGTCTAGATCCTGCTTGCTCACCTGCGCAGCCAAGCGGTAGGTCAACACCATGCCGAGCATGGAAAGCCCTTCCGTAATGGTGGTTAACAGGCTGTCGCGCCCTTGGGGCGAACCCAGGAAGCCTTTGATCTTTCCGGCCATGAGCGGCGAAAGTAGGCAGCCTAGGCATCCGGGCAGCACGACCATACCGGCCCCGCGCCGTTCATCCGGTTCCCGCGCTAGGCACCGGAAGGTTCGGGCTATCTTCGCATCCAACACAAATGGACATGGACTTTTTCCAATGGCACTGGTGGGCGGGTTTGGCCCTGCTGATGATGATCGCGGAGATCTTCCTGCCGGGCTTCTTTCTGTTCTGCCTCGGCATCGGCTGCATTGCCGCGAGCATCACTGCAAGTCTCGGCTTTGGGCCGGCGGGCCAATTGCTTGTTTTCTCGGCCTTCTCGCTCATCGCCTTCTTCACGGTGCGTCCCATACTGATGAAGCGCTTTTGGCAGAAAGACCACGTGCGCACCAATGCTGATGCGTTGGCAGGCATGCGTGGCCGGGTAAGCCAGGACTTCGATCCCGGCCTTCGCTTAGGTCGGGTGCTCGTGGGGGGCGACGATTGGCGCGCAGAATCCATTTCCGACCAACCACTCCGCATTGGCGACACCATTGAGGTGGTGCGCGTAGAGAGCAACACACTGATCATAAAACCACAAACCACAACTTAAGCCATGGGCCCCGGAACTATCATTCTCCTCCTAATTGCATTCTTCGTCATCTTTATGGTGGCCAAGGGCGTACGCATCGTTCAGCAAAGCGAAGCCATGATCATCGAACGCTTCGGCAAGTACCGCGAAACGCTCACTGCCGGCTTCAACGTCATCATCCCCGTGTTCGACAAGCCGCGCGAGATCATCTTCCGCTATTCCCGCGAACTGCCCGATGGCAACAAGTACGTCCAGTTTGTGAAGAAGGAGCGCATCGACTTGCGTGAAACGGTGTATGACTTCCCGAAGCAGAACGTGATCACCAAGGACAACGTTGGCACGGAGATCAATGCGTTGCTCTACTTCCAGATCATGGACCCCGTAAAGGCCGTGTATGAGATCGAGAACCTGCCACAGGCCATCGAGAAGCTCACCCAGACAACGCTGCGTAACGTGATCGGTGAACTGGACCTGGACGAGTGCCTCACCAGCCGCGACACGATCAATGCGAAGCTTCGGAACATTTTGGACGAGGCCAGCAACAAATGGGGAGTTAAGGTGAACCGCGTGGAATTGCAGGACATCAACCCGCCGCGCGACATCCGGGAGGCCATGGAGAAGCAGATGCGTGCGGAACGCGACAAACGGGCACAGATCATCGATGCTGAGGGCACCAAGCGCGCCGTGATCTTGCAGGCCGAGGCCGTTCAACAGAAGCAGATCAACGAGGCCGACGGTCAGAAGCAGGCCCAGATCCTCGAGGCCGAGGGCGATGCACAGGCCCGGATCCGCCGTGCACAAGGTGAAGCAGAGGCAATCCGTTTGGTCACCGATGCCATTAAGGGTGCCAATGCCGATCCAGCCAACTACCTCATCGCAATGCGCTACCTCGACACCCTACAGGAAATGACTTCCGGCAAGGACAACAAAGTGATCTACATGCCTTACGAAGCTACAGGCGTGCTAAGCAGCTTGGGCGGCATCAAGGACATGCTGGTCGCGGGCGGATCTGGAAAATAGCCTCTCATCCACTCATTTGAAAAAGCGGGCCTCGGTCCGCTTTTTTTTATCGGCCAGCGCGAACAAAAGCCTCAGTGGCTTGTCGTATAGAAACCATGTCCCGCAACTACGATACCCTTTCTGAAGCCGTAAACGACTTACAGGCGCGCGGCTATTCCGATGAACTCACGCTACGCGAAGAATGCGTGGTGTGCAACGGAAGCAACACTTCCCTGCATCCAGACGATTTCACCATAGATGAATTCCATCGCTTTGAAGGCGAATCCAACCCCAGCGATGAAAGCATCGTCTATGCCATCAGCTCCAAAAAGCACAACGTAAAAGGGGTCTTGGTGAACGCATTCGGCCCCGAGGCATCAAGTCTCACACAGGCCATGGTGGCCAAATTGGCCACTCATCCTCGGCAACGTTCTTGATGATCACTTCTCGCGGGAGGTCAGATCGAACGTGAGCTCCACGTTGTCCTCGATCATCTTGTCCCCAATGTCGTTGAAGAAGCTGGCAGAACCGTGCCGCACGTCGTAGTGCGCACGGTTGAAGACTGCATTTCCCGCCACGCGGGCCGTTTTTCCATCACGCCAAGCCAACACATCAAAGGTGATCGGCTTGGTAATTCCTTTTATCGTCAAGTCCCCTGTTACGGTGTAATTGGGCTTTCCGCTTTCGGCACCATCAATTTTGGAAACGTTTGTGGTTTGGAAAGTTGCGGTTTTGAACTCGGCGGCATTGAAGAAGTCGGCTGATTTGAGGTGACCTTCCAGCTTCGCTGCCAATTCCTCTTTCATGTCCGTGTTCTTAATGCTGGACATGTCCAGAGTCATGGTGGCGCCTGCTAAACCTTCCGTGCTCCACTCCACTTGGCCATCGGCCACATTGATGGTGCCACTGTGCGGGCCTGTGATCTGGGTTCCGGTCCACACCACTTTGCTTGCAGTAGCGTCCACCGTCAGCGGGGCTTGTGCGGAAATTGTTGCAGACAGCAGCAGCACAGAAGCAAGCGCGAAAATGTTGGTTGGAATGTTCATGTTCAAGTTGAAGCTGGAAACCGGTTTAAGCTCAGGACCGCAGTTTGTCCAAAATGGAATTCAAGGTCCTTGCTTCGGTAACAGACAATTTCCGGGCCACGCTGAAAAGTTGTTCATCGGCACCTTTGTCGATCTTGTCCAAAAGTGCTTTTCCCGCCGGGCTGATAAGCAGGTAGACTACACGGCGATCAGCCTCGCTGCGCTCGCGGAGAACGAGATCCTTGGCACAAAGCTTATCCGTTAAGCGGGTGGCGTTTGGCGCACGGTCCAGCATGCGGTCAGTGATCTCGTGCATGCACATGCGCTTGCCCTTCGCGCCACGCAGGATTCGTAAGATGTTGTATTGCTGCGGGCTGATGCCGAAGGGCGCCAGCCGCTCCGTATCCAGTTGCTTCAACCAGTTAGAGGTGAACAACAGGTTCAACACCATTTTCTGGTGCTCATCCTTGAACGTCGCCATGGAAAGCTCTTCCTTGATGCCCGGCATGCTGCAAACTTACCAAGGAAAATGGTGCCATGGAATGGATTGGGGCCTGTTCAGGTGGTCGAATCCCCCTCTTCTTCCGATCCAAGGAAGGCACCCTTATTTTTGGCCTTCAACAAAAACAATGCGTCACATCCTCCTTTCCATTCCGGCCATGCTTCTGGTATTCGGCTGTACCGCACCGGAGAAGCCCGCCACTGCATCCGACTCAACCACCGACACCCGGCCAGAGAACGCACCGGCACCGCTCCCCTCGCAGGATAGCCCCGATGATTGGCGAATGGGCGACTCCCTGATGGCCACCATGGGCAACTTGCAGGGAAAGGTCGTGGCTGACCTGTTCGCCGGAGACGGCTATTACACATGGAAATTGCTCGGGGCAGGTGCCCGAGTGCTTGCCTTAGATGACGACCCAGCCAACCTTGTCGCGCTAAAAGCCCGCAAACAAGCGGAACACATCGGGGATGACCGGTTGATCATTCGGGCTACAACACCGGGAGTAGTGGGCCTGCTGCCAAATGAAGCTGATTACGCATTGATCACACGGGAAGTATCCACCTTGGGCGACCGACCCAATTGGTTCGCTCAACTGTTCTCCGGGATTAAGCCGCCAACTACCATCTATGTAGTGAATTTCCATCCCGGCGAATCGCCGGTGGGCCCGCCGCTGAATCAACGCATGAGTTACGAAACGGCGCAAAGCGAACTCAACACATATGGCTTTACGGATGTCGGGGTTCTGTACAAGAAGATCCCATACCGTTACATCATGTTCGCCCGCGTGGCACAAGACACTCCGGAACAACCTGGTGAATGAAACACGAGCACGTAAACGAAAAAGAGGGGCCTCGGCCCCTCTTTTTCATTGAAGTCAGTACTGCTTAGCGCAGGAAGGTCACTTTGAATTCCACGCGGCGGTTCTTCGCACGACCGGCCGAAGTTGCGTTATCGTCCACGGGCATGGTTTCGCCGTGGCCGAAGCTTTGTAGACGCGCAGCATCGATGCCCTTGCTTACCAAATAAGTGCGCACTGCCGCTGCACGGTCCTCGCTCAATTTTTGGTTTTTAGCATCATCACCTTGGCTGTCCGTGTGACCATGGATTTCCAAGTCATAGGTCGGATTTTCCTTCATTACCTCAACCACTTGGTTCAGGATGCTGTTGCTTACTACCTTGATCTTATCGCTGCCACTTTCGAACTGGATGCCGGTAAGGGCTTTCTCGAAGAGCTTCTTGGTCTTCTCGGCCAGTTCTGGGCAACCGTTCATTGCTGCCACACCTTTCACGGTTGGGCAACGGTCCAAATTGTCGGCGATGCCATCACCGTCGCTGTCCGGGCAACCGTGCATTTCGGCGCTACCGGCTTTGTCTGGGCAAGCGTCCATAGCATCGGCAATGCCGTCACCGTCGCTGTCCGGGCAACCTTCCAAAGCAGCCAGACCGGCCACGTCGGGGCAGCGGTCGTCCTTATCGGCGATGCCGTCATGGTCGCGGTCGTCTTCGGGGTGCATGTTCACGCTAACACCGTCGAGGTAATAGTAGGCACGCTGGTTGTCGTGCCCTTCAATAACATCCGAGGTTTCATAGCCTCCGTTGGGGAATGCGCCGATAATGAGGTACTTCTCCGTGCCATCAGCAGTGAATGTGCCGGTGATTTCCGTCCAATTCTGTTTGTCGTCCACAAGTTTGGAGGTGGAGACCGGTTTGCAGCTACA
>Ga0209480_10000535_pt1 | contig 31315 bp, 29 predicted proteins | sample JI61114C2DNA_FD_187501 | JGI IMG/M metagenome (GOLD analysis project Ga0209480, IMG submission 187501) | Wastewater effluent complex algal communities from Wisconsin, to seasonally profile nutrient transformation and Carbon sequestration -... | ecosystem: Engineered > WWTP > Effluent > Algae... | reverse complement strand
AATCCCATCTCTATGCATCACTCGTTGAATACGTAAAGCAGTTGGTGCAGTAACACCAATAATCAAATCCAATCCTGCTGCAGCACCAGCTTCAAAAATCAATGCGGCTTCCTTAATAACATATGGAGCGCTTTGTAATTTCATCCAATCTTCCGCAGCTTGCAAGGATAAAGGGTGCACCATGGCATTTAGTACGGCTAATTGATAGGGGTCTTTAAATACAATGGAAGCCAAATAGGCCCTATTGAGTATACCATCTTGAAAACTTGTTGGGCCAAATTGCGTTATCAGTTGCTCTCGCAATTGCAAATCATTTTCCATGAGCTGCTTTGCCACCGTATCTGCATCAAAAACAGGAATACCCAACACTTTAAAAATGTTAGCCACTGTTGTTTTGCCAGTGCCAATGCCTCCTGTTAGTCCAATTCTGAGCATAAAAAATCCGAAATTCAATTTCTCGAATTTCGGATTAAAGCATTGCTAAAACAATTATTTCTTTTCTGCAACAGGCTTATTCAAAGCTGCTGTCCATTCCATACTGATAGAAGACTTTTCAATTTTCAAATAGCTACCAGGGCTAACTTCTAATTGAATGGTATTGTCTTCATTGATTTTGTTTACAGTACCGTGAATACCTGCAATAGTAACTACTTTGTCACCCTTCTGCATATTGTCAACAAAGGATTTTTGCTCTTTTGCTTTTTTTGCCTGTGGGCGAATCATGAACAACCAGAAAACAAGGATGATGGCACCCATCATCACCAATTGAACCATACCTCCGCCACCTTGTTGTGGATTACCTGCCAGGAAAATTGCATTCAAATAGAACATCGTGTATATTTTAATTTTTAAATAACTCTTGCAAAGAAACTATTTTTTTTCTACCGGCAAAGCCTTGTGGCCTTCTATTTTACCTGTAAAAACCAAGGTCTGATTCATTCCATTGGGGGTGTTGGTAGTCACAAAAATGCTTTTATGTACTTCCCCTGTTTGAGACTTATTTGAATCAAATTCCCCGGTAACCACCCCTTCTCCTCCTGGTGCAATAGCACCTTTTGTAAAATCAGCCACGGTACAACCACATCCTGCTTTTACATTGGTCAAAAACAAAGGTTTAGTTCCAATATTTTTCATTCTAAAACTAATGGTCTTGGTCTCCCCCATTTGCATGGTTCCAAAATTGACTGCAGAATCCAACCATTGTACCTGAGTAAAATTGGCAGAATCAGCAGCTGTAAAATCACCAATAGTTACTTTGTTTTCTGGCTTTTGATCACATGCCATTAGGTGTAAGGATAACAGCAGTATTGCCATGCTGGCGATGCGCTTCATATTAAGAATTTTTGTTTTTGAATTGAACCTTGTGAATATCGCCATTGGCTAAAAGTTCTTTGTGAATATTATCCAAAATACCATTGACAAACTGTCCGCTTTGCGGGGTAGAATATTCCTTGGCTAAGTCAATATATTCATTGATAGTGACCTTGGTTGGAATGGTTTCAAAATAAAGTAATTCACAAACACCCAAACGCATCAAAATCATATCTAGTAAGGCTATCCGCTCAGAATCCCAGTTCTTCAATTTGGGTTTAATGAGCTCCATGTTATAGTCTTCTTTGTCTATGGCAGTAGTGAGTAGGTTTTGAGCAAACTCCCATTTTTCTTGTCCTACCAATTCTTGTAAATCAAAGCTTGAAGGCTTTTGTAAGTAATTCAGCACCAACTGATCCATCATCTCTGCATCGTCATCCCAATTGGAATACAATTCTTCTACATGATTGATAAAGTCTTCATTGGGCAGCATGAGTTGGGTGAAAATCATTTTCATGATCTCTTTTTCCTTTGCTTTATCCCTGCTTTGAGCCAGAATATATTCTTGGTATTTCTCTGTTTCAGTAAGTGACTGGTAGATTTTCTTAACCAATTCCTTGTCTATTTTGGCCGAGAGTTTGCCATCTTCTATTGCTTTCTGAAAGCTTGCAGATTCTAAAATCTGCCAAAGCAGGTCATTCCCAGCAATTTTGGTATTGACATTTAAGTCTTCTTGAGAAGGTAAATTCTTGGAAGCCCTCATTCTAGAACTGGTTTCAGCAAATCGGGCTACTTCAGTTAAAAAATAAACCAGATAGACAAACAATTCGCTGGTTTGGTCTAAATGCTTGCGTAACTGTGACACGGGAGATTTAAACAGATTGGGACTACTGGCAGACGCGGTCATGTATAGCAACTGCATTACTTTTACGCGGATATTTCTTCTACTGATCATTAGATAAGAACTTGTTTGGGAGCGCAAAGTTACCAAATTAATTGGCGTAGGCAAAGCCATTTTGCGGATCTACCCAAAATACAGGGTGCAATATTGACATTATTTCTGTTGAACCCTGTATGTTTGCCACCATTTATGACAGACTTGAACCCAAAACAGGGTGAAATCAGGTTTTTTATGAAAAATTGACTTACTCTGCTCCTATGGCATGGAAATGGCTGAATGGCAGATAGTTATTCTTTAACCAACTATTTAAAAACAATAACGTTATGGCTAAAAAATTACAAGTTACCCCATTACATGACAGGGTAATCGTTAAGCCTGCTGCTGCAGAAGAAAAAACTGCCGGTGGCATCATCATCCCAGATACCGCAAAGGAAAAACCACAACGCGGTACAATTGTAGCTGCTGGAACCGGTAAGAAAGACGAACCGATGACTGTGAAAGTAGGTGACAATGTATTGTATGGCAAATATGCCGGTACAGAAATCAGCATTGAAGGACAAGACTTGCTGATCATGAGAGAAAGCGACATCCTGGCGATTGTTTAATCAAACGCCCACTTTATAAACATTCTAAAATCAAAATAGCATGGCTAAACAGATTTTCTTCGATATCGAAGCAAGAAACAAAATGAAAAAAGGCGTTGACACTTTGGCTAACGCTGTTAAAGTTACCCTAGGACCTAAAGGTCGTAACGTGGTAATTGAAAAGAAATTTGGTGCTCCACAGGTTACTAAAGATGGTGTTACCGTTGCAAAAGAAATTGAACTAGAAGACGCCATTGAAAATATGGGTGCTCAGATGGTAAAAGAAGTAGCTTCTAAAACCGCAGATATTGCTGGTGATGGTACTACTACTGCTACTGTTTTGGCTCAAGCCATTATTTCTGAAGGTTTGAAAAACGTTGCTGCTGGTGCAAATCCAATGGATTTGAAGCGCGGTATTGACAAAGCTGTTACCAAAGTAATTGAAAGCTTAAGGGCTCAATCTCAAACCGTTGGTAACGATAGCAAGAAAATTGAACAAGTTGCTACTATCTCTGCTAACAGCGATAGCGAAATTGGCAAGTTGATTGCTATGGCAATGTCAAAAGTGGGTAAAGAAGGTGTGATCACTGTTGAAGAAGCAAAAGGAACTGATACTACTGTTGATGTAGTAGAAGGTATGCAATTTGACCGTGGATACATTTCTCCATACTTTGTTACTAATAGCGAGAAAATGGAAGCTGAATTACAGAATCCATATATCTTGATCTATGACAAGAAGATCAGCGCTATGAAAGACATTCTTCATATTTTGGAGAAAGTTGCTCAAAGTGGTCGTCCATTGGTAATCATTGCTGAAGACTTAGAAGGCGAAGCATTGGCTACCTTGGTTGTAAACAAATTGCGTGGAACCTTGAAAGTGGCTGCTGTTAAAGCTCCTGGCTTTGGTGACCGTAGAAAAGAAATGCTAACTGATATTGCCATCTTAACTGCTGGTACCGTTATCAGTGAAGAGCAAGGTTTCAAATTAGAAAATGCTGACCTGTCTTATTTAGGACAAGCTGCTTCTATCACTATTGATAAAGACAACACTACTGTTGTTGGTGGTAAAGGCAAGAAAGCTGATATAGTTGCTCGTGTAAATCAGATTAAAGCACAAGTAGAAAATACTACTTCTGACTATGATCGTGAAAAATTACAAGAGCGCTTGGCTAAATTGAGCGGCGGTGTTGCAGTATTATATGTAGGTGCTGCTACCGAAGTTGAAATGAAAGAAAAGAAAGACCGCGTTGACGATGCGCTTCACGCAACTCGTGCAGCTGTTGAAGAAGGTATTGTACCAGGTGGTGGTGTTGCTTATATCCGTGCTGTTGAATCTTTGGAAAAACTGAAAGGTGCTAACCAAGATGAAACCACTGGTATCCAAATCATCAAACGTGCTATTGAAGAGCCTTTGCGTCAAATTGTAATCAACAGTGGAATTGAAGGTTCTATTGTGGTTCAAAAAATCAAAGAAGGTAAAGCTGATTTTGGATTCAATGCCCGCACAGAAGTGTATGAAAACATGTTCAAAGCTGGTGTAATTGATCCAACTAAAGTTAGCCGCGTTGCATTGGAAAATGCCGCTTCTATTGCAGCTATGTTGTTGACTACTGAGTGTGTAATTGCAGACAGGCCAAAACCTGAATCTCCAGCTGGACACGGTGGTGCACCTGACATGGGTGGAATGGGCTACTAATCAATATTGGAAAGTCTATAACTTATCCCCTCGAACTTTTCGAGGGGATTTTTTTTGTCCACCATTCGGTATTGATAAACCCAAGGGTTAATAATAAAACGGCCAACCCATAAGTAATCATCACGGGAATATCTAAGTCATGTCTATGCCATAAAAACTTGTTTAGGGCTAACAATCCGTCAGAAAGCACAAAGCAACCTGCACCCGGAATAAAATATTTGAGTGCGATACTTTTCAAGGTCTCGGACGCAGCCAAATTAGCCGCCAAAATGGTCATTAAACTAATCAATCCCATATATGCCACAATGGGGAGCATCATGGGGCCTAATTGGTCTTTAATTTGAAATACAATTAAGGAACAAGTAATGATTAAAATAACAAAAGCCAAGAAAGCAGGTAGTAATTTTCCCGGTTGTAAGGGTTGCAATTGTAAAAAATACAAACTATTGCAAACATGGGTAGTCATAAACCCAAGCATCCCGAATAGAAAAAACTGTTCACCTGATAATGCCAGTAACCAATCTCCGGCAAATGCACCTAACAAACCCAACCAAGGAAGCCAGGACTGTTTTTCAAAACTAAACCCTTTAAAAAGTCCTAATAATAGCATCAACAATGGTACCAGCATCAATTTAGAATAGAATCTAAGGTCTGACCATCCCATGGTAATGGCCAAGCAATGAAACAATAAAATGGTCAAAAAAACCAAGGGGCCGTATTTTTTGAAAGACATAGAACCGTTTTAGGGTGTTAAATCTAGTAAAAGAAAGATGGCTTTTGCTAATTTTGCCGGATGATTACGGACGAAGAAGAAAAATTCTACCAATATTGGTCTCAAACAAGAACTACTTATAAAACTAGTTTACGACCCTATTTAAAAGGGTTATCTATTGGATTTGCCATTGGAGTAGGTATTCTTTTGACCATTTATCCGGGTTGGTATACCCGAGCAAATATGCAAGCCAATACGGTTTTGAATCCATTTTTGTTCTTATTGGCCATTTCAATTGTTGCCTTTTTTATGGCGTTTATATATAGAAATTATCAATGGGAACAGCAAGAACAGAGGTTCCAAATTATTCAAGCCAAAAGATTAAGGGCAGAAAAAAAATTATCTGATGCAGCCTTAGGGCATTAATTTGCGTCTTTATAGCAATTCAAACCATAAAATAGACTAATGAAAAAACTGATTGTAGTAAGTAGCCTGTTCATTTTTGCGGCTTTATCCTGTGGAAAAACTGATACCTCTGGTTGTCAACCAGCCACCGTTGCGGCAGAAAAAGCAGCCATGGTTGCATTTTGTACGGCAAATTCAATTGGTTATACGGAACATAGTTCTGGAATTTTGTATGAAATTTCTCCTCAAGGAACAGGAATCGCTCCTACCTTAACCAATAAAGTATATGTTACTTATTCAGGTAAACTATTAAATGGAACTGAATTTGATAAAGGCACTAATCCATCTTTGACTGGATGGACCCTAAATCAACTCATCGATGGTTGGAAAATTGGGCTTCCTTTGCTAAAAAAAGGTGGAAAAATCAAATTGGTCATTCCTTCTTCTTTGGGTTATGGTTGTTCTGGAAGTGGTAGTATCCCTTCCAATTCACCCCTTTATTTTGAAATAAGTCTAGTTGACGTTCAATAAGTTATACTATAAAAAGCTGCCAAAACAGCTTAATTGAAAAGCCCCAAAAAACGGTAATCATCCTAATTTTGGGGCTTTTTTTTGTCCAGCTGGCGCTTTCTACCAGCAATCTATTCAGGTGTATACTTAATTCATTCTCATTCCCCTATCTTTGCCGCTCTAAAAAATTTTGTAAACCGTTACTAATATGCAACTGAAAGGTTTAGTGCGCTTCTTTGCGATTGCTCTTATTTTGATCTGCTTGTATCAATTGTCTTTTACATGGTTTGTTCGCAGCCATGAAGGAGAAATGGAAACCAAAGCCGATACGTGGATGAAAAGATTCCCTACCCCTGAGCAACAATATCCGGGTAACAAGGAACTCCAATCAGCTTACGCCGATAGTTTGAAAGAAGTAAAAAAACAACGCTTACAGCGTATGTTAGACAGTACCAAAGACAGTAAGCTGGCTTTTGGTTTGACTACATACAGAAGCGCCAAAGAAAAAGAACTCTTGCTAGGTCTTGACCTACAAGGTGGTATGAGTGTAACCATGGAAGTTGGTCTTGGAGACTTAATCAAGTCTTTGGCTAACTACACCAAGGATCCACTCTTCTTAAAAGCTTTGGAAAATGCCAATGCAAGAAAGGCCAATAGTGGTGCTGATTTGATTTCTCTGTTTTCAGAAGAGTTCAAAAAAGTAAATCCAACAGCAAAGCTGGCTCCTTATTTTGCTACCAGAAGTAATGGTAAAGTAAAATTTGATGCAACTGATGATGCGGTTTTGACTTATTTACGTGAACAAGCCAAAGCAGCATTTGACAATACTTATCGCATTTTGCGCACACGTATTGACCAATTTGGAGTATCCTCTCCTAATATCAATCCTGATCCATCTAAGAGTATCATCAATATTGAATTGGCAGGTATAAATGATAAAGAGCGTGTAAGAAAATACTTACAAGCTACTGCTAACCTGCAGTTCTTTGAAATGTATACCTTAGAAAGCAAGGATTTACAAAGTGGTATTGTTGCAGCTGACAAATCAGTGCAAGAATATTTGAACGGCGTAAAACCTGCAGATACAGAAATTGCTAAGAAAGACACAGCTGCTGCTGTTGCAACTGCAAAAGTTGATACCACCAAAGCTGCTACTATTTCTACTGTAGCTAAGGATACCAATAAATCTGCTATTGCAAAAACTGACACTACCAAGGCCAAATTGAATGAGTCACCTATTGTGCGCCTGATTCAATTTACCCAACCTTACCAAGGCCGTGGTGGTAAAACTTTGTTCCCATCTAATATTGGATATATTGCTACCAAGGATACTGGTGCCCTGAATGATTATTTGAGAATGGACATTGTTAAAAACAAGTTCCCTTCCAACCTGGTATTCATGTATGGTAAAGTAGACGGTTCTGATCCTAAAACACAAGATGTTTTGATGCTCTATGCTATCAAAACCTTAGACAATGGACAAGCGGAATTAGAAGGTGATCATATTACCAATGCTGGTCAGGATTATGACGAGAGAGGCCGTATTGCTATCAAAATGAACATGGACAAGATTGGTGCCAATATCTGGGCCAAAATGACCACTAGAAACGTAGACAAACCCATTGCCATTGTTTTGGACAATTTTGTTTACTCTGCTCCAAATGTAAATGACCCAATCACTACTGGTAATTCTCAAATCAGTGGTAGTTATACTATTAAAGAAGCACAAGACCTTTCTGAATTGTTAACCAGTGGTAAATTAACTGCTCCTGCTAGAATTGTAGCAGAACAGCAAGTTGGTCCAACACTTGGTGCTGAATCCATTAAAGGTGGTGCCATGTCTTTCTTGATCTCTTTCATTGTCATTTTTGCCTTAATGCTTCTCTACTTTAATACAGGTGGATGGGTGGCAAATATTGCCTTGATCTTGAACTTATTGTTCACCATTGGTATCCTAAGTGCTTTGGGCTTTACGCTCACGGCTCCTGGTATTGCCGGTTTGGTGTTAACCATTGGTTTGGCCGTGGATACCAACGTTATCATCTTTGAGCGTATCAAAGAAGAATTAACCAAGGGTAAGAGCTATCAAAATGCCGTGAACGATGGTTATCAACGTTCTTTGGCTCCAGTGTTGGATGCCCACGTAACCACTTTATTAACTGCCTTAATCTTGGCTTATTTTGGTCTTGGTCCTGTATTGGGCTTTGCAACCACTCAGATTATTGGTATCCTGTTGAGTTTGTTCTGCGGAATCTTGGTATCTCGTTTGATCACAGACTGGTACATGGGTAAGAATCGCCACTTTGAATATTTCACTGGCATTTCTAAGCGCATTTTCAAACACGCTTCTTTCAAATTCATCGAATACAGAAAATTTGCTTACGGAATCTCTGTAGTAGTATTTGTATTGGGTGTTGCCTCTTTCTTCCATGGTTTTAAAGAAGGTGTGGAATTTGAAGGTGGTAGAAGCTATACTGTTAAGTTTGACAAGCCTGTTAAAGAAGAAGAAATTCGTTCAGCCTTGAAAACAACTTTTGGTGAAGACGTTATTACTAAGACAGTTGGTTCAAATAAACAGATCAATATCACTACAGCATATAAAATCAAAGAAAGCGGCAACAACGTAGATTCATTGGTTGAAAACATGTTGTATACTGGATTGAAACCATTTATTCCATCTACTGTTACTTTCTCTGAATTTGAAAGCAAATACAAACAAAGTTCTCAAACCGTTCTACCAACCATTTCAGATGATCTGAAAGCAGGTGCTGCTAAAGCGGTAATCTTTGGTATGATCATTATTTGTTTGTACATCTTTATCCGATTCCGTGACTGGCGTTATTCATTGGGAACCATTTTCTCCCTATTGCATGACGTGTTTGTAACCTTGATTGTATTTAGTTTCTTGAGAGATTTTGTTCCTTTCCCGCTTGAAATTGACCAGCACTTTATTGCCGCTGTGTTAACCGTAATTGGTTTCTCTATGAACGATACCGTAATTGTTTACGATAGGATTCGTGAAGACAGCAAATTGATGAAGGGTGAGTCAAATGCAACCATTATCAACCGAGCCATCAATGAAACATTGAGCCGTACCATCATGACTTCATTAACCGTATTCTTAACCATCTTGATCCTCTTCATCTTTGGTGGTGAAGTAACTAGAGGTTTTGCTTTCGCGATGTTAATTGGGGTAATTACCGGTACTTATTCTTCAATCTTTGTAGCTGCACCAGTCTTGGTGGATTTTGCAAAGAACAAACCATTAGGTAGTTCTGTAACTAAGAAGTAATCTACACTTGAATAGTAAAAGCCCCGTTTGAAACGGGGCTTTTTTTTTGCGTTAATCTGTCAACTGATTTAAGAACGATTCAATCCAATGTTGTAAGCCAAATTAATGGGTTGCGAATAGGAAGATTTCTAATCACTTCCTGGTTCTGCGGAAAATGCTCTAGCTTTTTCCAGAGCGTTAACCAATCCGATTCTTGAAATCCTTGATACCCAAATATCAAAAAGGGCTGAGCTATTGGCCATTGATCCCAATACATCACGTCTTTGGCATAAGACCAAGTTGATTTATTTTGAACAAATGGAACCATAAACTGAATGGCTTTTTGTAAACTGCTACCATTGGTTAATTGGTATTGCAAAACGGAAGGGTTATCCTGTTTCAGCAAATAAGCAATGGTGGTCATTGCGTCTAAATTAAATAAGGAATACCCATAGGGTTTGGTTCTTTTTAATTCTAATGGGAATGACCCATCCAAAGCTAATTGGCCTGGTAAAAGTATTTGCTGATACCGCATAGAACAGTCTTTGATCAAAGAATCATTCTTTGTTAATTTGGCAAAACTCAAAACCTGCATGACCCAACAAGTGGCGTGATTGTTTTTGGCTTCTCTCTCCTCTTTACCATAAGGATGATGGGTAACCCACTGAAGATAATCGGCAAACCATTGTTTCATGGATGTCAATTCTTTTTCTGGAATCATTCCCGCTTTTTCTAAGACCCTAATAGACTGGGCAACCTCCATCATTTGAATCATGTCTATGATCCCCACACCCCTACCCGTTACTTTTCCATTAATGGCTTGTGCATACAATAAAGAAGGATTCATCCTTGATGCCGTATCAACCAACCAAGCCCTCAAATGCTTTAAACCCGCCCTAGCATATTTGGGATTCCCAGAAATCAAATAAGCAGATACCAAATTCCCCATCAATTGACTAAACCGAATCATGGCTAATCTATGTTGTACAAAATTATTGGGATTGGTTTGACCATCTTTTTGAATATAAGGGCCTTGAGGATGGCTAGCATCGGGCCACCAATAATCTCCTTCTGAAAAAAAGTCGTGCTGATTACCTGCAGATCTTTCAGCAAAAAAGGCTGTTACTGTAATGGGCCTTTCTTGCAATGATTGATTGGCTTTTTGTAGAATTTGTTGGGCTAAAACAGACTGAATTTCTTTTCCAGTTGTATTCAAAGTAACAGCAGTTCTCTGTGCTTGTAAAGTAGCAGAATAAGAAAATAGAAGGAAAGCAATTTGTAGTGGAGCCCTCATGATAGATTGTTTAGGGTTTCCTTAATCTCTTTTAAAAATTCTGTCACTTTTTGTTTGGGATCACCTTTCCCAAGCGTTTCAATGGGAATGAATCCCCGATAATTAGATGCCAAAATCATTTTCAACACTTTGGACAGATCTGTCTTAACAGCTATTCCATCTACATACATTGCTTCTTTTAATTGCCAGTTCACGGCCAAGGGAATACTGTCTTGAATTTGTGAAAATGGATCCCCTTGCTGATAACTTCCAATATCCAAAACCAACCCAAACCATTCCCGATTGACTAATTGAAACAGGTCTTTTACCTGTTGTGCATTCTTGATAAAATCATTGTGGTTTTGAAGTGCTACAATTACACCATGTGCCTGACCAAAGTCTACACATTCCTGTATGTCTTTTGCCATCCAGGTAGCAATGGCTTCCCAACTATATCCTTTGGGAATATCAACCCCTGAAAAAATCCTGATAACAGGGGCACCCAATTTTGATGCCACCAAGATCCAATCTTTGACTAGTTGAATGTCTTTTTTTCTTTTTGCTGCGTCTAACTGTGCAAAATCATTTTTAATACCCGTACCACTAATAGAGAGGCCAGACAAATGGGCTTTACGTTTGATCTTATAGATATATTCATCAGTGGGAACATTGGGATATCCAGGAAAATAATATCCGGTTAGGTCAATGCCTTCAAATCCAACTTGAGCACTAAAATCAATTAGCTCCTCAATAGACATAGCTTGAGACCTTAATGGGTCATTGAAGGAATAGGCATTTAAACTCAATTTTAAGTGCTTTCCTTGGCCTGTCATTGTTGGATTCAAGCTAGTTTCCATAAAGGAAGGAAACAAGGGAGCCAAAAGGCAGGTTTTCAAAATGTCTCTCCGAGTGGTGGATGGCTTCATCCTTAAACTTAATCAATGCAGGAAAGAATACATGGCTTTGGTTAAAAAAAATGCGAAAACGATTTCTTAATCTACAAGCATAAAAAAAGGGCAAACGAATCAACGTTTGCCCTTTTCAATATCTAAAAAATCAATTAAACCGCAAATGAAGTACCACATCCGCAGGTACTGCTTGCATTGGGATTGCTAAAAGTAAAACCGCGGCTATTTAATCCACCCTGCCAATCTACTTCCATTCCAAAAAGATATAGTTGGTGACTTTTGTTCATCACACAAGCAATACCCTCAATTTCAAAACGCTCATCCTCCTCAGTGGGTTGGTCAAAGCCAAGTACATAGGTCATACCACTACACCCACCACCCTTTACTCCTACCCTTAAACGTTGGGTATGATCAAAATCGGGTTCATTCATCAAGCGTTTAAGTTCTTCTATTGCTCCGCTTGTCAATTTCACTGGTGTGGCTGTAACTGTTTCCATTTGTTAAATTTAATACACAAATTTACAACCTATTGGCTTGAATGCTCCAAATCCCGTTTTCGATAACTGGAATTTCATGCTTAGCCAGTGGTTTCACCTATTTTTGCGTGAAAAAGATTCCATGTTGGACACTACCAGTTTTTTGACCATGGTTATTGCTATCCTGATTGCAGGCTTGGCCGGGTTTCTCATCTATTTACAACGTAAAAATCAAACCGCTGATAAAGCCGTAACGGCCCAAAATGCTGGACTTCAATTACAAGCTTATGAACGCTTGATTTTATTGACCAATAGAATAGCTTTACCCAATTTGATTAGTCGTTTAAATGTACCAGGCGCCAGTGCAAGAGATATGCAAGAACTACTAACCAGAAATATTAGGGAAGAATTTGAATACAATATTAGTCAGCAGATCTATGTTAGTCCAGCAGCATGGAATGCACTTAAAAATCTGCAAGAGCAAAATCTGCTTATTGTGAACCAAGTGGCACAACAAATGGAACATACTGCTAGTAGTACTGACTTGAATAGAAATATTCTCACTTTTCTAATGAATGATCAAAGAGGAAAATTGCATGAATTGGTAGGTGAAATATTGAGCTATGAAGCCAAAAAATGCCTCTAGGATTCTAAAGATTGCCATATGACTGAAAAAAAGCTTTGTACGGATAGTGGTATTGAAATTAAGAAAGTATACTATCCCCTGCCATCCAATAATGTAGAAGAAGTACCTGGTCAATTCCCTTATACCAGAGGCGTACAAGCAGATATGTATCGCGGAAAGCTTTGGACAATGCGCCAGTATGCTGGTTTTTCCACTGCAGAAGAAAGCAATAAAAGATACCATTACTTGCTTTCTCAAGGGGTGATGGGTTTGAGTGTTGCATTTGATCTTCCCACCCAAATTGGTTATGATTCTGACCATGCATTGTCTGAGGGTGAAGTTGGAAAAGTGGGTGTTGCTATTGATAGTTTAGAAGACATGGAGATTCTTTTTCAAGGGATTGAATTAGAAAAAGTGTCTACCTCTATGACCATCAATGCAACTGGCTTTATTTTACTAGCTTTCTATGTAGCATTGGCAAAAAAACAAGGTGCAGATTTAAATAAGATTACAGGTACCATTCAAAACGATATTTTAAAAGAATACGCCGCTAGAGGAACTTATATTTATCCACCCAAACCTTCCATGCGCATCATCACTGATATTTTTGAATGGTGTGCACAATCATTACCCAAATGGAATACCATTAGCATTAGTGGATACCATATTCGGGAAGCTGGAAGTACGGCCGTACAAGAAGTAGCTTTTACATTGTCAAATGGTAAAGCATATGTTGCAGCAGCACTTGCCAAAGGATTAGACATCAATGTATTTGGCAAAAGACTTTCCTTTTTCTTCAATGCCCATAATCATTTGTTTGAAGAAGTAGCCAAATTTAGAGCTGCTAGAAAAATGTGGGCAGAGATTATGAAAAGTTTGGGTGCAACGGATGAAAAAGCCATGATGCTTCGTTTTCACACCCAAACCGGAGGAGCTACTTTAACCGCACAACAACCTTTAAATAATATTGCCCGAGTAACCATTCAATCCTTGGCAGCAGTACTAGGCGGCACCCAAAGTTTGCACACCAATGGCTATGATGAGGCATTGAGTTTACCAACAGAAGAAGCCGCCAGAATTGCCCTGCGCACCCAGCAAATAGTGGCTTTTGAAAGTGGCGCTCCTGATACCGTAGATCCCTTGGCCGGAAGTTATTTTGTTGAAAGCCTAACGGCCGATATTATACAAGAAGCTACAACTCTAATGGACAAAATTGAGGCCATGGGTGGAGCGGTAACAGCCATTGAAGAAGGCTTTATGCAGGATGAAATTGCCAGAAGCGCCTATGCCTATCAACTGAGTATTGAAAGTGGTGAAAAGATTATTGTAGGCGTAAATAAATTTCAGGTTACAGAAACCAATAAAGTTCCCTCCTTTAAGATTGACGATAGCATTCAGCAAATTCAAACTGAGAAATTACAAAAGCTGCGCGCCAAAAGAGACCAGCAAAAAGTGGATGCGCTTTTGGCAAAAATTGCCCTTACCGCTCAATCTTCTGAAAACCTGATGCCCATAGTTATTGAAGCAGTTGAAAACCTATGCACATTGGGTGAAATTGCCGATAGCTTGAGAAAGGTCTTTGGGGAACACCGATAAAAAGGACTAATTGCTTGATTTTGATTGTTTTTGATAGGGTTGAATTGGATTTCTAACTAACTTGAAGCCATTCTTTCAAGCATCAAAACTAATACATGAGAAAGCAGTTTTTTCTGGGTCTATTGGCCCTACCCTTTTTTGCAGGAGCACAAATCACACCCGCTAAAATTGAACAGTCTGCCAAAGAAGTCAATGATTCTGTTATTGCTTGGCGCAGACATTTGCACCAATATCCCGAACTGTCTAATAGGGAAACCAATACCATGAAATACATTGTAGAAAAACTACAAGGTCTTGGTTTGGAAATCAAATCGGGCGTAGCCAAAACAGGTGTGGTAGCTATTTTAAAAGGTGGTAAGCCAGGTCCAGTAGTAGCCCTTAGGGCAGATATTGACGCATTACCCGTTATTGAAAGAGCCAATCTTCCATTTAAATCAAACGTTACCAGTGAATATGGTGGACAAAAAGTAGGTGTCATGCACGCTTGTGGACACGATACACATACTGCCATTCTGCTTGGTACAGCCAGTGCCATGAGTAAGATTAGAAAAGACATTCCTGGAACCGTGGTCTTTGTATTCCAACCTGCTGAAGAAGGCGCTCCAGAAAATGAGGAAGGTGGTGCTCCTTTGATGATCAAAGAAGGTGTCATGACCAATCCCAAAGTGGATGCCATTTTTGGAATTCATATCAATTCACAAACAGAGATTGGAACCATCAAATACAAATCAGGATCTGTGATGGCTAGTTCTGATTGGTTTACCATTAAAGTAAAAGGTAAACAATCTCATGGATCACAACCATGGAGCGGTATTGATCCCATAGTTGTAGCAACACAAATCATCACAGGATTACAAACCATTGTGAGCCGTCAGTCTGAATTAACCAAAGCGCCTGTAGTTATCACCGTTGGTAGAATTAATTCTGGTGTGCGTGCCAATATTATTCCAGAAGAATTATTCATGGAAGGAACCATTAGAACACTGGATGGCAACATGCAAAAAGATGTACACGAAAGAATTAGAACAACAGCCAAGAAAATTGCTGAAGCATCAGGTGCCACTGCAGAAGTAATGATAGACACCAAGACCTTGGTTACTTATAATGATCCGGCCCTGGTTAAAATGATGCTGCCTTCCTTAGAAGCAGCCACTGGTAAAGGAAATTTGTTGGAACAAGATTGGACAACAGGTGCAGAAGACTTTTCATTCTATGGTCAAAAAGCACCTGCATTTTTCTTTTTCTTAGGAGGTATGCCAAAAGGTATGGATCCTAAAAAAGCAGCACCACACCATACCCCTGATTTTTATATTGATGATAGCAAGTTAGATGTAGGTGTTAAAGCCTATCTGAACTTAGTAATGGACTATGCACAACTTAAAGGAAAATAAGTTTTTAAAATACTGTTTATGAAACAAGTTTTATTAGCCCTGTCAACCTTGGTTGCCATGGAATTGAGCGCTCAAACACCCTTGAGCCCCGAAACCTTATGGAGTCTTGGAAAGGTTAGTGGTTTGGGGATTTCAAAAGACAAACAGCAAGTGTTGTTCTCTGTTAATTTCCCTGATGTGGAAGCCAATAAAGGAAATGTAAAAACATTTAGAATTGGTATTAATGGAGGAAATGCAGAGTTGGTTACTAACCCAGATATATTTTTAACAAACACCAAGCTATCCCCAGATGGCAAGTGGTTGCTTAGTTCTGATGCTGTTAAAATTAAACCCGTATTTGGTACAGACTTTTACCCAACCCTTACCAAGTCAAATGTACAGATCTACGAATCCTTAAACTATAGACATTGGGACACATGGGAAGACGGAAAATTTGACCATGTATTTTTAAACAACCTAGTTGATGGCAAACCGGGTCAGGGCTTGGATTTAATGAAGGGTGAGCCCTTTGATTGTCCCACCAAACCTTTTGGTGGTGACGATGATTATGTTTGGAACCCAGACAGCAAACACCTGGTTTATGTAACCAAGAAATCCTATGGTACGGCCTATGCGGTGAGTACCAATACAGACTTATATGAATACGAAATCAGTACAGGCACTACCAAGAATTTAACGGAGTCAAACAAGGGCTATGATATAGCACCTGCTTATAATGCCAAGGGTGAATTAGCTTGGTTGCAAATGAAAAGAGATGGCTTTGAAGCGGATAAACAAGACTTGATTGTTTGGGATGGAGTTAGTAAACAGAATTTAACCGCTAGCCGCGATGATCTTCATGTGGAATCATTCAAATGGAGTGAGGATGGCAAAAGCTTATTCTTTATTGCTCCACAAAAAGGAATGGTGCATTTGTTTCAAGTAAGCTATCCTGGTAAAACAAAAATGCTACCCGTAATCAAACAATTGACCAAGGGTGAATTTGAAGTAAATAGTATTGTTGGACAATCGGGTAATCTATTGGTGTTTTCCAAAGTAGATTTTAACCATGCTTCAGAATTATTTACACTTGATCTAACGAATGGTCAGCTTAAACAACTTACCCATGTAAATGATGCACAGTACAAACAAATTGCTCAGGTAAGCGCCAAGTATCGCATGGTTACTACTACAGACAATCAACAAATGCCTACTTGGGTGATCTATCCTCCCAATTTTGACCCTTCTAAGAAATACCCCACCCTACTATTCTGTTTGGGTGGCCCTCAAGGAACCATGCCCCATTATTCCTTTAGATGGAATTTTCAATTAATGGCTTCTCAAGGATATATTGTGGTAGCACCAGATAGAAGGGGTGTATTTGGTAATGGCACAAAATGGACAGAAGGCGTGAGTAAGGATTGGGGTGGACAAGTGATCAATGATTATCTCAGTGCTATTGATGCTGTTTCAAAAGAGACCTATGTAGACAAACAAAGACTAGGTTGTGTAGGTGCCAGCTTTGGCGGCTTTTCCGTATTTGCATTAGAAGCCTTGCATGGTAATCGTTTCAAAACCTTTATTTCTCACGATGGTATTTTTGACTTCAGAAGTATGTATGGCACAACGGATGAATTGTTTTTTGAGAACTTTGAAAAAGGTGGCAATTACTGGGATAAAAATAACGCTGTAGCACAACGCTCTTACAAACAATCACCCAGTGAAATGGTGTCCAAATGGAATACGCCCATTATGATTGTACAAGGAGGAAAGGATTATCGCGTATCCATTGAGCAAAGCCAGCAGGCATTTCAAGCGGCACAACTAAAAGGTATCAAATCTAAACTGCTCTATTTCCCAGATGAAAACCATTGGGTGTTAAAAGCACAAAACGCGCTTGTTTGGCACCATGAATTTTATAAATGGTTGGATGAAACCCTTAAATAAAAAATCTGCATCATCATACTACTGACACAGATTTAAATAAATATTGGCATGTAAAAAGCTCATCCTATTTCAAGGTGAGCTTTTTTATTTGTTATAATTTCTAGCTCCAAAAAGCAAGCTACCAATTCTAATAAGATTGCTTCCGTTTTCAATAGCTAATTGATAGTCTCCACTCATGCCCATGGACAAAACAGAAAAATCAATATTGTCAGTTTTTAATTTCTTAAACGCTTGGTACAAACTATTTAGGTAGGCGAATTCTGGCTGAACAACCAATGGATCATCACTAAAAGAAGCCATTCCCATAAGCCCCTTGATGTTGATATGTTTTAATGCTTCAGCGCCATCCAGTGCTGCTTCTAACTCTGTTGCATCCATCCCAAACTTAGTTTCTTCTTTGGCAATATGTACTTGCAATAAAACTGGAATCACCCTATTATTCTTGGCTGCTTGTTTATTAATTTCTACCAATAATTTAAAACTATCCACCCCATGAATCAAATGTACAAAGGGCGCAATGTATTTGACTTTATTAGACTGCAAATGACCAATAAAATGCCAACGAATATCTTGGGGCAAGGCAGCTGCTTTATCTACCAATTCTTGCACATAATTTTCTCCAAAATCTCTTTGGCCCAAAGCATATAATTCCTGAATATCTTCTTGGGGTTTGGTTTTACTAACTGCAACCAATGCTACTTGCTTATAATCTAAGAAAGATTTTATCTCTTGGTATTTTTCTATCGCTACGGGCATAAATGATAATTGATGGTAAAGATAACCATTCAATTGCTCTATAAAATAGGAATCAATCAAAGCGTTTTACAAAAAAAGACCCGGTAAAATACCGGGTCCCTTGTGCTAGCAATCGATTATTTTAAAATGGATCTACTGATCACAATTCTTTGCACTTCACTGGTGCCTTCATAGATCTGGGTAATTTTAGCATCGCGCATTAGGCGCTCAACATGGTATTCTTTTACAAAGCCATAACCTCCATGAATTTGAACCGCTTCTGTGGTAGTCCACATAGCTGTTTCAGATGCATACACTTTTGCCATAGAAGAACTCAAGGTATAATCCAACCCATTGTCCTTTTCCCATGCTGCTTTTAAGCATAACAATCTAGCAGCTTCAATTCTGGTAGCCATATCGGCCAACTTGAACTGGATGGCTTGGTGGTGCATGATTTCCTTACCAAATGCCTTACGTTGTTTGCTATATGCTAGGGCTAATTCATAAGCTCCACTAGCAATCCCCAAAGCTTGAGAGGCAATGCCTATTCTACCACCTGCCAATGTTTTCATGGCAAATTTGAATCCAAAACCGTCTTCCCCAATCCTATTTTCTTTGGGCACTTTCACATCCGTAAACATGATGGTATGGGTATCGCTACCGCGAATGCCTAATTTATTTTCTTTGGCCGCAACGGTTACACCTGGCCAGTTTTTTTCAACAATAAATGCATTGATGCCATGGCTACCCTTGGCTACATCGGTTTGTGCAATCACCAAATAAACCGATGCTGAGGATCCATTGGTAATCCAATTCTTGGTACCATTAATCAAATAGTGGTCCCCCATATCTTCAGCGGTAGTTCTTTGTGAAGTAGCATCGCTTCCAGCTTCTGGTTCACTTAATAAAAAGGCACCGATATATAATTCACCGTCTTTTTTACCCTGGGCAATGGGCGTTAAGTATTGTTGTTTTTGGGCTTCATTACCAAATTTCTCCAATCCCCAACAAACCAAGCTATTGTTCACACTCATACATACAGAAGTACTTGCGTCTACCTTACTGATTTCTTCCATGGCTAGTACATAACTGATGGTATCCATGCCACTTCCACCATAATCAGGACTGGTCATCATTCCCATAAAGCCAAGATCCGCTAATTGCATAACCTCTTCTTTTGGAAATCTTTGCAACTCGTCCCTTTCAATTACCCCAGGCTTGCACTGGTTTTGTGCAAAGTCACGGGCCGCTTTCTGGATCATTAAGTGTTCTTCTGTCAATTCAAAATGCATGTCATTGGATTTATGGGTAAAAATAAGAAAGGTTTGAATACCTAACAAATGTTAGTTAAATCCTTTTCCCCATTTTTTACTTCACCAATTGAATGGTCTTGGCATTTTTTTGGGCTTTAAGCGCTAATTCAGTTGCCAATAAACAATGTGCTTGCGGCATGGCCGTTTCGGTTCTATTGATTACATCATCTACCAATAATTGGCCAAAAGGGAGTGGTTCTTTGCTACAGTCTATGTACTTGGTTTCTTTCTGATTCACCAAATACAAATGATTTCCCCCAGTATGTCCACTAGCTATATCTACGTTCTTTCTTATTTCAATAAATCCTTCGGTTCCCAAAATAGTGAGCCTTCCATCTCCCCAACTGGCTAGTCCGTCCGGAGTAAACCAATCTACTCGAATATAACCCATACCCCCATTGCCCCTCAGCATCACGTCTCCAAAGTCTTGAAACTTGGGATATTGTGGATAATGGGTATTGGCAACCTGTGAAGCAACTACCTCTGCTTCTGTTGTTCCTGTAAAAAACAGGTATTGATCAAATTGATGTGAGCCAATATCGGTAATAATGCCTCCGTATCTGGCTTTGTCAAAAAACCATTCAGGTCTTGATTTGATACTCATTCTATGAGGCCCTAGTCCAATAGTTTGAATCACATTACCAATTGCACCAGCTTTGACCAATTCCCCAGCTTTTACGGTAGCCCTGTTTTCAAATCGTTCACTATACATGATAGAATAGATTCTATTAGTGGCTTTCTGCACTTTTCTTACCTGTGCCAATTGGTCCAATGTGATAATACCTGGTTTATCTACCAAATAATCTTTCCCATGTTGCATGACTTTAACACCCAATGGAGCACGTTCATCGGGAATCCCAGAGCTCAAGATTAATTGAAGACTACTATCTTCTAATACTTCTTGTTCAGACCTGGCCAATTTTGCTTCAGGAAATTGTTTCATAAATGCTGCAACCAATTCAGGTTCTTTGGCATAGATCCAAACCAATTCACCCCCACCCCTTTTCACGGCTTCCGTCATCCCATAAATATGGTTATGATTGATATTAATCACAGCAAATCTAATTCTAGTGGCTGCTTTTAAAGATGGATTATTTGAATTGGCCTTGGCCTGAATGCCTGTTAATAAAGCCATTCCTGATGCAGCAGCGCTAGTTTTTAAAAAGTCTCTTCTATTGGAAAAACCTTGTTTCATTGTCAAGCAATTTATTTATACCAATGTAAAACAAAAAACATTAGTCTTTGGTATCCTTGTAGGAAAGATTCCTATATCGTTTTCGTATCTTGGGCTACCCTCAAAACTGCCATATGAACCATTGGAAAATCAAAGCATCTCTTTTCCTCAACTATTTTGTTTTTGCCTTACTGCTGAATAGTGTGGGAACCGTTATTTTACAGGTACAAAACAACTATCAAGTTTCCGCTTCTTCTGCCAGCATTTTAGAGGCATTCAAAGATTTAAGCATTGCCATTGCCTCTTTTTTTATTGCTTCTTATATTAATAGGATTGGATACAAAAAATCCATGTTATTGGCTCTGGCATTTGTGGGTATGGGTTGTTTATTAATGCCCTTGTTACCTAGTTTCCTAACTACAAAATTGCTGTTCGCTATTACAGGTGCCAGTTTTGCCATGATCAAAGTGAGCGTGTTTGCAACCATTGGGATTATTACAAAAGACGAGAAAGAACACGCCAGTTTCATGAATTTTATTGAGTCCTTTTTTATGGTGGGGATTCTTACTGGCTATTTTATTTTCAGCGCTTTTGTAGACGACTCAAATCCTGCATCCAATTCCTGGTTGAAAGTATATTATCTATTGACCGCATTGGTTGCCATTGCCTTTTTGCTCTTATTATCGGCTCCCTTAGACGAATCAAGTGTTCACAATAACAAGGAAGAAAAAACCAATAATTTTAATGAAATGTTTCAATTAATACTTTTACCAATAGTGCTGGTTTTTGTTACTAGTGCTTTTGTTTATGTTTTAATTGAACAGAGTATCATGAGTTGGCTACCCACCTATAACAACAAAGTATTACAACTACCACAATCATTGAGTATTCAAATGGCCAGTATCTTGGCAGGGGCTACTGCAATTGGACGTTTTTTGGCTGGGCTAGTTCTTAGAAAATTAAATTGGCTTCTAGTCTTGACTACTTGTTTATTGCTTGCGGCCGCCTTGGTTTTAATAGCTATTCCGTTAGCCAATAACGCAGATACTTCTCATGTTACTGGTTGGTTAGATGCACCTATAGCTACGTTTATCTTTCCCTTAATTGGCTTTTTATTAGCCCCCATCTATCCAGCCATTAACTCTGTAATTCTATCGGCATTGCCCAAGAACAAACATGGCTATATGTCTGGTTTGATTGTCATTTTTTCTGCCCTTGGAGGAAGTACTGGTTCCTTGATTACTGGATATATTTTCCAACATTATGATGGCAAAACTGCTTTTTATTTCTCATTAGCCCCTATTAGTTTATTGGTATTATTATTAATTGGCTTTTACAGAATTCAACAAAAATCATTACCAAACAAAGGCTAGCAATGCAAAAATTCACTCAAGTGTATCAGTTAGTTGAATTGTTTGACTTAGTCCAAACTTCTCATATTTTGGAAGATGGAAAGTCTTTTGTGGATTGCATTCCGCTTGTTCCATTTGAACAAATTAAAGTAACTTTTGAGAATGAAAAAGCGTTGCCAGGCTTTTCTTTGAAGGCGTTTGTGTCAAAGCATTTTCAACTTCCATCAATAATAGGAAATGGTTATGAATCCAATAAGAATCTAAGTTTACCAGAAAACCTTAAGCAACTTTGGCCAGTGCTAACCAGAGAGCCAGTCAAAGAAAATAGTTCTATTATTCCTTTGCCCAATAGGTATATAGTACCAGGGGGAAGATTTAGAGAAATATATTATTGGGATTCCTATTTTACCATGCTAGGTTTAGCCGTTCAAAACAGAGTTGACTTAATTGAAGATATGGTAGCCAATTTTGCCTATTTAATTCAGACCATTGGTCATATACCCAATGGCAATCGTCAATATTATGTTAGCCGAAGTCAACCTCCTTTTTTTGTATTAATGGTGGAATTATTAGCCAACACTAAAAAAGATGAGTCAGTTTTATTACAATACTTACCCTTGCTTGAAAAAGAATATGAATTCTGGCAAAATGCTCCTTCCAACCCAGAAATAGGTAACTACTATAATCATACCGTTTTTTTAGCCAATGGAATTAAGCTCAATAGATATTATGACCAAGAAACCATCCCTAGACAGGAAAGTTACGCTGAAGACAAACTGATAGCTTCGGCTAGTTCAAGGGATCAAAAAGAAGTTTTTGCTGACCTAAGAGCAGGTGCAGAAAGTGGTTGGGATTTTTCAAGTAGATGGTTTGCAAATGGCACTGATATCACTAGTATTGAAACTACCCAAATATTACCAGTTGATTTGAACTGTTTGATCTGGAAAATGGAAGATGCTTTATCCAAGTGGAACCATATTGCTGCAAACCATGAACAAGCAAACTATTATGCTCAGTTGGCAGAAAATAGGAAAAAAGCAATTCAAACTTATTTTTGGAACCCAGATCTAGGATTTTTCTGTGACTATCATTTTAAAACAGAAACAAATACGAGAAAAATTACCGCCGCAGGTTTATACCCGCTCTATTTTGGTTTGGCAACTAATGATCAAGCCAAATCAGTGTGCAAGGTCATAGAAAAAAAATTATTACAACCTGGTGGCATTCTTACTACGCCCATTTTCTCAGGACAACAATGGGATGCACCAAATGGATGGGCCCCATTGCAATGGATGGCTTATAAAGGACTAGACCAATATGGATTCCATGAATTGGCTAAAACCATTGCCCATAGGTGGCTGAGTTTGAACTTGCAGACTTATTTAAACACCGGCAAAATGATGGAAAAATACAATGTTGTTGATTTAGATCAACTGGCTGGTGGTGGAGAATATCCTGGTCAAGACGGTTTTGGTTGGACTAATGGGGTCTACTTGGCACTAAGTCATGAAATAGAAAATTGTTAAACTTTTCTAAATGACCAAAGGTTAAGCAAGCATACTTCGTCAGATATGCAAAACCCTCAACTATGAAATTTATCAAGCTTAGTATTTTACCTCTGGCAGTTTTATTAATCAGTTTTGCATGTAAAAAATCCGCAACGGATACAACAACCAGCACAACTACAGGAACTGCAACCGTGCCCGAAGTATACAAAAAGATTTACGGTGCTACTAGTATTAGTTCCGATGGTACTTATCTAACCATCAAAACCACAGGTACACCTGACCACAAATCTATTTACTATGCCACCAGCAATAGTTTGTATGAAAATTTTTCGGGAACCACTTTTGGAGGTAGAACCTTTGCCAAAAATCCAAATTCAATTGCATCTCAAACCCTAACCTTTAAGATTCCTTTAAATCCGGCGGTGTCCAGTACCCATGCCAGTACACCTCTAGGTCCAATTGGGATCTCATTAAATGGAGTTCCTTTTTACAATCAATACGCAGGTCCAAATTTACCACTTACCAATGAAGCCAATAGTTTTGACCAATATTATGGACACCCTCAAATGAGTGGCCAATACCATTATCACGTAGAACCACTATACTTAACTACTGTAAAAGCTACAAAGTCTTCCCTTTTAGGTTTCTTATTAGACGGTTTTCCGGTATATGGTCCAATGGAAAATGGTGCATTAGTAACCAATGCCATGCTAGATGCGTATCATGGGCATACAACCGTTACAACAGATTATCCAAATGGCATTTATCATTATCATATCACTGATGCAGATCCTTATCTCAACGGCTCAGGATATTATGGAACTGCAGGAACTGTAACCCAATAAGATGAAAATAACTCATTACTATCTCTTTTGTTTTTTCCTGTTTGCATTGGCTTGCAAACAGGAACAGACAATAGCTCCAGAAATATCAGCACATCCAATTCCACAAAATTGGTTGTTGTTAGAAGACAGTGCTATTATTTGGCATCAAGACAGTTTGTTTTATAAAGGACAGCCCTATTCAGGAAAAGCCATTAGTTTATTTGCCAATGGCGATACGGCTGTTTACAAAGAATTTTGGAATGGTTTGCAAGAAGGTATTACCAGAAGATGGCATCCTAATCAGCAAATGGCAGAAGACCGTTTTTATATAGCTGGAAAAAAAGAAGGAAGACATAGGGCTTGGTGGCCCGATGGTAAACCCCAATTTGAATTTCAGGTACATGAAGATGCTTATGAAGGGGAATTAAAGGAATGGAATAGTAAGGGCCTGTTAATTAGACAGTTCCACTATCAAAATGGACAAGAACAAGGTAGTCAGCGTCTTTGGTGGGATGATAGTACCGTTAGGGCTAACTATGAAATTAGAAATGGAAAAAAATATGGTTTAATAGGCGTTAAACTTTGCAAGAACCCTTATGATTCAATCAAATAAATATTCATCACTCCTTGTTTTATTATTGCTTTTAATAGGATGTAAGCCAAGTCCTCAACCACTTGGTTTACCCTTTATCAGCAACCCTGATTTTACCCCCGAGTGGATTGCAAAAACAGATGCTAGGTATGATAGTATTCATCAAATTCCAAGTTTTCAATTTCAGGATCAAGACGGTCAGTTGGTTACTGAGCAAACGGTTTCAGGGAAAATCTATATAGCCAATTTCATTTTCACTAGTTGTGGTAGTATTTGTCCAAGAATGACGGAAAACATGTCCATTGTTCAGAAAAAATACCTTCAAGACAAAGAGGTTTTAATCTTGTCACATTCTGTAATGCCAGATAGAGATAGTGTTCCTGTTTTAAAAAATTATGCCAACATTAAAGGGATTGTTTCAGGAAAATGGTTTCTATTAACGGGTAATATTGACAGCATTTATAGAATGGCCAAAAAAGAATATTATGCAGGAGAAAAAATTGGCTATTATGGCAATCAAAAAGATTTTCTACACACAGAAAACTGCATGCTCCTAGACAAACATAGAAGAATCAGAGGCATTTATAATGGCACTTTACCTTTAGAAATGGAAAGGATGATTGAGGATATTGAAATCTTAAAAAAGGAAATGGATTAAAGGTATTTTTTCTGAAGATTATATAAGACCAAAGTATCCATCGCATTCAATTTTTTGGTAGTGTCTTGTAAAAAATGTCTTTTAAAAGATTGTATAGCAGCCCTATTGTCTTTTACATCATAACCAATAATCCTTAGTGCTATAATGGGATTAAACCCAGCTGGTACCGTATCTAAATTACTATCATACCATAGACCAAATCCATTATCAGACAATGTTTTCCAAGGGAATCTGAAATTGGGGTCATTTTTCCTAGTGGGTGCAATATCCCCGTGTCCAATAAAATTGGCTGTTGGAATGCCATGATTTTTTTTCAATCTACTAAGCAAGCTTATCAAACTTTTGATTTGCAAACTATCAAAAGGTTCAAATCCATTATTATCCAATTCAATGCCAATTGAGGCTGAATTAATATCAACCATATTACCCCATTTGGCATTTCCTCCATGCCAAGCCCGCATATAATCATTGAGCATATGGTGAATGGTTCCGTCCTTACAAATCACATAGTGCGCACTCACAGCAGTCTTGGTCATGGTGAATGTTTTCAAGGTTTGCTCACAGGCATTTTGTGCTGTATGATGAATGATGACAAAATTGGGTTTGCGCAAATTAAAATTGGTTGTCCCTACCCAATAAGGCGCCTGTTTAATGGAATCCGTATTCCAAATATCTTCTGGCTGGGTACTGATTGTCTTAGCCAAAGTTTTACTTTGTTTCTTATAGGCTTTATTGGTGGTGGCATAAGGGTTACGAGAACAGGCCCAAGCGCCAATTATGATTACAAGAACAGCAATATATAACAAGACTGATTTCATATATACAAATAAAAAATGCCGGCATCTACAAGATGCCGGCATTGGATGAATAATTTAATTGGCTTTCCAAGTATTGTTAGCAGAATTCATATCAGGGAAAGAATGGTCTGGATCAATCACCACTTTTTGAATAGTTTCTGTTGTATTCAATTTGACTTTCCAACTAGCATTATTCTGCCAAATTTCTACTGGCAGTTTTTTCCTTTCTGTTTTGCCAGAGGCAGTAGTAAATTCCATGATCACTGGCATAGCCAATTGGTCTAAGTTTTCAATAGTAACCAATGCACCATTTTTGGCATCATTGTTAATATAATCAACTTTACTTACCGCTTGATCCAATTTATAGTTCTCTAAGAACATTCCTCTCCAGAACCAAGAAAGGTCTTCTCCTGCCCCATTTTCTATACTTCTGAAGAAATCCCATGGCGTAGGGTGTTTGAATTTCCAATCACGGATGTATTTTTTGAATGCATAGTCAAATCGGTCTTCTCCTAAAATTTGATTACGCAAAAGGGTTAAAGCATAACCTGGCTTCATGTACAACTCAATTCCAATATTGCGTTCTTGCAAAACATCTGGGGTATTCATCAAAGATTCAGAAGTTGGCCCAAACAAGAAACGAGCATATTGATGCCAATCGGTTTTACCAGCTTTGTATTCACCTTTGTTAAAATCATCCCCAGCCAAAGAATTGATAAATGTGTTAAAGCCTTCATCCATCCATCCGTATTTGCGTTCATTGCTTCCCACAATCATAGGAAACCAAGTATGTCCAAATTCGTGGTCAGTAACCCCAAAAAGTCCTTCTGTTTTTGCATTTGAACCACAAAATACAATCCCAGGATATTCCATACCACCAATATTACTTGCAACGTTTGAGGCAACTGGATAAGGATATTCCAACCATCTTTTACTATAGTTTTCAATACTTCCTTTGGTATATTCTGTAGCCCTAGCCCAAGCTTTTTTACCGTCTGATTCTACTGGATAAACACTGGTAGCCAAACATTTTTTTCCGCTTGGAAGATTAATTTTTGCCGCATCCCAAATAAAGCTTTTAGAGCTTGCCCAAGCAAAATCTCTTGCATTGTTGATTGCATACTTCCATGTACAAGTAGCTTTGGAAGGTCTTGAAGCAGGATCCAACAGTTCCGCAGCACTACGAATCATAACGGTACTATCGCTTGTTTTTGCTTGATTAAACCTTTTTAATTGGGTAGCTGTTAGTACCTCTTGTGGGTTCAACAACTCCCCCGATGCAACAACTATATGTGATGCAGGAACGGTTAAGCTTACTTCAAAATCACCATATTCCAAATAGAATTCACTAGCACCCAAATAAGGCAGGGTATTCCAACCTTGAACATCATCAAAAACACAAAGTCTAGGATACCATTGCGCTACCGCATATATATTACCGTTCTTAGTTTTCAAGATGCCAGTTCTGTCTGACCCGTATTCAGGAATTACATAATTATAATCAATCTTAATAGAAACAGCACCAGATTTGGCTGCCAAAGCTTTGTTCAGTCTTAATTGCATTCTGGTGTCATTGATCAAATAAGGTACTTTTTCTGATTTCCCTGCAACAATCAATGATACATTGGTCACTTGATACCCCCCACTAAACGTGCTTTTTGCATCACCATATCTACTCCTGCCAGTTGCTGGCATTTTAGCCTGTCCCCTAGATTCTAAATTGTATAAGTTCTGGTCCATCTGCAACCAGATATAGGGCAATTCAATGGGGCTATTATTTTTATAGCTAATGGTTACAGAACCAGTTACTTTATTGGTGGCATCATCTAGTGTGGCGGATATTTTATAATCCGCTTTATTCTGCCAATAAGCAGATCCAGGCTCCCCATTAGCAGTCCGGAATTCATTTCCTGCTGAAGGATAAAACAATGGACCAAACAAAGCGTGTTGGTCATATTTTGACTTGGTTTCAGGACTTGCAGCAGGAGTAGCTGTTTGTGCTGTTACTTGCAAGAGACCGGCCATTAAAATTCCGGTAAACATTAAGCGATTTTTAAACATAGTTCAATTACATTTATGGTGGAAGAACAGGACTAAAGTAATGAAAATCATAGTCCTTGAACAGATAAATTGATAAAAGGAATCAGATGTCTTTATTATTGAATAGAAAGAGTTTTGGCAATCCCGCAAATTCGGGTAATCTCATGACCAAAGAAGCAGCCATGTCTTTGTTCCAATATTGGGTATTAAACCCCAAATTACAGGTGCATATGTTACAGGTTGCCCACCTGATGCAGTGCTGGGCTAGGGAAAAAGAAGGTTTGGACGAACTGGGTATTTGGAAATGGGAACAGGCTGGTTTGTTACACGATGCCGACTGGGATCAATGGCCTGACCAACACTGTAAAAAAATTATTGAACACTTAGAATCCTTAGAAATTGACCCAGAAGTGATGCACGCCATAGCTTCTCATGGACCAGCTCATTTTGGAGTGGAACCAGAAAACAATATGGATAAAATGCTTTTCGCCTTTGATGAATTATCTGGTTTAATCCATGCCTATTCCATTCTCAGACCAGGCGGTTATGAAGGTATGGATGTAAAGGGTGTAAAGAAAAGACTCAAAGAAAAATCCTTTGCAGCAAACGTTTCTAGAGAAGAAATCCAAGACGCTGCCAATAGAGCAGGTATTTTATTGGAAGATTTAATAGCATTTATAATCCCTAGACAAGCCGTAATAACCGGTTCCATTACAGCATAATTTATTCAAAAAAACTTCCATTATTAACAAGTGCCTTTAACCATGAAAAAAATCATCCTTGCAATCCTACTATTTACAGTTAGTCAAGTACAAGCCCAAGAAATTTTACCACTTCGCTCTCAAGCCAGCGTTATTGATGAAATCAATGCAGAACGTTTTAGTGTTTTATTGCCCAAATTAATGGAAAGAGAGGGTATTGATATGTGGGTATTGATTAGTAGGGAATATAATGAAGATCCTATTTTAAAAACCATGTTACCAGCAGAATGGTTATCTGCCAGAAGACGCACCATAATTGTTTTTTATCATGATAGTGCTAAAAAAGTAAATGAACAATTGGCTATTGCTAGGTATAATGTAGGAGAACAAATTAAGGCAGCCTGGGATATGAAACAGTTTCCAGACCAGTGGGATGCTTTAATTGACTTGATTGTCAAAAGAAATCCAAAAAAGATTGGTTTGAATTATTCCAATGATTTTGCCCACGCTGATGGACTAACTTTTACTGAACAAAAAATCTTTATAGACAAACTACCTGCGAATTTTAAACCAAAGGTAGTTAGTGCAGAAAAATTAGGCGTGGCTTGGTTAGAAACCAGAACAGAAAGAGAAATGCAACTCTATCCCCAACTTATTCAAATTACACACCAAATTATTGCTGAAGGATTTTCTGAGAAAACCATCCAACCAGGTGTAACCACAACAGATGATTTGGTTTGGTGGTTTCGCCAAAGAATTAGAAATCTAGGATTAGACACCTGGTTCCATACCTCCGTAGCTATTCAAAGAAATGATCCAGCAAACTTTGAACACTTACGCGCCTTCTCTAATAGACCAAAAGCAGAATTGATTCTTGCGGGAGACTTGTTGCATGTTGATATTGGCATCAGTTACCTACGGTTAAATACAGATATTCAGGAACACGCTTATGTGTTGCAACCAGGAGAAACTGCTGCACCCATTGCCTTACAAAAAGCTTTTACAAAAGCCAATCGCCTTCAAGATATATTGACTAGTCAATATGTAATTGGCAGATCAGGTAATCAAATTTTGAAAGCGGCTTTAGACCAAGCCAAAAAAGAGGGTATTGAGGCAAGCATTTATACGCATCCAATTGGATATCATGGACACGCAGCTGGTCCTACTATTGGACTTTGGGATCAACAAAATGGCGTACCAGGAAGTGGTGATTTTCCCTTGCACTACAATACAGCTTATAGCATTGAACTAAACGCCGCTACAGAAATTCCTGAATGGAAAAAAACCATTCGAATCATGTTAGAAGAAGATGGCTTTTTTAGCGAAAAAGGATTCCGTTTTATTGGTGGAAGACAAAAAGAAATATTATTGATTCCTCGTCAAAATAGCACCATTGGCAATTAATCAAAGATGCAAGAATTAAATCAAGCATATTGGAATGAGCGCTACGAGCAAGGAAATACCGGTTGGAATATTGGTACCGTTTCAAGTCCATTAAAAGATTATTTTGATCAATTATCTCAAAAAAACTTGCGTATACTAATACCAGGTGGAGGTAATGGACACGAGGCAGAGTATTTGCTATCATTGGGTTTTAGCAATATCACCGTACTTGATATTGCTCCAATAGCGTTAGAAAAACTAGAACAGAGATTCCTACCGCAAATTGGCAATACCGTACACTTAATGCTAGGAGATTTTTTTGACCATCAAGGTCAATATGATTTGATTATTGAACAGACTTTTTTCTGTGCATTGGATCCCAGTTTGAGACAAGCTTATGTAGAAAAAATGGCAGCACTATTATCAAAGAATGGAAAATTGTCTGGGCTTTTATTTGATACGCAATTCCCAGCTGGTCCACCATTTGGCGGAAATAAGCAAGAATATCAAGACCTTTTTTCTACCCATTTTAATTTCAAAACATTAGCTCCCTGTTATAACAGCATTCCCCAAAGAATGGGTAATGAATGTTTTATCATTGCAACAAAAAAGCAAGCAGATTTTTAAACTGCTTGCTTTTTCACTTTTCATTT
>Ga0209480_10000534_pt1 | contig 31319 bp, 29 predicted proteins | sample JI61114C2DNA_FD_187501 | JGI IMG/M metagenome (GOLD analysis project Ga0209480, IMG submission 187501) | Wastewater effluent complex algal communities from Wisconsin, to seasonally profile nutrient transformation and Carbon sequestration -... | ecosystem: Engineered > WWTP > Effluent > Algae... | reverse complement strand
CCTTCGGCGATCTCCTTTTTGAATCTGTCCTCCACGCGTGATCGCCCGGAAGCATAGCGGTCGCTCCCCCAAAAATCCACCAAGTGCAGGACTTGCGGAGCGCAAGTGGCGAGGATCATCGCTGAGAAGTCGCCCGAAGCCACGCCCATTTCCGCCACTATGCCTCCTTTTGGGAAACGTTCCAGGAAGGCCTGTCGGTCGGTGACAATGCACAAATTGGAAAGGTGTTCCATTCGCAATTCCACCATGGGAATGGCATCACTCTGCCGTTTGCGCGCCTGTCCAAGCAATTTGTTCAACCAGCGATACGCGGGCTTGGCGGCCCAATTAGGTAAAACGTTGATCAACGACATGGGTTCGGTAAGAAGTGGCGCAAGATACTTTTGATAGGCTTGTGTAATCTTGCAGCGATCGCACTTCAAGTTGGTACCGTCACCACGCATTGAAAGTCGATCCTTTAAAAAAAATGGCAGCAACGGTGGTAGGGAAGGTGGCGCGGAAAGTGGGCCAATGGTTGATCGCGAACAGCGGGACCCAAGTGAAGGACCCTGCCCTGGTGGGGGACCCTCTTTTCGTGAAACTTTACGCCGCTTGTTCACCCTATACCATGACCTCCAAGGAGCGCATGTATGCGTTGTATGCTGCATGCATGCATGTGGTGGACACCGGACTTGACGGTGCCTTCGTTGAATGTGGCGTATGGAAAGGAGGCAGCGCCATGATGATGGCCGCATGCCTCAAGAGCAAAGGCAAAACGGATCGAGACATCTATCTCTACGACACCTTTGAGGGGATGCCCAAGCCGGAGGAGATGGACCGCAGCTTCACTGGAGAGAATGCTCAGGGCCAATTCGAATCAAGCGCCATCGATGAGGATTCTTCCACATGGTGCTATTCTTCCATTGATGAGGTAAAGCGGAACATGCTGAGCGTCGGATATCCGGAGGAACGCATCCACATGATCAAGGGCAAGGTTGAAGAGTCGTTACCTGCACAAGCACCTACAGGGCCGATCGCGTTGCTTCGGTTGGACACGGATTGGTATTCATCCACCCAACAGGAACTCTTGCATTTGTATCCGCTGCTGGTAAAGCGTGGCGTTCTGATCATCGATGACTTCGGCCATTGGGAAGGAGCGCAGAAGGCGGTACTGGAATATTTTAAAGAGCATGCGGTGAACATGCTCCTGAACAGGATCGACTATACCGGACGGATCGGCATCAAGGTGGATGGGCCAATGCGGTGAATAAGGCCGAGCAAGGGGCGCTTACGCCATTCACGGCAATTCCCCCTTACCTGAGACAGATCGCACGGGTGGCAAGCAAGGCTACCCTGTGGAAACCATGGGATCTCCGTAATACTTGGCGAGCATCCGGGGCCATTCATCAGCACCGGGCCATGGTGTATGCCGTTTGAAAAGCCAGTGCTGTTTGAATTCCCGGTTGTCCACTTCGTAGCAGGAACCGGAGTCCACTTCACGGATCACGGCCTTTTTGTTCAGGATGTGTTCCATTACTGCTACCAGGTCCGGTACGGATACAGGCTGGTCATAACAGACATTCAAGGTCTTGCCACGCGAGAAGGCGTCCGTTAGCAGGGGTATGCAGCTTGCGCTGACCCTATCTACGCCCATTAAATACCTGCATGCTTTTACGTGGACATTGATCGTCTCGCCGGCAAGTATCCGGTCCCTGATATAATTGCACAATGTGTGTGGGTTGGGTGTATGCCCCACCACGTTCGGCAGGCGGAGTATCGTGTGGTTCTTGAATTGGGTCCGGATCAGTTCTTCCATTCGCCTCTTGTGGCGGATGTATCCTGAATCCTTGAGTTCAGGGTCAAATAGGCTACATGTGCTGAAGTAGGTCAACCGTGCCTGTGTGCCTATCTGGGCCAATAGCAGGTTACCTTCACGGGCATAGTCAGCTTCGGTAGCCGTAGAAGAGTTTGACACCCCTGAAGCAAACACAAGGACCCGGTCATCGTCCTTGAAGGAATCGAATGCACGTGCGAGTAAGCCGGAACCGACGATCATTTATGGCGCAAAGAAAGGGGGTCGGGACGATCTGGCCCGATTAGCTTCGCCGCATGGACGCAAATGTTGGACCAAAGCGCAGGCTTATCTACAGCACTCCTGTGCTTATTTCCTTCGCGCGGAATGACATCGCGCTGCTGAGCGAGGCATTCGAGGTGTCCGTGTTCCACTTCAAGCCGAAGCGCAAATGGATCACCCCGTTCAGCTTGCTGAACCAACTTTTCTTTCTGTTGCGTACCGTGCCGGGAAGTTCCGTTATCGTGTGCCAGTTCGCGGGTTACCATTCATTGCTGCCCTGCATTTTCGGGCGGGTCTTCCGCAAGCCCGTGCTGCTGGTGCTCGGGGGCACGGACTGCGTGAAGTTCCCGTCGATCGGGTACGGCAATTTCACCCGTTGGCCTCTCGGGCCCGTCACACGCTGGTCCTTGCAACTTGCGGATCATCTGGCACCGGTGGATGAGAGCCTTGTGGAAAGTGAGCACAAGTACACTTCTGACCCGCGCGACCCGGTAACGCAGGGTTATCGCGGACTTTTCCCTGAGATCCGCACCCCGTATACGGTGATCGCCTACGGCTATGATCCGCAGCGTTTCAAATGCGAGGTGGATAAGACGGAGGGTTCCTTCATAACTGCGGCACAGATGAACGTGCCGAACTTCCACCGCAAAGGGATCGACTTGATCTTCCAAATGGCCGACCGCTTCCCGCAGTGCAGGTTCACCATCCTGGGCAACACGTCTGCCATGAAATATGAGCGGGTCCCTTCGAACGTAAAACTGTACGGCTTCATTCCCTATGAGGAGCTTCCGGGATTCTATGCGCGACACCGTTTTTACCTCCAGATTTCCATTTGGGAGGGCTTCCCCAGCGCGCCGTGCGAGGCCATGCTCTGCGAATGCGTGCCCATTGCCAGCTCAGTGGCCGCTCTACCGGAGATCGTCGGTGATACCGGTTTTATCCTGCAGACGAAATCCGCAGACCGGTTGAAAGAGCTTCTGGACACCGCGCTGGCTTCGGACCAAGTTGCTCTTGGGCGACGGGCAAGACAGCATATCATGGACAGTTTTCCACCATCGGAAAGGCGGAAGTTGCTCGACCTCGTGGAAAAAATGGTCGCAAAAAAGCGACGAACCGGATAGGACCGGGCTTTCAATCTTTCAAAAACTCCGCCCAACGCCCACCACAAACCGGAACGCGAAATAATCCGTTTCCCCGGCGGGGAGATTGGACAACACCAACGGCATGTCAAAGCGGATGGTCAACGGCTTAATGTCTTGCAACGGGCCGAACTTTTTAATGGTGAGCGCGGCACCGGCACCGGCATCGGCACGGGGCATGGCCAATTGCAATTTGCTCTTGCCTTTTTCGCCAATTTGGCGGTATCCCATTGAACCGATGTCGCCGAAGAGGTAGACATCGAGGTGCAGGTACTCGGCCAACTTTCCGGGGCGGAAGCGCACGAGTCCGTCCAGGTCCAATTCGGCATTTGCGGCAGCGCCGGTGTTGCCTGCTATTGAGCGGAAGATGTTGTTGTCCGCATCGTATTCCGGGGCTATGTAACCGGCATAGCCGCGCAGGCCGAGGCCACCGCCTTGTTGGAAGTGGTTTACTCCGGTGCCGTAACCCATCCAATCGTAGGGCACGAAGCCGATGCTGCGCACATACTTATCGTCCATCATGTCCTCGGGCGATGCACCCGCGAGGTAGAGTTGGCTTTCCAGCGGTGTGTTGCCGGTGCCGTATTGGGCCAGCAGGCGTGTGTGCAGGCGCAATTTACCAATTTTAGCGGTGCTGATGTTGGTGGCGGTGGCTTGCGCGAAGGGAAGCGCGGCCCCGATGCCGGCCGTGCGTATCTCCAACGATACCGCCCCGTCCAACTTGCGCCGGTCGTAGCGGTGGGTTACGCCGGTGTTCCATGTGCTGTTCAACGCATTCAGGTTCCAGCGGTCCGGGTAGATCAAGTAGGTGAGGTCCGTACTGTCGCGCCGGAGCATGAATTTCATGTCCGTATGGAACGAGGTTGTTGTGAATGGAACGTTCCATTTGAAACCGCCCTGATATTGATGTAATCCGTCGAGCAGGCGTGCGGCGAGTTCCACTGAAGAACCTTTCAATAGTTTCTCAGTACCGTTCGTGTAGCGGAAGTTGAAACTCACCGGATCGTATGCCGTGTTCACTTTCCCGCTGGGCAAATGTTGTCCAAGTCCTGAATTCAGCCAAGCGGTAAACCAGACTTCGTGCTTGTACTTGAGGTAGCTGCCATGGAAATGCACGCCGACCTTGCCACCGTCATAGCCGTTGTACCACACGTCCGGCCGAACGAAACCTTCGTAGGTCCTGCGGTCCGGCCAATTGCGGATGTGGCTGTCGAAAGTGGTTTCGATGGGCAGTTTCAGGCTGTTGTTCAGTTGATAGGAATCGGCGAGCCGGTAGGTGGGGTCGATCTGCACGTTCGCAATGCCTGTGGGAATGTCCACGGTAGCGGTGTATTCGCGTTGCAGTTCATCGAAGCTGATCCATCGGGGCAGCACGGTAGCGTTGGTCTTCTTCACGAACCAGTTGTTCGGAATAAGGAATTTGAATTCGTGTCCATCGTTGGCGGTAACAGTGAAGTCGATGGGCATTTGCAGGTCTCCGATGCGCTTGAATGTGATCTGTTGGCCGGCATCGGCGCCCCGGTTCTTCACGCCCTTCACGGCGTAGTCGATGCGTTTGTCCGTATCGATCCACTGGTCGAAGAACCAGTTGAGGTCCACCTTGGTGTAGTCGGTGATGCTCTGCCGGAAATCCTCCACGTACGGGTGCTTGAATTTCCACTGGTTGAAATAATGCTGCATGGCGCCAATGAAAAGCTCATCGCCCAGCACGTATTGCAGGTTGTAGAGCATGGTGGCGGTCTTGTAGTACGCCATGCGGTAGCCGGTGAATTCACGGGAAAATTCGTCGCTGTGCGTGTCGATGGGCGGCAGTTCGTCGCGCACGGCGGCCCGCATGTAGCTGTTGTATGCCTTGTTCTCACGTGCAAGCACGGGTTCCGTGTAGTTGAACACGTAGTTCGACTTCGGTGCGTCCTCCACCAGCGTGTCGCCGTCCACATGTTCTAATCCCCAAGCGGTGATGAACTGCGTGAATCCTTCGTCCAGCATGGCGCGGTAGGTCTCATTGCTGCCCACCATGCCGAAGAACCAGTTGTGGCCTATCTCGTGCATAAAGAGACCGCGGTAGTCGGGTTCCTCGCCGCTGTCCAATGTCAACATGGGGTATTCCATGCCGTCATTCGCATCGGCCACCACCATTTTCGGGTAACCGTACATGCCGATCTGTTCACTGTGTACCTTGATGCATTTGGCGGCATAATCCGCAGCGTTCTGCCATTTGGAGGCATGCGGCTCCTGGGCCACGGCGATGCATTTTATTCCGTTCCATTCCGCTTCGCCGATGCGGTACGTGGGATCTGCGGTGAAGGCGAAGTCATGCACGTTTTCCGCGTGGTACTTCCACGTTTTCCGCACAGCCGGGTCGTACGGCGTGATCACGGAGGGCTTTTCGTTCCACGGCTTGTCCCGGAAATTCTTGATGTCCAATTTTTCGCGGAGTTCAGCAGGCAGCACCTCATCGGGGTTTTGCAACCAACCGGTGGCTTCCACCACCATATCGTTGGGCATGTCCAATGAAACATCGAATGTGCCGAAGTCGCCATAGAACTCGCTGCCGAGATGTTGTTGGGTGTCCCATCCGAACTTACGGTCGTACGCACTGATGCGCGGGTACCATTGAGTGCCGTCGAAATGTTTGAAGCCCCAAGCGTTGAAGAGTTTCATGCGCCCCATGCCTCCCCAATGCGTAGTGAATGTGTACTTGAACGCTGTGCTTTCACCGGGAAGCAAAGGCTTGGGCAGCATCACTTTCAGAATGGTATTGTCCAGCTCGCTTTGCACTTCCTGGCCGTCCACGGTCATGCTCGCGATGTCCGTGCCACGCTCCGGGTTTACCTTGTTGGGATTGCCCTTGGCGCGATTGCGGCCACCGAGTTCTTTCATGTAACTGTCTCGCTTGGCGGCGTTGGCGTAGAGGTGGAAGAAGACAAAGTGCAGCGTATCCGGGGAATTGTTCCAATAGGAAAGGTTGGCTGTCGCATCCACCTGGTCTTTCACTTCATCGAGGCGCGCGTGGATTTCGTACTGCACGTCCTGTTGCCAATATCCCGGGTATGGCAGCTGGTTCTTCCAGTAGTAGGGGTTGTCCGCCTGGCGGAAGGTGTTTGGCGGGTGCAACGCATCGAACTGTTGGGCGAACGCGGGCATTAGGGATGCCGAAGCAATAAGTAAAGCGATGGCTCTCATGTTCGTGTTCGCTCCGCTTGGTTGCATAGGCGCGGTTGCCGGGCGAATTTATCTCTTGTGCCGCGTACCACACCCTCAGGGCTTTCGACGTTCTTCATCGTCCACGGGTCTCAATGAGCTACGGTGCTCGCTGCGCGCTTTAGCGATGCTGGAGTTGAGCTCATAGCCGATCAGCAATACGATCATGTTGAAGTAAAGCCAGAGCTGCACGGCGATGATCACACCGATGGACCCGTAAAGCGCATTGTAGTTGGTCACGTTATCAAAAACGAACGCCAGAGCGCGGGACAGGAGGAATATCAGCACGATGGCGAGCACGGCACCGGGCGTCACCAGCTGAAAGCGCTTTTTGCCCGGTGCACCTGCATGATAGAGCAGCGCGACCGCCATCAAAACCAGCATCACGGAGGTGGCCCAGCGCACGATGCCGAAGCCCACACTTTCCAGAAAATGGAACGCGTCCCCGTTGTCATGCAACAAGGAGCGGCCCCAAGAGCTTATGGTGAGCACCGCGGTCGCGGCCACACACAGCACGGTGAGGAGGAACATCAGGAAAAGGCTGATGAGCCGTTGTTTCCAAGGGCGGTACCAATCGGTTACGAACGTGCTGTGGCGGAAGCCTTGCAGAATGGCATTTATGCTGTTGCTGGCGAAGAAAAGGCCGAGCACGAAGCTCACACTGAGCAACGCGCTGTGTTTCCGAAGTACCAAGTCGTGCAGAAGCCCTTCAATGAAGCCGTATACTTCCCCCGGCAGCATGGTCCGGAAAGCGCCCAAGAGCTTGGCTTGGAAGTCGGGAATGGGAATGAAGGGGATCAAGGTGAGCAATACGATGATCGCTGGGAAGAAGGAAAGGAAAAGGCGGAATGCGATCGCGGCGGCGCGATTCACCAGATTGCCTTTGAAGAGCGCATGGAAAAAAAAGCGTGAGACGTGATACACGCTGAAATCACCGAAACCGGGCAACACCACCTGCTGCAACCAATGGATAGCGCGCCTGTTGGCACGGGAGAAAAGCAGGCGGCGGACAATGGGGACCGACATCGGTGAAGCGGTCAACCCATGGCTTTCAGGCTCAGGTCCAAACAACCTGCGGAGTGAGTGAGAGCGCCGACCGAAATGAAATCAACGCCACATTCAGCAAAGGAGCGCGCGGTTTCCAAAGTGATGCCGCCGCTGGCCTCGGTCTCCATTTTGTGGTCGATCAGCTTCACCGCTTGGCGTAAGTTCTCAGGTGTGAAGTTGTCCAGCATGATGCGCTGAACACGGCCTGTGGCCAGTACCTGCTTCACTTCGTCGAGGTTGCGGGTCTCCACTTCAATTGGCAACTTCAGGTTTCGCTCTTTCTGGTATTCCAGCGCACGGGCGATGGCCTTGGGAATTCCACCGGCAAAATCCGCATGGTTGTCCTTGATCATCATCATGTCATGGAGCCCCATGCGATGGTTCACCCCACCGCCGATGCGCACGGCCCATTTCTCGATCTGGCGCAGACCTGGAGTGGTTTTGCGCGTGTCCAGTACTTGGCAACCGGTGCCCTCAACGGCATCGGTAAAGGCATGGGTCAACGTGGCAATGCCGCTCATGCGTTGCATGAAATTGAGCACCACGCGTTCGGCCAGCAGGATGCTCCGGGAATTGCCATGAACCGTGAATGCCACGTCCTTAGGTGCGATGCGGGCGCCGTCGTTCAACAAGGGGCGCATGGTCAGGCCCTTGTCCACCCGGAGGAAAACAGCCCGGGCTATTTCCATGCCTGCCAACACGCCCGTGGCCTTGACTAAAAGATGCGCAGCACCCACGGCTTCCGCCGGGATGGTGCTTAATGAGGTATGATCACCGTCACCCAGGTCTTCTTCCAGTGCCCGCTCGATCAACTCATCCGTCCCGGGTGGCAACATGGAGGTCACGGCTTGGCGTTTTCAATGCGCAACTGCTTCACCAGAAAAACATCACCACTGCGTTTCAAGAAGAAGGTGACACGGAAATTGCCGTTGGCAGTGGATAAATTGCCGATGTAGTAGCTCTCGCCCATTTGGTTGTTGCCTTGGTGGGCTATGGTCATGCCCCGCGGTGCATGGCCATCAAAGAATTTACGCAGTACCTGTTGGGCCTGTGCTTTGCTGTAAAAGGAGCTGGCATCCGGGAGAGCGAGGTCCACATTGGGCATAAGGTTGGCTGCCAAAGCGGAAGCATCACCCCGGCCAATGGCACCCACAACGCTGTCCTTCACGCCACCTTGGGCAAAAGCACCGAGAAACAGGCAAAGAAAAAGGGCCAGGAGCGGGGCTCTTTTTAGATTTGATCGCTTCATTAGGCACAAGTTTGCAAAGAACGGGCCACATTTGGGGCAACTGTCGTTTGCACTTGTGAACACTGCAATACTAATGAAAATCCGCTTGATCTGGGTAGGCCGCACCGAGCGTGGGCACGTTTCGGATGGCGTAACGCATTACCTCGGCCGCGTAAGGCGTATGGCAAAGCTGGAAGAGGTGGTGGTAGCTGAAGCGGGCAGGGGCGACCCGGTTTGGCAGCAACAGCAGGAAAACACCCGGATATTGGAGGTTTTGCGCCCGCAAGAACGCCTAGTGGTGCTGGACGAGCGTGGTAAACTGCTCACCAGCCCGCAATTCGCGCAGCAATTAGGCAAATGGGCTGACCAAGGCGGTCGGGATGTCGCGTTCGTTGTCGGCGGCGCTTACGGCCTCACGGATGCGGTGCGGGAACGCGCTGATCTGGTGTTGTCGCTGTCGCCCATGGTATTTCCGCACCAATTGGTGCGCGTGCTGTTCAGCGAGCAGTTGTACCGGGGGCTGAGCATTTTAAAAGGAACGGGTTATCACCATGGGTGAAGGTTCCGGGTTCCGGCTTCGCCCTGTTACGTCTTATGCAGCAACTGTGCCCGAGGTGGTGAACTTGGTCTTTAGGTCCAGGAAGGGCTTTTCGAAGAATTTGTAGGATACGTAAGCCATGGCCATGGTGAGGAGCAGTGAAGCGATGGGTTGCAGCGCCATATCGATGAATGCCGGTTCGCCGAGGTGTGCGCGGAAAGGCTTGATCGCATTGTACACGATGAAATTCCCGATGGTGTGCAGCAGGTATAGGCCATAGGTCAAGCGTCCCCAATACCCCAGGATCCGGAATTTGCGGAGTTTTAATGGGGAGAATTTGCAAAAAGATTGATCAAAGAGCACGAATACCATGAAGAGGGACACGAACACCCGATTGCCGAGATCGTAAAGTGTCCATGAATACAAGTGTGCGATCCCGATCACGTAGATCAGGAAGATCGCCCACTTAGGAAGCTCAGTCAGTTTATTGAACAAGGGTTTATTGTTGAAGCTCGCGATCGCCAGCAACGCACCCATGGACAGGTCGGACATGCTTGCCAGCGTATGGGGGTAGGGCAGGTCGCGGGCCTGCATCAAATACTGCGACAGCATGAAGAGGAAAAGAACTGACCACACTCGGAATTTACGCGGAACAATGATGAAAAAGATCGGCCAAACAAGGTAGAACTGCTCTTCCACGGAAAGGGACCATGTCACTCCCAAGCCGGCGCCGTAGGGAAGCCCGTTCTTTATAATGTCGAAGTTCCCGAGGAATGCCAAGTATTTCCAAAGGGTTGCATTTTCCGTGTACGGTTCGTGGACCATCAAACCGTGCAATAGGGGGAAAATGAAAAAACCGAAGAGCACCACTGCATAGTACAGAGGCCAGATCCGAAGGATCCGGCGGACATAGAATTTGCCGACGCTTATTTTTCCACGTCGCTGTTCTTCGGAAAGAAGCAAATAGGTGATCAAAAAGCCGCTGAGCGCGAAGAAGAACGGAACGCCGAGCCAAGCTGGTTTGGTGATGACGTCGGCGGCCAGGAAAGCAACGGAAGCCTCGACGGTGGGATCAGCGGTGAAAATGCCATGATGAAGGAAAATGGCGAGGAATGCAATAGCCCGCAAGGCATCCAGGTCCTTGAAATATACCGGCCCTTTTGACACCATCAGGAAGTTCTATCTCCCGTTCAGCTTTGCTGCAGCAATAAGCGAAGTTCCCCGGCATGATCGGGGAATGGCACGCTGTTCAAGGAAGAACAATCGGCCGATCACGGCATGGACCCAACTGACCGGTCCGGGTGGCGGTACGGAGAAGGCTAAACTCCGCTTGCCCGAAAGTCGCAACTGGATCCACGCTGCAGGATACAATGCGTGGAAGAAATAGCTGGCGCGTAGGACTGTTGCATTTCCATCGGCCACATGTTCATTCAGGAGTTTCAGGTCATAACGCCTGAAGTGCCCGTTGAAGGTGTCGTAGTTGCTGAACAATTCCTGCCTAGCGGGCACGGTGATCACAAAGTAGCGCAATGCGGGAAAGCCTGCTCGAAGCTGTTGCATGAACGCACCGGCGTCCTCCAGGTGCTCAATGACGTCAAGTAGCAGGACCGTCTTTACCAGAGCGCGCTCGCTGACGTCAAGCTTCATGGCATCCGTGCCCGTGCGCACATGGGCTTCCACCTCAGGCAAGGGCTTCACCTGCGCTAATTCCACACCGGTCACCTCCAGTCCTTGCGCTCTTAGGTAGGAAACCACCAAACCTTTGCCGCAGCCTACTTCCAATACTGGGCCATGGTCGCCGATGGAGCGGATGGAAGCCAAGATCACGGCATTCCGGCATTGGTTCCAGTAGTGCCGTTCAACGCCTGTTGGATAAATCGCATCGAATTGATCGATGTTGAAGGCGGTGCGTGAGGGCTCAACCATATCAGATGTTGGTCTCAATGATATAGCGTGGCCGGTGTTTTACCTCCTTGTAGATCTTGCCGACGTACTCGCCAATAATGCCCAGGCTCACCATGTTGATGGCTGAGAACGTGGTAAGCAGCAACGCAAGACTGGCCCAACCTTGGATCGGGTTGCCATTGAAGGCTGCCCAAATGATCCAAAGCGCCACGCCTGCAGCTACGAAGAACATGGTCAACCCGATGTAAAACACCATGCGCAAAGGGGCGGTCGTGAAAGAGGTTATCCCTTGCCAAGCCAAGCTCATGAGTTTCCCGTACGAGTACTTCGAGGTTCCGGCGTGACGTTCAAGCCGTTCGTAATGGACTTCGGCTGAAGGATATCCGATCAATGGGAATAGCCCACGGAGATAAAGGTTCACCTCGCCGAACTTCTCAAGCTCCGCGATCACCGTCGCATCGGCGCTGCGGAAATCCGCATGTCCACGCACCGTGCGATCATTCATCATCCTTATCAATTTGTAGTACAGGCCGGCCGCGATCCGTTTTGGCAGCACATCAACCTTCCTGTTCAAGCGCACACCGTAGACCACGCGTTTACCTTGGTGGTGTTGTTCCAACATGCGGGTCAACACCGAAACATCGTCCTGAAGGTCCGCATCAATAGTGATGAGCACATCCGCGCGATGGTGGTTTGAAAACAGCCCGGCCACGAGCGCATTGGGATGGCCAAAATTCGCGCTGAGCTTAATGCCTTTAACCTGATCGCTCCCTTCGGCGATTTGAAGGATCTCATTCCAGGTACCATCCCGGCTGCCGTCATCCACGCAACAGATATAACTGTCCGCCGTTACCAAACCCTTGGCCGCCATGGATGAAAGCTCGGCAAGCAGCACAGCAACAGAATGACCGATCACACCCTCCTCATTGTAGCAGGGAACCACGATACAGACCCGAAGGCTTTTCTTAGTGGGGAATACTTCAGTCATGTATTGAAAGGTCGGCAAGGTAGCAACTGGTATGCATGCCGTAGCCGAAGGTGAACAGCTCCTGTTCAGTAAATTATCCTCATTTTTCGCGGCCTTTCCGAATTCAAAGGATCGATCATGAGGAACAATGCGGCGAGTGGGTCATGGTTAGCCCGGATGTTCGTTCTCTTGGAAACCAAGAGTGCCTTCCGCTGGTTGTTATTGGTGAATGCCTTGGTCACCGTGGCCGTTATTTGGATGTCCAAGGACACCATTCTTTCAGATACATGGTCCTACTTGGGCTTGGCTGAAGGTATCCGCCATGGGCAATACAGCATGTGGTGGTGGTTAGGGAATGACTACCCGGACACGTTCCGCACGCCGGGCTATCCGCTTTTGATCGCCTTGTTCATAAGCGTTTTCGGGACTTGGCGATCAGTGTTGGTGGCGCAGTTCCTGCTCTACTGCTGCTCGCTGTACTTGATCTTGAAGACCATTGAGCTGATCGATGGGAGGCGAGCCACACGCAGCCTGTTCCTGTTGCTCTTGTTACCCATCATCAATGTGCCCTTCTACATCCCGCAGCTCTACACGGAGATCCCTGTACTGGCAGCGATCGGCTTGGCCGTTTACATAGCGGTGCGGAATAAGAGTTGGTCTTGGGTGAACGCCTTGGTCATTGGGTTGCTCATGGGCTTTGTATTTCAGTTCAGGCCGATATTTTTACTGTTCCCTTTCATTTACGTAGCGTCCGCTTGGGTAGTGGAGCGGAACAAAGCCAACTTACCCAAGCATTTGGTCATGCTCGGCATGTTCGTGCTGACATTGGTCCCGTTCGGCGTTTGGAACAAGGTTCATCATGGAATCTTCAAGGTGACGCCTTTACAGGGCGCGGGTAGTTTCATGCACATCGGCTATTGGAGCGGAAAGACACCGGGCTACACCGATGAATTCTACTTGCGCAATTTCAATGGTGATGAGATGATCCCGTTTACTCCCAAGGATTCGATACCGGCCAACATTCAAGCTTACCGCATGGAATGGGAGGAGATCAACGCTCAAATAAGGCCACTCCTGAATAAGCACGACACCATCATGTGGGAAGTTGCTCCGACCAAACGCCTGCATGCGGAGCCGACATACAATACGGCTTACACGCTGCGGCGGGATGAGTTGTTACGCGACAAAGCGGTGTACGACTACTTGAACGATCCGATCTACACGATCGCTTTCAAAACGTATTCCGCAGTTAGGCTTTGGGTGGTCGGTATCCAGGTGAATGAATACGCCGAAGCATCGGTGATGGGAAAGGTGAAAATGCTCTTCATCACGATCAGCATGGCCGTGATCTTACTGTTGTTTCTGATCTTGGTGCCATTGGCCTACGTGAAAAGGAGACTTTCAATACATCAGACCTGGGTCTTCGTGACCTACATCGTGTATTTTACGTTGATCCACCTGCCCTTCACCATCCAATCCCGATATACGGTTCCGGTGCGGTTCCTGATGTTGGCGTTACTGGCCATGGCGATCACCGGACTGGTGCTGGGTAAGGGAAATAGCAAAGAACCTGTCGTGAAGGACGATCAGGGCTGAGGGAAAACATTGGCCCTATCGGACTCCAAGCCTCACGTAGTTCCGGATATACTCCCAAAACGTGGGATGATACCAGCGCTTGCTACCCGCTGGCCCAGCTACCACACGAGCCGAGCCGTCCATCACTTCCCCAACTGCTTGACACAGGACCTTGGTGCCTACGGCCATCTGTAGCGTAGGGTATGTGGTGAAATTATCCTTGTTCGTCGGATGGATCAAGGCTTGGTGCAAAATGCCGCCCGTATCAATTCCCGGATCAACCAGATGTACCGTTATACCGCAGTGCTGAAGGTCTTTGTTCACCAATGCCCAGTATGCACCATGCACACCTCTGTATCGGGGAGTAATGCCCACATGTGTGTTGATCACAGGTACACCCAAAGCCAAAAGCGTGGCCTTGGATAGGATCCGGGTGCCATTGATAACGATCACATCCGGGGTCAAAGATCTGATCCTATCCCAGCTTGCTTTGTCGTTTACGGATAAGACCGCATCCACCTTCTCCTGTGGTGGCGGTTCAACGGAAACGTTGAACTCCTGAATGATCGCTCTGCGCCTTCCGCGGGATGCGCGTGACAGGGGTAGTGCCACCAACACTTGGAAAAGTACTTGGCCGACCACTCGAAAGGCACCAAGTCGACGCACACGGGAACGCATCAACGCCGTGGCAGAGGGTGGTTCCTCCAAAAACACATGCGTGTCATAGAACTTGCTCAGCGCATTGTACAGGATCGAGGTGCTGTCCCCAGCCCGTGCTATCAGGACTAACTTCCTATCCCGCATGGATGCGGAAATGTTCATCGGCCACTTCACTCATGGTCATGCTGCGCATGTTGTGGCTCGCCTTCAATTTACCATAGTGCACGAGTACCTTGTTCAAAAAGGCCATGTTCTTTTCCGGGTCCGATCCGAAATTATGAGGATGCCACCACAGGTGGAAGATTTTTCCGGTATGTGCGGCATGGTCCATCGCTCGCGTGATCCGTCGGAGCCTTAATCCATCCAAAGGTTGAAGCCGCTTGCTCCAAGGCCTCAGGAATCTGCTGGACGGAATGTTGAGCGGCCTTTCCGTGGTCATATCATGGCAATTATGGCCGGAAAGGTTGAACCACGTATCGAGCAAACGGAATCCTCTTCGGATAGTGCTCTCGTCCTCTCCGTTCCGTGCGTCATAGAGCCAGTTTCGTTCATTGCCCCGGAAACTGGTGATGCCTTTGTCCCAACAGATCTTCAAATAATTCTCCCTGTACTGGTTCCTGGGAAAAACGAAACTGCGTAGTTCGATCCCGAACTGGTTTGCGGCTTTTATTGCGGCGTCCAGATCGGCGGAAAACTCGGCTTCGGTCTGGCCGCGCTCCAAGCAGTAATAATGCGAGAAGGTGTGGCACGCGATCTCGTGGGCCGGATATTTTTGGATCAACCTGATCAATGAACCGGCAAAGTGGTAAGGGTCAGCGTCCTCTGAACTGCCCACTTGGTCCAGATGCCCTGAATAAGGCGATAGACTGGAATTGCTGTATTGCGGTCGTATAACCGGCAGGGCCGCCGACATGCTCTCCTTGGTGTCAAAAAACAGCAGTCCGACAGTCGCGAAAGTGGCTTTAACGCGGTGGTGATCGAATGCCTCCAGCATGAGCGGGATGGCCTCTCGAACCCCGAGGAGGTTCTTGCCGTACCCATCGATGGTCCTCTTGTCTTGCATGCCCCAGAGAAGTTCGAAATCCAGGGAAATCACAAAGGTTCCTTGTTCCATTTGAAAGCGACGCAGCTTAATCCTTGTTGTTCAGCTATCCAAGCCTAAGCAGCGTGAGCCACCGACCGGTAACGATGGGGGCCGATCGAATGAGGTTGCATACAGGACAAATATAGCCTTGGACTTATACCGTTAACTTTGAAGGCGCGCAACAGGCCAAGTCGTTTTCGGAATTGGATCCGATACCGTCCCCATCTCCCTGAATGACGTCCCCATAAGACCCGGATGCTTTTGATTTTTCTGCCATACCATGGGGAGGTGGTCATAGAGCTATGGGAGTATCTCCTAGGCTTGGTTTATGTTATTGTGTTGTACATGTATTTCGGAAGAAAAAAGCGCCAAAAATTGGCACTTCATAGTGAGTATAAATATTATTTGTCTGGCCTTTGGGTGAAATTATTCGGTGCTTTGTTTTTTACATTGATCTATTTTTACTATTATCCGGGTGGGGATACAACAGCCTATTTTTATTCCGGTGTAGCCATGAAGCAGATGCTCTTCATGGACCCGGTCGAATACCTTCGACAAGTTGTTTTGGGAGATAATTCCTTGAGAGCCTTGTCGACTTATGCGTCTGAGCCTTTAATTCCGTATAAATATGTTTTTGTTGACAATAGAACATTTCAAGCATTGAGAATATCCAGTATATTAGCGATATTTACGTTCAATAGCTATTTAATTAGCACTTTTATTATTGCGAGCTTGTCATTTTTCGGTATTTGGGCCGGGTACAGGACTTTCGTAAGTTATTTTCCCGAAATATCGGGCCAATTGGCCATTGCTTTCCTGTTCATGCCCTCTGCGATTTTTTGGGGTTCCGGCATCATGAAGGATACTTTTACTTTCAGTGCGTGTTGTGCTTGGGTATATGCCGTGGATGAGGTTTTCTTCAAGCGCAGAAATGTGGTGAGCAGAGTTATTTTAATGTTGTTCTGTGCCTTAGTCATGATCCAGGTCAAACCTTATATTTTCATGGTCATGTTGCCGGCGACTTTGCTTTGGTTGCTTTACATGCGTGTGGTTCGCATTAGAAACGTTCTGATACGGTTTGTTCTTATTCCAATGATGTCCTTCGCCCTGATCTCGTTGTCCATTTTTGTATTGAACAGAATGGGGGACATGCTGGATAAGTTCGCGTTGGACGAAGCCGTGCATAGCATTGAAAACATACAGGGTGATATGGTGAATAATGAAGCCTACGGCGATAATAAATTCAACGTGGGCGAATTTGACGGAACATGGCAGGGTGTCATAAGTAAATTTCCGATCGCGACGAATGCGGCACTGTTCCGTCCGTATTTATGGGAATCGAAGTCGGTGGTAATCGTGCTCAGTGGTTTGGAGAATCTTTTCGTGCTGATCCTAACGATATACGTGTTGCTTAAAGTCGGCCCGCGTTTCTCACTGCGCTGCATCGTAAGTAACCCGTTGCTTCTTATGTCCATGACATTTGCGATATTATTCGCTTTCACTGTAGGTGTAAGCACGCCGAACTTCGGTGCGCTGGTCCGATTCAAGATCCCCATGGTGCCATTTTATATGAGCAGCCTGTTCATCATTCTTTTCCTCCATAAGGAACGCAGGCTTGCCCGGAACAAGGGGGTGCGATTCGATTTAACGAAGTATCGGATGGGACCTGTTCCGGTTCATGCCAATACAAGAGCGATCAAATCTTCAGGTCGACGATCACCGGCCCGGGGGAAGCCTGGTCATGGACAAGTGGCGCGGGTATGAAGCAAGAGGGGGCGCGGCATATTCTTGTAATCACCTATTGGGACCGGGATGACCCGTTGATCGTCAATTATACCCTGCCCTATCTGCGGATAATACAACGGATTTTGCCAGCAGGCAGTCAGATCCACTTGGTAACGCTGGATAAGGCTGTACGGCAAGGATTGCGCTCACCTGAGCAAGACGGGATCGTCCATCATCCTTTTCCGTACGTGCCATTCGGTGGTGCTGGGATGCGTATGATGTTATCCTTGGTATGGTCATTGAGGGGGATCGTTAGGCGTGAACATATCGACACCATACATGCTTGGTGTACTCCGGCAGGCATGATCGGTTACCTGTTGGCCATATTTACTCGCAAGCCACTGATCATCGATAGCTATGAACCCCATGCGGAGGCCATGGTCGAAAATGGGACTTGGAAACGCAGTGGCTTGGCATTCCGCACGTTGTTCCGTTTCGAGCGCTGGCAGACCGGCAAAGCCCAAGCTGTGGTAGCGGCTTCGGAGGGCATGCGCGCCTATGCCAAGGAGAAGTACGGGCATGTGCCCGACATATTTCTGGTTAAACCGGCCTGTGTTGACCTCAAGCGCTTTTCAAGTTCGAACGTGAAGCGTGCGGATCTCCTGCGGTCCTTGGGGCTGGAAGGGAAAGTGGTGGCTGTTTATGCCGGGAAATTCGGCGGGATCTACTTGGAGCAGGAGGTCTTTGACCTGCTACGGGTAGCACACGACCATTGGGGCGGTCGCTTGCACGTGCTGTTGCTTACCTCGCACAGCAGGGAGGAACTTCTCCCATTCATGGAGAAGGCCGGTTTGAAGCCGGACATGTTCACCATCCGCTTCGTGCCGCCTCATGATGTGCCGGACTTGATGGGCTTGGCCGATTGGGCCCTGACGCCGGTAAAGCCGGTGCCGACCAAGCGCTATTGCACGCCGATCAAAGACGGGGAGTATTGGGCCTTGGGCTTACCGGTGATGATCACGAAGGAGATCTCAGATGATTCAGCGCTCATTGAACGGTATGGAATTGGGAGCGTCATCAGTTCGCTGGACCAAGCCGGTTATGAGCATGCGGTCAAGGAGATGGACGTCATACTGGAGAGCGGGGATCGGGCACAGTTGTATGGCCGGGTCCGGGCAGTGGCGGAGCGCTATCGAAATTTCGAGATCGCAGAAAGCGTGTATCGAACCTTGTATGGAGGTTAGTTCGGAGATGCTACCTTGGTCTTGCCCGTTGCCGCACCCGGAGAGCATCGATGAAGTGTCCCCGCTTCAACAGGTCGCGCACCATGAAACGGCGCAACCTGTTCCAAGCGTGTTGCAATTGAGTTTCCGACGGCGGCGGCTTCAATTGTCCCATCCATTTATAGAGTTCCAAGTATCCGGTGTGCCCGTTCAATGGGTCACTATTGGCCGAGACATGCCCGGTGCGATAATGAAGTACCACACGTGCCGTACTAACGTATAGGCCCTGCCTGCTGATACCGAGGTAGAATGCATGGTCCTCCGAATGGTCCATGTGTTCGGGCATGCGGTACTCATGTCCTGTCACCCTTTTCACCATCCAGGTGTTTCCCGCAAAGGAGGAGCCGTCCATCAGCATCATGGCATCGAACGGGTTACCGTGGTTCCATGGTGAGCGGACCCATTTGACCTTGCCGGTGTTTGCATCGAAGGCTTCCATTGCACCGTCCGCAAAGCGTGCTTCAGGATATCTTCGGAAAAGGTCAAGTCGCAGGCGTATGGAATTCTTTGGCAGTAGGTCATCCGCATCCAAGAAACAGAAGTACGTGCCTTTCATGTGTGCCAGGCCCATGTTTCTGGCGAAAGAGACACCTTTACGCGGCTCGTCCATAAGAATTATGCGTGGATCGGTGAAACTGGCGGCGATAGCGCGGCTACCGTCAGATGAGCCATTGTCCACAAGAAGTAGTTCCCAATTGTCCCAGGATTGGTCCAGTACGGATCGGATGCAACCGGCTATGTAAGGCGCGGCATTCAGTAAAGGGACGATTATGGTGACCAAGGGACGTCCAATGGAAAGCGGCGGGGGGTATGAATTGTGAACGGCGTTCATTTGGAAGTGAGGAAAGGAAGTCGATCGCTCACCATGGCCCGGATCCGGGTGATATCCGAGGGGCGCAGGAAAAGCATATCCCCAACAGAGATTTTCATTTTGTACCGTACCACCAAGCAAGGCACCACCAACAATGCAAAATAGGAGATCGAACTGGCAAAAGCCGCGCCTACTATTCCCCAGCGGGGGATGAGCAGGAGGTCCAACCCGATGGTAAGCACGGCCGCAATGGCAGTGGCGTAAAGGTTGAAGCGGATATAGCCGCCTTGCACCACCAATAAAGCGATGAGCTTAGACCCGCTTATAAAGACGATGCCCGGCAGCAAGCATTGCAGCGCGATCGCTGCTCCACTGAACGTATTTCCGAAGAGCAATGGAATGACCCAAGGAGCCACCAACCCCAACATGAGAGACAGTACTGCTACGGAAGTCATGTTCAGCCGCACAATAAACTTGAATTTCTCCAAAAGGGCCTGGTCCATATTGCCGTACAGATAGGGTTGCACCACGCGCGCGAATGGTTCCGGTATGTAGAAGAAGAGTTGCCCTAGGCCAACGGCTACGGCATAAAGGCCCAATTGAGCTGTGCCGGCATAATTGCCCACCACCCAAATGTCGAAACGGTAGTTGATCAAGTTGATGAGGTTGCTGAGGTATCCCACCAGGACAAATGCCAAGAACGGGCGCAGCACGGGCCAACTCCATATCGGTATGGGCAGTATGCCGACCACGCGGATGTAAATGGCACACCAGATCATGCTCTGTACCAGAATGCAACTCAAGGCAACCACCAAAACCAAGGGGAGCACGTGCTCCGGGTCAACCCGATTCCGGAACAGGTAGAGGATGGTGAAGCCCGTAGCGCTAAGTGCAGCATTGAACACGCTCATGCGGTTGAGCAGGCGGAATTTTTTCATGCCCAGCATGATGCTTCCGATGAACGATGTGAGTTGGCTCAATAGCACGGTGAACAACACATAAACCAAGAATGCCCAATGCGTAGCCTCTTTGGGTAAGAAGATCTGGCGCAACCCCGGATTCCAATAGATCACAGCCAAAAGAACAGGAGTCACGATCAGGTTCAGGCTGATCGCGCTGGCGGTTATCCGGACCATCCGGGCGGGATCGCCTTGGTCCTTGGAAGTAAAGTAGGTGATCCCAAAGCCGAGATTGAACCCCAAAAGCATGGAGAACAAAACTGTTTGGTTCTGCAGCAATGCATACGCTCCCCGGCCCTCATCACCCAACACGCGGGTCATCAGCGTACTGGCCACAAAAAACAGGAGCAGGTTGGGCGCCTGGGTCAGGAATGTATAGAATATGCCGCGGTTTAGGCTCACGGGTCGGGTGCGTTTATTGGCGGATTGTCAACTCGATCGTGCAGAGGCGTTATCTGGAGGGAGCCAAGTAGTGCTGCATCCAGATCCTATTACGAATGGGTCGGATGATGATCTTGGGGGAACTGAGAAAAGCCTTGACAAAGAATGGAAGCGCCCGCAAAGGTCGTTCTGCCAAGAGCCACCAACTCCCCCCAATAGCCCAGTATACATTGGCCATGCACATTCTTCGGAAACGTGGGTCATTCAAATGCCCCCGCTGACGAGCCTTATTGAACAACCGAAGATGGTCCTTTTGATAGAGGGTGATGTTCTTGCTCATGCTGCCTGGCAACACACGGTATAGGCTGTAGGCTCCGACGAGGCGGCGATGGCTAAAGCCAGCCGCCAATTGCATGGAAAAATCCTGATCCGCCGCATTCGAGAGGTGTTCATCGAAAAACACTCCGTTTTCATAGCAGCGTCGATGCACCATCACGTTGCTGCAGGCGCCGGGCACGGCCGGGTCAACGTTGGTCAGGATCGTTGTTAACGTGTCGTTATCATTACCCTCAAGCACCTTTCCGGTCGGGTTCAAAAATTCATCACAAAGGGCGATATCGCTGAAGACCCAGTCCACGCTATTCTCCTTTAAGCAAGCCAGTTTCATGGCGATATTGCTTGGTATCATGGCGTCATCGGCGTCCAAAAAACTAATGAATGTTCCTTTCGAAGCGGCCAATCCGGCGTTCCTCGCCGCGCTCACTCCGGCATTCGTTTGGTCTACCACTTTGATCCTGTCGTCCTCAAAGCCATGCGCTATGCGGAGTGTGCCGTCCGTTGATCCGTCATTTACGATGATCAATTCCCAATCGGCATGGGTTTGGGCCAATACTGAGTTTACCGTTTCACTCAGAAATGATTGGGCATTGTAAGCCGGTATAATGATGGAAACTTCCGGTTTCGTCATTTTTCGCGGGCGAGTGCTTGTCGGTATACCTCCGTAGTTCCTTTCCACATCACCTCAAAGGGGAACATACGCAGGGCCGTTCTCTTACCCGCTTGGCCTACGGTCCGTATGTCCAGTTGCAACAAGCGTTCAATTCCATCAGCCAGGGCTTCGCCACTGCGTTCTTCCACAAGGATGCCGTTTTGGCCATCCTCTATCGCGTCCAAGGCCGCACCTGTCCGGGTGCTTACAACGGGCACTCCGTTCATCATGGCCTCGGCATACACAAGGCCAAAAGGCTCCAACACGGCTGCGTGCAGATAGACGTCCATTAAGCCATAAAAGGAAGCCATCTCCGCCCGGTCCACCCAACCGGTGAACACGACTTGTTCCTGCAAGTTGGCCGCTTGCACCTGCTTTTTGATCTGTGCCTCTTCTTTGCCCGTTCCACAAAACAGAAAGATAGCATCAGGGTGCTTTCGGGTCAGTAAGCGAACGGCTTCGACAATGTGACCATAGCCTTTCCAAGGGATGAAACGCGCTACGGTACCGATCACCGGCCGATGCTCGTTGATCCTGAACCGTTTTCGCAGGTCTTCCATGACAGTAGGCGATTGCTGGGTGAACCGCTCTGGTGGTATACCATTATGCACTAAACGGAGCTTCTGCTCGGGTGCCCCTTCTTTTGCCAAAAGGAACATCTTGGATTCATTGGAGATCGTGATCACATCCGTGGATAAACGCGTGATCAGCCGGTCGAACCTCATCCATTTTGGAGTGTGCAGCCAATGATAACCGGTATCCTGCTTGGTCACAACCCGCACCTTGATGCCAGCCAGCCAGCCTGCCACCATGCCGGGCAAGGAATCATCGAACAGGTTACAATGCAATACGTCCGGTCGAATCTTCCTGAGGAGATTCCACATCTGAGGAAGCGCATTGAGCATGCCGCGCTTGCGGTTATTATCATCATACTTGATCCAATGACATGGAAATCCCAAGGCTTTCATCTCATCGATCATGGCCGGGCGTTCCGGGTAGAGGATGATGAATGTGTACCTGATATTGCCTTCGCTATGCGCGCGTTCCGCGAACCAGCTCAAGTAGGGAACACTGGAGTTGTTGGCAAAGGTGTGAAGTACGTGCATTCAGGCTCGCTCTATTCTCCGTGTGGCTTGCGGATCACTTCATCGTACACTTCAAGGATCTGGCTCGCGATCACTTCGACTGAATACCGTGAGAAAGCGTCAGCAGCGATAGCATTCCGGTCATAACGTTTATGGGCGGAAAACATGGTCATAATGGCATCAGCCAGCCGGTGGGGATCACTTGCGGGAACAAGTATCCCATTGTGTTCATTCACCATTTCCGGTATTCCGTTCAGGTCCATTGAGATCACGGGGGTGCCGCAGGACAGGCTTTCGAGGATCACACAGGGTAGGTTTTCGCTTTTTGTGGGAAGTACGAATACATGGGAACTTTGCATCCATTCAGCCATGGCCGCCTTGTCCAAGTATCCTGGGAACCGGATATCAAAATCCTTTAATTCATTGGCACATCGTTCACGGATCTGTTCCATGTGCGGCCCGGATCCACCCCAGACCACTGAGCACCGCTTCGCCAGCTCTGAGGGAATTAGCTTCATTGCCTCGATGAAAACATCATGGTCTTTCGGAGGTCGCCAGTAAGCGGCCAACATGATCTGGAACCTGTCCGACGCAGGTGGAGGGCCAGGGACAAAATCGGCAGCCGCGATGTTCGGGATCACCTTGATCTTTTCCCGCGGGACCCCGAAGTTTTTATACAGGGTATTGCCTAAGTGTTGCGATACCGGCATTACCTTATGGATCGAGGAGTGGCCGAACCAGGCGCGGATCCGTTTGCGTTCCAGATCCCATTTCCGGGCAGAAAATTTGTTCATGCCCAAGTTGTAGAAGCTGTTGTGTTCAGAGATCACGACATCAAGCCCTGATTTCTTGGTGAGGAACAAGGCCTGTTCGCTTTCATCAGTGCGAACATGGATATGCATCAACCGGAGGTTATAAGCACGTTCCATTTTATGAACGACCTTTCCATACGTCCTTCGGATCAGGTAATTGGACAAGCCGAACCTTCTTAGCCAAGTGTGGATCTTGATTCGATGAACGATGACCCCGTTCTCTTCCGTGCTAAGGACCTGAATGGAAGGCCAAAGTGAGCTACCCTTGCTTACAATGCCATGCACTACGATCATCTTGTAATGCTCAGCCACCGCCTCCACGTGTTCGCGAATGAATATCCCGCCTACATGCGTTCCTTCCGGCCACCAACCGACCACGCATAGAATCGCCTCATCCCGTTTACCCGGATCGGGAATCGAGATCATCGGGAAAGGAGCGCCTTTAGCTTGTATTGTGCGCGTTCCACTAATGTTTGCGCGCGTTGAGGCACCGATTTGTAGGCACCGGATGGCTTGTGTGTTAATGTAAGTGCCATATAATCCGGCTGATCATTCCAAATGGAATGACGTTGGAAGTGGAGGATCGCCAATCCCGCACGGTCTATCTCCGAGGCAAGAGCGGGCAGATGCAAGGGAAGGTCAATTACCTGCAGTAATTCAGGCCGGTTTTGGTGAAGCCACTCGCAATAGAACGGATCTGGTGAGTGGATCACCACGCGGCCATTGGTCGCTAATTCGCGTTTGATCTGCTTGAACAAAAATGGTTGGCGTTCGAAAGGAATGTGTTCGAGCACATCCGGAAGGATGATCATGTCGAAAGGACCGTCCGGTGTTTTTTCAGTGCTATCTCCGGCAACCAACACCAAATTGGGTCGCTCTCTCAGAAGTTTGCGTGCTTGCTCCACACTGGCTGGACTGAGGTCGGTAGCTGTCAGCCGGCCTTGTGGAACTTCTTTAAGGAGGAGTCCGGTAAGGGTTCCGATCCCACATCCGATCTCCAGCACATTCATGCCGTCCTTCAGGCCGTGCAGCACAGCAAAGTCACGGATCAAGTGATGGCGTTCATTGATGCCGGCATTGACCTGCCGACCCACGTACCGATCATAGTAATTCCGGATATCCGCAGTCTCCTTTTTTTCCATCTCGCCGGCAAACTATGAGTTGCCGCATTGTTACATGTCAAACTGGTCCAGGTATAGTGCCAAAGTGATCACGATCCGGGACTTCAAAGGTACTACAGGTTCGGAACTCGGTCAGCTTTGGGGGTCATACACCGATAGGAGGGATGGCTTGAAGGATTTTTACGATCAGCTTTCCATAAGAGACTTCATCCAAGTACCGTTCAGTAGTGCTCTTATCCACACCGATCCCTCCTTCTGCGGCTTGTTGGACCGCAGTGATGAATTCATCCCTGTTCTCCACCTTGTACACCCCTTTCCCCGTTAGTTCCGGGATATAACAATTGATGGTGGTGATGACCGGTTTCGAATGGGTCAAATACGTGAGGGGTTTCAGCGAACCATAGGGCTGCGACGGTTTTTCCTGCTTTGGTTCGAACGGATAAGCCACCAGCCCTGCTATCGAACCATCGATCAAGATGCTGAGTTTATCCGGGGGCAGCACACCGACGTGCGCCACGTTGGGCAGGGCAAGAAGTTGGATTCGCAGCTTTTCCAAATCAGGGACCATGGGGGACATTACTCCGGCCATGACCAAATTCAAGTCCGGTATGCGCTGCATCGTTTCTATCAACAACCCATAGTCGAGGCGCATGTTAATCCCACCTGCCAACACTACATAAGGGCTCCATCTTTCGTAGTAGTTCCCAGTAAACCGCTGTGGCTGTTCCCGGTCATTGCTTCTCACCCCGTGGGGTATCAAGAGCACATTGGGATTCAACTTTCGGTACTTGTCCTGGAACCAGGGATTCACGGCTACGATGAGATCTGCAGCTATTGCGCAAGGGAGGTCCATTGCAAAGCTTTGATAAGGATCCACGACGTGGTAGATAAATCGATTGCCTTGGGTGCGTAATGGGCGCTGAAGTACTAATGGAGTAGGGTGGAAGCTCCACAGAATATTGCCATCCGGTTCCAATAGCCGGCTCAATTTCCGGGCAGTGCGGTAGTGCATCCATCGGGCCATGAACGATGGGATCATCCGCAAGGGCAGGTGGTTCCGGTAATCCACCACGATCACTCCTTCCGGTGTTGGCTTCAACTCTAGTTTGAAAGAAAGCAGATCGCGGAGCCTCCATTTGTCCGGTGGGCTGACGAAATAAACGGTGTGGCCCTTGGCCAATTCCGCAGCATAGTGATGTTTGGAGTACCACATGGCGCCCCAAGGCTCGAATGAGAAAACGAGGATCGTTCTACGTTTGGTCTGCATTTCAACCGGAGCGGGGGACGAGTAGGGTTTTGTACTTGCTCCTCGATCGGGGATCAATGATCCCCGGTCACTTTTTTGAGGAAGATGATCCGTAACCCAACTTTTCGAAGATACCCGGAAAGATCCTGGTGATCTCTTCTTCCTGCCGCAAGGACAAATGATCTTGCCAATCGCCGGATTTTCCTTTGCGGTAATGGTCGGTCTTTTGCCCCAGGCGCTTTAAGCCGCCCTTTTTCAGGTTGGCGAACGACAGTTCATCGAGGGACTTTCTTAACTGGTGGCGCGCGTATTTTTCAGATCTGATCTGCATCGCTTTCACCCCGGCCTTTTTTACGGCCCTGTTATAAAAGCACTGTGCTGCGAAGAGACTGTCGTTCTTTTCCCCGATCATTTCCATGAATTCCAGAATGCGGCTGAATTCTTCAAAAGGAGCATTCGTTATTCGCTTGAACTCGGTTTCGAGGATCCATGGATTTTCGTAATCCCAATGGTACAAGTTGCTGAGCGGGATTCGTCCGAGTGTAGCGATCTCGAGGTCGATACCGCCCTCTTCCGGCAAGGTCTGAAGTTTCTCCCGATGCTCCACTGTCACACCTTTGGGGCTCAATGGATGAGACTTTTTGTGGGAGAAGTAGCCTGATACGATAATGTCCCTGGGATCCCGGATTATATGGAGCCCACGGAATGGCTGGTCGATCTCTTTGATCAATTCTGCGTTCGATTCCGGGATGATCAGAAAGTCGGGTTTTTCATGTTGGAGCAAGGCGCGGAGACCGCCATGTTCCCGAATGAGCACGCCGTAAGCCGTCAATGATCTCCATCCGATTTCATTACAGATCCGTTCAATCACCAGGGTTGCCCACTGCGAGGCACATTTATGCTGGCCAAAGAATACTCTAAGCATGATCAAAAAGCTTTCTGAGGAGATCAATTTGTTGATCCCCGGTATTCAAGTTCGTTTGTGGGGCAAGGTAACTTTCAATCCTCCGCTCACGCAGGATGCTTTCTTATAGGAGTTCACGACAATGAGCCGCATGGAGAGTCCTCGTGTGCGCTTTGAAGATCACGCCAAACACTCCAAAATGGGGTGTTGGACTGAACAACGGGATAATCTAATAAGCGGACCGTGCAAAGCCAAGCGCTGCTGAAAGTGGCTTGGTGAGCCGATCGCGCGGGTTTTTCGTTACGCTTGGTCTTTGAGCTGGCTGGATACCCGCGCCATTGATCTAAGCTTCCTCGCGACCTGCTCGACTTTCTCGGCGTAGTTATTGGCCGCGGCGTAGGCCTTCCGTTTGGCCTGTAGTTCGGGGGCGTTGAGGGCGGGGAGGTCACGAAGCAGGTCTTTCATATAGTTTGTAACGGATCCGCCTGGCCGGGCCATGATCACCAGCCCTTCCAGGTTGCGGTGATCTTCCAAGTAGCTGCTCAATACCACCTTGCCACTCGCAAGGTATTCCAACAACTTATGGCTACTGGTTGCTTTCAGGCCCACACCTTCCAGATCGTATGCGATCAGCAGGATGTCCATGGCTTCGAGCCAATCCGGCACTTGGTCATACGGCACCGGGCCAATGAGCTTGATGTTGGGCAGGGCGCGCAACTGTTTCTCTGTCGCGGGGTCGATGCCGGTGTCGTTGCCAAAAGCACCGTGCAACGGGCCGATCAAGTGTAGTTGGACCTCGGGGAATGAAGTGGCGATACCGATGATGGAACTCCAGTCAATGGCCCGCATGGCCAAATTGCCGAGGTAGCCCAGTTTGATGCCGGTGGATAAAGCAGGCAGGGCGGAAGCTTCCCGCTTGCGTGGCATCCAGCCATGTGCCAAATGCAGCACCCGGTCCTGCGGTTTTTCCAGCCCATCAGCCATGGCTGGGGAAACCACGATCACCAAGTCAGCGAGGCCCGCAGGTCCGATCAGTTCTTTGGGTTCACGCAGGTCCATGACATGCACGATCCGTTCACGTGCATGTGCTCTGTTCTCGATCGACCTGAACCGATGGAGGTCGAAGTTCCACAGTAGGTCAAAGGAACCGCCCGCTGCCGCGGCGAGCTGCTTCATCTGGTATGCTTCGAGCCTGGCGCGAACGGCACGGGACAGAAAGCGCATACCCCGCAGCGGTGGAGGGCGGAACAGCAAAGCAGGCTGGTCCGGTGCCGCTGCTGTTATCCGTATCCTGTTCTCCTTCGGTGAATCCGGGTCCAGGAAAAAGACTTGCGCGCCCTGCTCCATCAAAGTTGACGCATAGTGATGCTTGGACAAGCGCACGGGGCCCCATGCTTCGGGGGAAACGATCAAAACGCGCCTTCCCTGCCAGTAGTCCATACCGGCCTCGACCTTAGTGGCGTCGGAAGTATCGGTGGGCTTATGGAAGGTGTGCGTCATCGTTTGTTTCAAATGCCGATGGCCTTCGCAACTGCCGGTTGGCACAGCAGGAAATTGAAGTGTTCGCTTTTAGTAAGCTCCTGCACACGGGGTGGTGGCCAGGTGACATCATCAATGTTGTAGTACTGATATTCCAGGCCTTCCAACAAAGCAGAGACCTGCTGCGCCACCTCATCGTTCAGGATCTCGATCAACATGGATGGCCGGTCGCGCTTGATCAATTCGTGGAAACCCCGCAGCACGGCGGGTTCATGTGTCTCCACATCGATCTTTAAGAGGTCCACCTTGGTTGCTCCTATTTGTTTCAAAAGATCGGTCACTGTAATGCATGGTATTTCCACAGGCCTCAAGGCTGTGCTTTTGCTGTTCCAATCGGCTTCCAAGGAAACGGAAAGCACGTGTTCAAGTTGTGGCAGGTCGTAGAGAACGGCCGTTCCGGTATGGTCGCTCACGGCTGCATTGACGGTTTGGATGTCCCAATTGTTCAGGGTTACGTTACCCTCCAGTTTCCGGAAGACCCGTTCCACAGGTTCCACGGCCACCACCTTCGCCGATGGGTTCACCGCTTTTGCCGCCAAGGCATAAACGCCCGTGTTGGCGCCGATGTCACAGATCACGCTCGAAAGCCGACAAAGCCTTATCCAAAGTTCCAACGAAACCGCCTCCCAGCCCTTGATCCCTTTCCAGAACAGTTCATTCTCGATCACATGGCCATGGTGCATGATCCGGAATCCCTCCGTGGGGCTGATGGGTACATGGATCACGCCCTTGAAGTGCAAGTGTTGGTGAATGCCCGGCGGCACATGAACAACCTTCCGGAGCAAGGTGAACATCGGCTGCTTGAAGGGCATGGCCTCATAGACTTTCTTCAACGACCCCTTTATCCGGCTCATGTCCCAAAGAACGTAAGCCTTTATCCATTTCACCAACTTGGCCACATTTGTCCAGCACAAGTGCGGTATCATTGCCAGCGGCACCAACGCCTTAACCTGCTCATGGACCGCTATCTGCTCTGTACGGGCAATCCTGGCAAGGCCAAGGAATTGCGCGAGATCCTGCCCGCCCATATCAACTTGCTCACCTTGCAGGAGGTCGATCTTCCTACGGACCTGCCCGAAACCGGCGACACCTTCGCTGCGAACGCCCTGCAAAAGGCACGTTTTGCGCGGGATCGCACGGGCTTACCGTGCATCGCCGATGATTCCGGTCTGGAGGTTGAAGCTTTGGGTGGTGCTCCAGGCGTGTATTCCGCACGGTATGCGGGCGAGGCCAAGGAAGATGCGGCCAACATGGCCAAGCTCTTGCAAGAGATGAACGGTGTGGAGGACCGCCGAGCATGTTTCCGCACGGTGCTGGCCTTTATCGATGGGAGCGGGGAACATCTTTTCGAGGGTGAAGTGCGCGGTACGATCACCACGGAACCGCGTGGCACGAACGGCTTCGGCTACGACCCCGTTTTCCTGCCGGAGATGAGCGACCTCACCTTCGCGGAACTCGACGCGAGGATGAAGAACGCGATCAGCCATCGCGGGCAAGCGGTGTGGAAATTGGCGCGCTTTCTCGCAGAAAGGGAGGTCGGCGATCGCTGAGCCTCACTGAGGGCCGGGTGTGAAGCGCACGCGTGGCAGCGGGTCACTTCCGTACTGGTCCACATCAAAGCGCTGCAGCATGCGGAGGACCCGGTCTTGTTGGCCGGGGTCGAGTTGTAATTGCCAATGGGAGAGTTGATCGAGTGGCTGCGCGGTGGGCGAGCCGGAGCGGGTGGTGCGGCTGGGCCGCTTGGAGATCTCCAATGCCTCCTGCGGTACCGGGATCCCCCAAGGTGTGAATACCTTCCTCAAAGTTGCCTCGGTATGCAGAAGCAGTTCTTCGTAGGTGATGGTCGTCCAAGCGTTGTCGTTCAAGGGATGCTTCAACAAATAGGCGTGTGTGCTGCACCAGATGAAGGCGAGGTATTCTTCCTTGGAAGTGATAGGCCCGGCGATTTCGTGGAAATGCATCATCAGTTCGCCGTGCCGTTGCGCCGTTGGCCGTGGGGGCGGTATCGGGTGCTTGTCCCAAGCACCATGCTGCATCATGGATGCGACAACCGCACAGGGGTGCCGGACCAAAAGAACAGGCCTCGGCAAGGAGAAGCGTTTCGCGAGCCATGGTAACAACAGGTGTCCCCGGACGAACTTCACGATAAGTTGATCTGCGGCACGCAATTCCGCAGGGGTGGTGGCTTGTGCCAAGTAAGGTGTGAGCACCTTGCCGGAGAAGAGCCGCATAAAAAAATCTTCGGCCTCGGGCCATTCGGTTCCCTCGGGAATATGCTGGCGCCACGCAAAACCGAGTTCGCGGATCCCCGATCCTCTTTCAAGGTCCAATGGCTCCCAAATGGTTGCCGTGCCGGCTATGGTGCCCAGCATTTCTTCCAGCCATGTGGAGCCGCCGCGCGGTGAGGCGAATAACAGGATAGCCTTCGATGGATCCAGGTCCATCTGCTCCTGCAAGCTGGCCAACCGGAACGCGAGCCAGCGCGCCTTTATTCGGCGCTGGCCGCGTGTGAGAAGGGATCCATCCGACATTCCGGTTATCTAGTGAGGTGATCAATCCTTGTTCCGCGCTAATAGCGCAACCGCTTCCGCCACGCGCAACCCGTCCAACGCAGCGCTCACAATACCCCCCGCATATCCTGCGCCTTCGCCACATGGGTAGAGCCCATTCACTTCGGGGTGCTCCAACGTATCCCGGTCCCGGGGAATGCGGACCGGTGAACTCGTTCGCGATTCAACAGCCACCAACACGGCCTCGTTGGTGCGGTATCCGCGCATTTTTTCGCCGAATGCTTTCAGTCCGTCACGCAAGCTTTTGGCGACGATCGCGGGAAGCACATCGTCCAAAGAAGCGGACACGATGCCGGGCGGATAGCTGCACGTTGGAAGGTCGATGCTGTTCCGTTTTTCGAGAAAATCCACCAAGCGTTGGGCGGGCGCACTTTGCCTTTCGCCACCGGCGCGCCACGTGTTTTGCTCCACTTCCCGCTGCCATTCCATACCCGCGAGCGGATCGGAAGCGTTTGTTTTTCCGGGGATGTCAGTTGCGGGGTCAACGGCCACCAC
>Ga0209480_10000532_pt1:0-27500 | contig 31436 bp, 36 predicted proteins | sample JI61114C2DNA_FD_187501 | JGI IMG/M metagenome (GOLD analysis project Ga0209480, IMG submission 187501) | Wastewater effluent complex algal communities from Wisconsin, to seasonally profile nutrient transformation and Carbon sequestration -... | ecosystem: Engineered > WWTP > Effluent >... | reverse complement strand
TTGTTTACAATAGAAGAATAAATACTGTTGTTTACCGTACCATTAATAAGAGTATGTTCGCGGTATACCTGAGATTTATTGATTATGATTTTGACCCCGGTATCTACTTGATCAGAAAATGCTGCTTTTACACTATAAGCAACACCGTTTTCATCTTTGGTAAACAGCTCTACCGCCTTGGGCGGCATTTCTTCTCCGTGTTGCCCAAGCAGACCTCTTTGAATATTATCAGATCCGCTTTCAACCATGATAACATCACCCGGTTTAACCGATTGAACTTTGAGCTCTCTAGCCAACGCTATCACCAGCATCTCTGCCTCGCGAGCAGGCACCAGCAAACGTCTTAAGGCAGAAGACAAGCTCTCGCCATTGCGAATTTCATCATAATTACGAAAACTCGCGGCCAAAAAACCATCAAGCAGACTACTGGGACTCTCTGAAACCCGATCTTCAGCCGGATCCAAACTTGGTACATATGCCAAATCACCCCTATGAGTGCCTAGCATATTGAAGGCAAAGATTATCAAGCCGAGCACCAATAACAAAACGAGAAACCATCCCAGTTTAAAGCGCCGAGCTCGACCCAAACCCAATCTCCGTGAATAACGATTTGCTACACTGATTCTCATAATTTAGAGCCCTTTAGTAAAAATTCTATCAAATTTATTTATAGTTTATTTCATTGAAATATCGATATTTTTATATGCTTATGTTTTTTTATTGTTTACACATTCATCCCTTTATACTAGCTCTCTTGACAGATATGGTGTAAAAATCCACCTTCTTGAGCAGTTCTCTCTGGAGTAAATAAACTATGAAACGGACTTTTCAACCAGGCAAACTTAAACGCCTTCGCGTACACGGATTTCTTAGTCGTATGGCAACTAAAGATGGACGTAAAGTTATCAGCCGTAGACGGGCTAAGGGTCGTAAAATACTGGCTCCTACCGCCTATCAAAAATAAGTTTAAGCAGTGAAAGATTGCCCTGGCATAATCGCGTCGTTGACGTTTGCGAAAGAAAAACGCATTCGTAAGCGGCGTGATTTTTTGCGCGTACAAGGGCGAGGTATGCGAATTTTTGGTCGTTTTATTGTTATTGTTGCCCAAAATGATAGTTCGGGAAGAATTGGTATCACTGTGCCGAAAAAAGTTGGTGCTGCACATGTGCGCAATAAAGTAAAACGACGAATACGCCATACTTTTCGTCATAAACAAGATCTGTTTGCCCAAAAAGCTTTAGTGATAATCGCAAGACCAGCTGCAGCGCTGATCAGTTTTGCTGAGTTATCACAAGATATTATTAATACCTGTGCCCGTATCAGGTTTGAAAAAAGGGTACCCACTTTTCGTAGGACCAAATAATGACGATCCAATTTGAAAAATTTGAGACAGTGGTTGGCTTTGAATGCCATGTTCAGCTAAATACTAAGTCTAAACTGTTTTCGGCAGGGGAAAATGCCTTTGGGGCCAACCCCAATTCTCTGCTTGATATCGTTGATGCCGGTCTCCCCGGCGTTTTGCCAACGCTTAATCGCTCCGCAGTTGAGGGGGCGGTCAGGTTGGGTTTGGCCCTAGGTTGTGAAATCCGTAACGAGAGTATTTTTTCTCGTAAGCATTATTTTTACCCTGACCTGCCCAAGGGTTACCAAATAAGCCAATTTGACAAACCCATTTGTGAGCACGGGCAGCTAAGGTTTATACTCGATGGTGTTGAAAAGAGTATTCGTATCCGCCGCATTCACATTGAAGAGGATGCCGGAAAAAATACTCACACCGATGGACTCAATACGAGTTTTGTCGATTTTAACCGAGCCGGTACACCATTATTAGAGGTTGTCAGTGAACCCGATTTACGCTCAGCGGAAGAGTGCATGGCCGCACTCAAAGCCCTGAGACAAATTGTCACTTTTCTCAATATTTGCGATGGTAATATGCAAGAAGGCTCACTTCGTGCCGATATAAATGTATCGGTTATGAAAAAAGATAGTACCGAGCTTGGCACGCGCACCGAAACTAAAAATCTCAACTCGTTTAGATATATTGGCCAAGCCATTGTCTTTGAAGCGCGTCGACAAATTCTTGCTCTTTCCTCTGGCCAAGCCATCCGACTAGAAACTCGCCTTTGGGATCCTAACGCCAAAGAATCACGTTCTATGCGTTCCAAAGAAGAAGCTCATGATTATCGATACTTTCCCGATCCAGATTTACTGCCATTGAGACTCAGCGCCAGTTTACTTAGTGAACTAAAGTCAACAATTCCTGAAATGGCCCACGAAAAGCTCGCTCGCTACCAAAACAGCCTGGGGCTTAGTTCTTATGATGCCCAGATTCTGACCAGCGATCGCCATATTGCTGATTATTTTGAAGCTACCCTTAAAAATCACCCTAACCCCAAGCTAATCGCCAACTGGATTATTAATGAAGTAATCAAGGGAAACCATGAAGATGATGGGTTTCAGCCTCCCATCCCAGCTCAGGCACTGGCTGAGCTGGTTCAGCTCATTGATAGCAAATCAATTTCCAATGCGATAGCTAAGCAAGTTTTTGCTCTCCTGGCTAAAAATCCCGAGCTAAAAGCTCAGCAAGTAGTCATCGACAATAAATGGCAAGTAGTTTCAGATCAGGGCCATATTGAATCATTAGTGGAAAAAATAATCAGCAATAACTCCGAAGAGGTTGCCAAGTATCTTGGGGGCAAAACTAAGGTTTTTGGCTTTCTCATGGGCCAGCTTATGCGACTTTCTCAGGGAAAGATTGAGCCAGAGACCGCTCACCGGCTGATGCTTGAGGGCTTAGAGCGAATTAAATCTCGAGCGCCAGACTCTCAATAACCGTGTTGAGTTGATCCGTTGATTGAAAATGGATCGTTAAGGCATAAGATCCGTTGACGTTTTTCTTAAGATCGGTCTTCAGGCCCAGTTGGTATTGTATTTTTTTCTGCACTTCTTGAATAACAGGATCAGAAGAGGCCGCAGCATAAGCTTGTGATTTTTTTAGGTCTACCATATTAAGGCCGCTTTTTACCGCTCTAATCAAAGCCTCTAATCTGCGAACACTCAAACCTTCCCTGATTACCTTTTTAGCAACCATCATCATCATATCAGCACTATCAAGCGATAACAGCGCTCGTGCGTGGCCCATTGAAATCTCTGCCCGGGTAAGCATATTTTGAATGTGGGACGGTAGTTTTAGCAAGCGAAGCGTGTTGGCAATGCTTGCTCGATCTTTTCCTACGCGAGACGCTACTTCATCCTGACTAATTTTAAGAAATTCAATGAGGCGCTGATAGGCCAGTGCTTCCTCGATAGGATTAAGATCTTCGCGCTGAATATTCTCAACCAAGGCAACCGCTAGAGCCTGTTCATTAACAAGATCCATCACTACGCAGGGCAGCTTAACGAGTCGAGCCAAACGAGCAGCACGCCAACGCCTTTCACCAGCAATTATCTCAAAACCAAGCTCAACACTTTTTCTCACCAATAAAGGTTGCAGCACACCATGCTGAACCATACTTACAGCAAGCTCGCGGATTCTTTCATCATCAAAGACAGCCCGCGGCTGAAGCATTGATGGCCGTAAGGAATCGGTGTTGATCATACTAATTTTAAGATGACCCGGTTTTTTTCTCACCCCACCCCCCTTATTAATAACCAAACGAACGAATGGATATCATTTTAAAGACCGTCAATATGAGCTTATTTTGTGGGTATTTTTTAATGGCAACAGCTTTTTGCTAACCACAATTGTTCCACGTGGAACATCTAAAGTTCAGTCCTTGCTAAAAACCAATATCACGCGTTCCTGATGATTGGGAAGCCGATAGCTAAAAGATTTAAGCAAATAAGCACCTTGCTTACTAAGTTTTTTTATAAAGCCTTCCTGGCTCATCGGTGTTGACCAAAGAGAAAGACACCCCCCCGGCGCCAGTGCGTCAATTAAAACACCCGCGTGATCCGGTGAAAAAGCCGCTTTTGACACAATATTAATAATATTAGTAAAATTTTCTATTCTCGTATTTTTTACTGTCATATTTATTAGATTTAATTGCGATCTTACCGTTCTCAAAAAAGAGCATTTTTTCCTATTTGATTCAACAAGCGTAAAGCTATTTTCAGGATAAATAATACTCAGGATAACTCCGGGAATTCCACCTCCAGAACCAACATCGAATACAGGATGATTGTTATCTAAATATCTACCACCTAAAATAGAATCAATTGCTTCTATTAAGAGCTTTCTATCGTCATGATTTTTAGACACAAGATTGTGCGTATGATTCCATGTTTTGAGCATCAATAAATAGCTTTCAATTAACAAAACCCGCTCAACGGGAAGATAGGAGTTTAAGTCTGTACTATTCATGAATATTAAATCGACTTTCTTGGAGAACCCCCAGTCCATCTAACATGGGTATCACATAATCACAACCGGTCGCGAAGACGTTAAAGTTATCAACAGGTTTTCCACAAACCAAATTTTCCCCCAGAATTTTTCCAACACCCTGTGGGAAACCCTGGACAATATCCTGTATCTTCGAGCTATTTTAGGTGTTAAAAAAATAATTCGCCTGTGGAAAACTTTTAGCGGCGGAGGGAGGTAGACTTTAATAAGCAACAGCTTTCCCACAGACAATTCTTCCCGAGACCTGAGTAAATCTCGCCCAAATCCTATTTCCCACAGGACAGTGTGGAAAATATTTAACATAAGAGCATACTTATCCACAAGCTCCACGATATCCACAGTTTCACCACGGCAGTATCCACATGTTTTCCACAAGAATTGGGCTTGCCATATGCATGGTCTATATGGTTTTAAAAAAATATCCACAGTTACCACAGACCACATTAATAAGAATAATTAAATAATTAATTTTTTATTATTTGTTGATGTGGAAAAGCTGTGGCCGCAATTTAAGAGGGTTGGTGTCTTGTTGTTTAGCTGGTATGATATATCTATGAGGACTGATTTTAATAAGAGCTGGTTAAGGGGAAACGGGAGCAATGGAAATAAGAATCGCGGTCAATGAGTTATCAAGAGCACTTAATTTATTGCAGGGTGTCGTGCAAAGAAAGAACACCATGCCAATCTTGTCGAACGTATTGTTGAAAACCTCTGACCTTGATGCTTTGTTTTTAAGCTCGACAGACCTTGACGTAGGGGTTCGTTTAAGAAAAAAATGCGAAGTTGTGCGCGAAGGTGAAACGACGGTATCGGCACGATCATTGCTGGATATTGTTAAAATGTTACCCGGACCAGATGTTAGCCTGAAAACGCTAGATAATAATCAGCTCAGCATCAAAAGCGGCAGAACGAATGCTAAACTTTTGGCTTTGCCGGCGGCAGAATTTCCACCACTGCCGTCGGATCAGGGAATCTCTTTTCAGGAAGTGAGCTCAGAGCTTTTTTTGGTGATGGTTCAGAAAACCCTCTATTCAACCAGTTCTGATGAGAACCGCTACAATCTGACCGGTGTTTATTTTGAGCCCCAGGCTGATGATAAAAGGAACATTGTTATGGTTTCAACTGATGGTCATCGGTTGAGCCGGGTAAAAGAGTCTTTTGCGGGTGCTGACTTTAGTGGTTTTGATGCCGCGACTCTGCCGAGGAAGGGCTTGGCTGAACTGGTGAGGCTTCTTGAGAGTAGCACCGAGGAAAAGGTTTTAAGTTTTCACTTGGGACTTTCTGAGCGGCATGCGGTTATTTTGCTGTCTGATGCTTATTTGTCTATGCGCCTGATTGATGGAAAATTTCCCGATTACCACCAGGTTATTCCGCGTCTTGCGGATAAAATTATGCGAGCATCTCGACATGATTTTTTGCTGAGCCTAAAGCGCGTATCGGTGCTGGCGAGCGAGAAAAGCCAGAGTTTAAAGATAAAAACTCGTGGCGGTGAGCTTACGGTTTCTTGTGTGAATCCGGAGGCCGGTGAGGTTACTGATGATGTGCCCATGGAGTACAATGGCCCCGATATTGAAATAGGGTTTAATGCCAAATATATTATTGATGCCCTGACTTCTATTAGTGATGGCAATATCATGATAAAATTTACCGACCCCTTATCTCCAACTTTGATTACGGGGATGAATGACGAGAGACACCAGTGTGTGATTATGCCAATGCGTATTTAATATGGCAGCAGTGAAACGTCACAGGCCCAGGAGGGTCAGCGCTAAATCCTCTGTAAACAGATCTATTGTTATTCCTTTGATTTTGCTGATTTTGACGGCAGTTGTTGTTGTGGTAATGCTGTTCGTGAAGCAGGGAATTTTGGCTGATTTACCGGTGCCGGTTGGAGATCGAGATTTGTATAAGACTCACGAAAACAAAGATCAGGGGAGCTACGATGACTCCCCTGGATATGGTAAGCGCGACCGTGATTATTTGGACAAAATTATCAAAAATCACTAAAGCCCGTGATGCTCTAAAAAACGCTCAGCATCGATAGCGGCCATGCATCCAGAGCCAGCTGCGGTTATCGCTTGACGGTAGGTGCTATCTTGTACGTCACCACAAGCAAAAACTCCGGCAATCTCTGTTTTAGCGCTTTGCCCTATGGTTTTTATGTAAGCCTTGGCATCGAGGGGGAGGGCGTTTTTAAATAGATCGGTGTTGGGTTGGTGGCCAATAGCTATGAATAAACCTTCGGTATTAAGTATTGTGCTTGCTCCGTCTTTGGTGCTTTTTAGCCTGAGCCCAGAGAGCAACTCCTGGTTGAGGGGAGCCCTTTTTGAGGTGAGAAGCTCAGTGACTTCTTGGTGGGTAGCCCATTTTATCAAGGGATTTTTTTGTGCTCGCTCAACCATGATTTTGCTCGCCCTAAAAGTATCGCTGCGGTGAATAATGGTGACTGATTTGGCGTAGCGCGTGAGAAAATTGGCCTCCTCCATTGCGCTATCGCCGCCACCAATAACAGCTACGTCCATGTTCTTGTAAAAGGCCCCGTCGCAGGTGGCGCATGCTGATACGCCAGCCCCGCGGGACATTAACTCTTTTTCCCGGGCCAGGCCTAAGAGTTTGGCGTTGGCACCGGTCGCGATAATAACGGTGTGGGTTAAGATTTCTTCCTCATCCTCAGTCGTAAGCTTAAAAGGCCTGCAGGTAAAATCAACCTTGATAATGTTTTTTTCAATGGTTTGGGCGCCAAATCGCTTAGCTTGCTCCTCGCAGCGTCCCATCAGCTCTGGGCCCAGTAAACCATCGGGGAAGCCGGGGAAATTCTCTACCTCAGAGGTCAACATCAGCTGTCCACCAGGAAGATTTGGGGCCGAGCCCTTAAATAACATTGGTTTTAGCGTAGCTCGGGCAGCGTAGAGGGCGGCAGTATATCCTGCTGGCCCTGAGCCGATGATGACAACTTGGTGGGGACTTTTTTCGCTCATAAGGCTTTAACTCCTGGTTTATGAAATAAGGCTAAGAAAAAATTATGAAACATGAAGAAGTTATCAGGCCGCTGGCTATCAACACAAAAACCAGAGGACCCATAATGTCGCGCGCACGAAGGCCGGCAATTGCCAGTAAGGGTAGAGCCCAAAAGGGCTGAATCATATTGGTCCATGCGTCCCCCCAGGCTACCGCCATCATGGCGGCGGTGACATCGGCACCAAGCTCTTGTGCGGCAGCGATAACCATAGGGCCTTGCACCGCCCATTGACCGCCGCCTGATGGGATAAAAATATTAACTAATCCAGCGCTTAAAAATACTAATAATGGCAAACTTTCTTTGGTGGCTAAATCAACGAAAGCATGAGAAAGTGATTCAGCAATACCACTCTTTTGCATGACCGACATAATGCCTGCATAAAAAGGATATTGGATTAGTAGAGGCCAAATTTTTGAACTAGCCTGTTGGCTAGCCTGTAAGAAATTACGTGGACGAACATGGAGAGCTAGCGCCAAAATAAAAAGTATAAAATTAATAGTGTCAAGATCGACATGAAAACGATTGTCGATCATTTTTATAACAATGACTGATGATGCAAGAGTGACGACAAAAACGCTAACCAGTGGGTTGTTTTCTATTTTGCCGGCCGGTGTGATGATATCGTCGGTATCGATAATAAGCTCACGGTCTTTGATGAGGGTGACTTTCTTGGTGTCGCTGACACGCATGAGGTAATAGGCTAAAATAGGCATTAATATAATATGTGCTACGACAATTACTATGTTTAAATTAGAGAAAACGGTTTGACTAATCGGTACGAGCCGGCCAATGAGCTGTTCGCTAAAATTGCCGGGGGTGCTGACCACCAGGGGAATCGATCCAGATAAGCCTCCGTGCCAAACCAAAAAACCAGAGTAAGAGCATGCCACCAGAGTAGAAAAGCCACGTCCACCAAACTTTTGACCCAGTTCTTTGCAAAATAAGGCTGAAATAATTAGGCCAAAGCCCCAGTTAAGCCAGCATCCAAGCAGCGCGATCAGGGTGGAAAAAGCTGCAGCCTGAGCCAGGTTTTTGGGGAGAGATGCTAAGTGTGCGAGCATTTTTTTTACAGGCGAGGCCAGAGCTGCAACATAGCCTAAGAATAAAATCATGACCATTTGGTGGGTAAAATTGGTCAGCGCCCAGAAACCATCTCCCCAATAGCGCACCACGTCAGCAATGTTATTATCATGAAACACCACGCCAATTACCAGAACTAAAGCAGTAAGAATAAGCGCGTAAATAAATGGATCAGGTGTATATTTTTTCATTAAGCCATCGAGGCTTTTAGCTAGTTTTATAATCATAATATAAAAACCTCTACAATCCTGTTTCAAGTGTGAGCAGGAGTTTTCTTAGTTGACTTATTTGATCGCGAATTTGTGCTGCCGCTTCAAAGTCTAGTTTTTGAGCTTTGATACGCATTTTGCCGGTCAGGCTGACAATTTCCTTCTCTATGGCAGCGATGTTGGTGAGAGATAGTTCTTGATGGCTGCTTTCTTTGGTTGAGTTATAGCCTTCATCCAGTCGTGAGATATCTCGTTTGGTCGAGCTTGGAGTAATATGATTGGCACAATTATATTCGTGTTGAATTTTTCTACGGCGCCTAGTTTCGTCAAGGGCATATTTAATTGAGTCAGTCATGCGATCGGCATAGAGAATGGCTCGACCATTGATGTTTCTCGCCGCTCGACCGATAGTTTGAATGAGGCCAGTGGCAGAGCGTAAAAAACCTTCTTTATCGGCATCAAGAACAGCTACTAGACTTACTTCAGGTAAATCAAGACCCTCGCGCAGCAAGTTTATACCAATTAGAACATCAAACTCACCAAGCCTTAAAGCCCTGATAATGGAAGCACGTTCAAGGGTATCGATATCGGCGTGTAGATAGCGAGCTTTAATGCCAGTGTCGGTCAGGTAATCAGCCAAGTCCTCTGCCATGCGTTTGGTTAGGGTGGTTATCAGCACGCGCTCATGGTTTTCGGCTCTGAGTTTTACCTCATGAATTACATCGTCGACCTGAGTTGATACGGGTCTGATTTCCGCTTCTGGGTCGAGTAAGCCGGTGGGGCGAATAATTTGCTCAACGATTTCCCCTTGCGCTTGGTTGATTTCGTAAGATCCAGGAGTGGCTGATACGTAGATAACTTGGTTGATAGCGGCATCAAACTCATCAAAGCGCAGTGGACGATTATCGAGTGCTGACGGCAACCTGAAACCGTGCGATGTGAGGGTCTCTTTGCGGGCGCGATCGCCTCGGTACATGCCGCGAACTTGTGGAATAGTTTGATGGGATTCGTCAATAAATAATAAAAAATCTTTGGGAAAGTAATCAATGAGCGTTGGCGGTGGTTCTCCCTCACCGCGCCCAGACAAATGACGAGAATAATTTTCAATGCCCTTGCATGCCCCTACAGTCTCAAGCATTTCCAGGTCAAATAGCGTTCTTTGTTCTAAACGCTGAGCCTCTAAGAGGCGCTGAGAACTTTTTAAGCTTATGAGCTCTTGAGATAACTCATTACGAATTGAGACTAGTGCTCGACTGAGTTTTTCTTTGGTGGTTGCATAGTGGCTCGCCGGAAAAATAGTCGTGTGCGAGAGTTCTTTAATGGTAGTTCCCCTAAGCGGGTCAACCATGCTGATGCGCTCAATAATATTGCCAAAAAAATCGATACGAATAGCCAAATCTTCTTCGCTAGGGGGAAAAACCTCGACAATATCGCCTTTAACCCTAAAAGTGCCTCTGGTAAAAGCAAGATCATTACGCACATACTGGCTTTCAACTAATTGACGTAAGAAAGCATCCCTTCGTAATGAGCGCCCAACCTCAACATAGGTGGTCATATTTTCATAGCTTTCCGTACTTCCAATACCATAAATACAGCTGACTGATGCGACAATGACAACATCGTCACGAGTTAGTAAAGACGTAGTGGCGCGATGGCGCATTCTATCAATGGTTTCGTTAATTTGGCTATCTTTTTCTATGTAGGTATCGGTCGATGGAATATAGGCTTCTGGTTGATAATAATCATAATAGCTAACAAAATATTCAACAGCATTATTAGGGAAAAAATGTCTAAGTTCTTCATACAATTGCCCAACTAAAGTTTTGTTGTGAGCTAATACCAGGGTTGGTCGATTAATGTTAGCAATAATATTAGCCATCGTAAATGTTTTACCTGAGCCTGTAACACCAAGCAAAACCTGTTCGCGCTTATGCTCGAGCAGACCATCGCTAAGAGCCTTGATGGCTGATGGCTGATCGCCGGTGGGCTTATAGTCGCTGACTAACTCAAAGGGCCTGGTTTCGCGCGGAGGCTTTAGCAATTCCATTTAAATTACCTAATAAAAATTGGTGATTTTTATGTAGCACGATCTTCAGGGTAAAGATATCTCATGAATACGCGGTTGATCGCATTGGCTATCGGTACAGATTTGCATATGAAGCAGAGCTTTACCGGCTTGGGGGCCAGGGATAACTTTTTGGCTCATATTGATGGTACCGGTTAAAACATCGCTTAGGCCTAAACCATCGAGATTTTTGAGTTGTCCAGGCGGGATAAGGGTAGCCCCTCTAGCTTGCCAGCCACCGGCAGGACTTACTTCAAGGCGTAGTGGCTTGCCAACATGCTCACGGGAGGCGTAAGCGTGAAAACCAGGAGCAAGACTAAGGGTGACTGATAGTTCTTGCCGAGCCACATCAAAATGAGACTTAATATTATAATGGTCGGCAAACTTGAGTGTTAGCACTGCTTCATGGGCCTTTTTACAGCCCCATAGGTTTAACACGATCAGCAATAACCCTAATTGCGCATAAGATATCATTTTTTTAACCACCATATAAGCACTGATAAGCCTATGACACCTAAAGAACAATAAACCATCATATTATATTGCTGCAGGACCAGACTAAAGCTTTCCAGGTTGTGGCCGACTAAAAAGCCGAGGCTGTATAAGCCGCCGTTAAACAATAAACCAGAGACTAGAGCTGCGCCCAAAGTAGGCAGTATCGCCAATCGGCTTAAGCCGGCGGCGATAAAAAAGCCACTCCTCACCCCGGGAAAGAAGCGATTTACCAGTAAGAGACCGTAGCCCCACCGACTATACCAAGCCTTAAAGAGCTTAAAGTTAGGTGAGACAATCAGGCGGTCGGTCCAGCGAAAGCGAAATCGGTGTTGTGCTAATGAGCGACCTAAGTAGTAGGTGCTTGCTGAACCAATGAGGGTGCCAAGAGCGATGGCTAAGAAGATCTCGCCAGGATTGAGGTTGGTTTGGGTGTCGAATAAGCCGGCAGCAATCACTATGGTATCACCAGGAAAGATCGGGAACAGATATTCAAGTGCTGTTGATAAAAACAGGGCGAGAAAGCGTGCCCAAGCTGGCAGATGATCGACAAAGCTTATTAAGTCTAATAGCCAGCTGGGCATGATCTTTTCTTATACCTTTCGTGCGAGGGTAGCTCGATAGCGCTCAATGGTTTGAGTAGCCCATGTGCGATCGGTTTTGGGGGTGAAAGTATGTTGGGGATGATTAAATCCCGATATTTGTTCTAAATTCCTAAAGATACCGACAGCTAGACCGGCCATATAAGCGACCCCTAGAGCAGTTTTCTGGGCGCTTTCTCCTCTCACGCATCTGACCCCCAGCAAATCAGCCTGCATTTGCATCAATAAGTTATTAGCAGATGCCCCGCCATCAACCTTGATTAAATTAGGGGTGAAGGCATCGGCTGCCATCGCCAGCATAATGTCAGTATTTTGTAAAGCGACGCCCTCGAGCGTGGCGCGGGCAATATGGCCCTTAGTGGTGCTTCGTGAAAGGCCGGTGAGAGAGCCGCGGGCTAAAGCATCCCAATATGGTGCACCAAGCCCGCATAAAGCAGGAACAAATACCACACCGCCACTGTCAGGTTCGCTGAGGGCGAGAGCGGCTAGTTCATCAGGATCTTTCATAAAGGAGAACGCGTCAATTAAAAACTGAAAAGCAGCACCAGCAATAAAGGCCGAGCCCTCCAAGCAATAAACCGGTTTTTCATCAATTTGGTAGGCGATGCTGGTTAGCAGACCGTGCTGGGATAAGACCATCTGCGATCCGGTATTAAGCAAGATAAAACAGCCCGTGCCAAAAGTGGCTTTGGCGTCTCCAGATTTAAAGCAGGTTTGACCAAATAAAGCTGCCTGCTGATCGCCGGCTAGAGCGGCAATGGGAATGCCGTCTGGTAAAAAAGACAAATTTTTAGTATTAGCAAAGGGGCCGGTTGAACGGGTTATCTCAGGCAAGCAAGTCTGGGGGATGCCGAAAATATCTAAGCATTCACGATCATAACGACCGGTTTTGATATCCACCAGCATAGTTCTTGAGGCGTTGGTGATATCGCTGATATGCAGTAAGCCACCTGAGAGCCAATGAGCAAGAAAACTATCGATAGTGCCAAGCAAGAGTTCTTTATTTTTTAGCTTGCTTTTTAAATCTGGATAACGTTCGAGCATCCAGGTGACTTTAGTGGCGCTAAAATAAGGATCGAGGTGTAAACCGGTACGCTGGTGGATGATGGTTGCTAATCCTCTAGATTTTAGTTGTGCACAAATATTTTGACTGCGTCGACATTGCCAGACAATGAAGGGATAAGGCGTGTTGTTATGCTGATCAAAAAAACCGATGGTTTCTCGTTGATTGGTGATACCAAGTGCGGCAATTTGATGACCGTTGATATTAGCCTTGGTTAGGGCTTGCCTGACGCTTTGCTCAACCGAGTTTTTGATGTCGGGCCCACGGTGTTCGACATAAGCGGCTTCAGGATAATACTGCGGGTATTCGCAAGAGGCCGTACTGAGGATAAGGCCGTTGTGGTCGATAATTACTGCAGTGGTAGTTGAGGTACCCTGATCGATAGCAAGAATAAAACTCATGGCTAATCCCTATGAAATAGTCTTATAACCATCGGTAGTTATAAGACTATTTCACAGGGAGGCAGCATGAAACATACAATAACCCTTATCAATGGCGATGGCATTGGACCAGAGGTAGTGCAGGTGGCGGTCAATGTTCTTCATGCGGCCGGCTTGAGTATTGATTGGGACGTGCAGCTCTTAGGTTTAGATGCCTTAAGCAAAGTCAAAGAATCAATACCTGGGCCCACTCTAGATTCAATCCGTCACAATAAAGTCGCACTTAAAGGCCCTACGACAACACCTATCGGTAGTGGCCATAAAAGCGCCAATGTGGCCTTAAGAAAAGAGCTGGATCTTTATGCCTGTATAAGACCAGTTAAATCGATTGTCGGTCTGGATACGAGATTTGCCAATGTTGATTTAGTGGTAGTAAGAGAAAACACTGAAGGTCTTTATAGTGGTCAAGAAATTGAGGTTCAGCCAGGATGCGTGGTGTCGCTGCGCACGATGACCAAGCATGCGTCCACACGTATTGCTCATAAAGCTTTTAGCTGGGCTGAGCAGTTTAAACGTACTAAGCTATGCTGTGTTCATAAAGCCAATATCCTAAAACTGGGCGATGGCTTATGGCTTGATTGTTTTAATTGCTTGGCTGCCGAATATCCGAAAATTGGCTATGAACAGGCTATTATCGATGCTTTATGTATGCGCTTGGTGATTAGGCCTGAAGATTTTGATGTCTTGGTCTTAGAAAATATGTTTGGCGATATTGTTTCTGACCTTTGTGCTGGTTTGGTGGGGGGCTTAGGCTTGGTGCCAGGCGCCAATATTGGCGATAATGCCGCAGTATTTGAGGCGGTGCATGGGTCAGCACCCGATCTTGCCGGCAGAAATACCGCTAATCCAACCGCCATGATTCAAAGTGCCGTGATGATGCTAAGGCATATCGATGAAGCACAAGCCGCGCAGCATATTGAAGGCGCCTTGTTTGAGGTCTTAAAAAACCCAAGTTTAAGAACCAGAGATCTAGGAGGTAAAGCCAGCACGATTGAGTTTGGCCAACATATTATCGCCCGGCTTTAGAGGTTTTTTTTAACGCCAATAAATTGCCCATGTTCAAATTCGAACTTACTCTTGGGAAAGAAGACACCGTAAACCATGGTTCCATCAGGTGAGATCAGCATTCCACCCTGCTTGGTTTCGAGTAAGGTCTTAAAATCGATCAAACTGCCACCTAAGATTTTATCAGGCATAAATATTGATCCACTAAACTCATTTTTATCAGCATCGTAACCCTTAAAGGTAGTATCAAACTCTGAGGATGCTCCTAAAACGCTTAGCTGGCTTATACCATCTGAAACATAGATCCTTTTAGAGAGGGTAAAAGTTGGTAACTGGTGATTTCCCAGTCACCATTGATGTCGCTCAGAGACACTTCTTTAGGAGGAACTCCATTTTGAGCGATAAAATACAGATCCGAACCATTGGAGCCGATCAGGGTCTTGGCGTCACGAGAAACCCAAATAAGCCCGTTTGTGATACTTTTCGCTACAGAACTAACTTGAGGATCTTTAGTGAAGTCGATCTTGAAATCCAACAACCTGTCATCGGGGTGGTCGTTTTTTAGCCTCAATTCATTTTGGCCAGGAGTATAGGAGCTGGGAATTATTGAGGAAGTTTTTTGGTCGATTATGACCGTTGAGGCTGCAGCCGTCTTTTTGCCCGTAAAACTATCAACCTGTACATTGGGCTCAACAACCTTGAGCCATGAGAAAGTGCCAAAATAGAGATCGCCGCCACTGCTCTCTTTAAGTTCAAACTCTATTGTGCCTAGCCAAACCTTACCTTTGCCGTCAATCATCAGTGCGACACGCCCTCCCCAGGTGCCAGTGAGACTAGCTGCACTATCTAAATGGTACCAAATTAGGGTCATTTTTTAGTTTTATAAATTTATTTCTCTGTGCTGCTTTTTCCTGTGTGCCTGAGTCATTAAGGCAGGCAGACTGAATTAGGCATAAAATTACCAACATAATTAAGTTTAAACGGTACACAATATATCCACAAGCAAGTGTTTAAGATTCCAATGATTAACAATAGCTTTTTGCAGGAATAAATCAATATGGTTTAATATTTTTTCCATGTAACTTTGCAAGCAGCAAAAACTAGGCTATAGGCCTACTAAGGTTTTATAAAACCTAAGAGTTGCTTAATCAGGAGTAAATAATGAGTAAACGGCATTTAGCGAGGGAGCGTAAGCGTCAAAAGCTAATTGGTCTTTATCAAAAACGTCGAGATGATTTGAGAGAAAAACAAGTAGACCCAGCTTTATCTGAAGAAGAACGCTTAGCGGCTCGCCTGAAGCTTAATGCTTTACCGAGAGACTCCGCCCCAAGTCGTTTTCAAAGACGTTGTGCTGCTACTGGTACTGCTCGATCTGTTTATCGTAAGTTTGAGCTGAACCGTATTTCGTTTAGGAATATGGCCCTGGCGGGATTACTGCCTGGGGTGACCAAGTCCAGCTGGTAGGCTAGCGATGGCCGGACCAAGGCGTTATATCGCAGTTGCCGGCAATATGGGGGTCGGCAAGAGCACGCTTGTGCAATTTTTGGCCAATCAATTTGGTGGGGAGGCTTTTTATGAGCCGGTGGATACCAATCCCTATTTTGCTAAGTTTTTCAAATACATGCGCAAGTGGTCCTTTCACTGTCAGATTTATTTTCTAACTCATAAGTTTAGAATTCACCAAGCCGTCGAACAAAAGTCGGGTTTAGTGGTGGTTGATCGGTCGATCTATGAAGATGCCGAGATCTTTGCTAAAGGCCTGTATAAATCAGGCAAAATGACTAAGAATGACTTTGACCTTTACTGGGACCTGTATCTGGCGATGTGTAAAAGCCTGAAGCCGCCTGATTTATTGCTCTACTTAACTGCCAGTATCTCGACTTTAAAGAATCGGATTGCTTTAAGGGGACGTCAAGCTGAAAAATCGGTACCAGATGCTCATTTGCGACTTTTGCAGCGACGCTACGACGCCTGGGTTAAGCAGGTCGATTTTTGCGAAGTCATCACCATTAAAACTGATCAACTTGATTATATTGGTGATGTTGTCCATCGCCATCACATGATTGATCGCTTATCCAAATATTTATAACCTTCCTAGCATTTTGGAATAAAGCATCACCTTGCCGCTTTGTGAATTTTATATCGTATGATCTAAAATTCTATTTACGATCATTATAATTATATAAAATTTTTAAATTCCAATTGATTGTGTTAAGAAAATTTACTTCAGCTTTTTTCAGATCTTTTAATGTTATTGGTTTTTCATGTAATAATTTAACAGAATTAAGCACTTCGTTAATATGTATAGCATAATCACTATGATATTTAAGGACTATTATTACAGCTGATGCATAGGCTAAAATTAGTTTTTTTGAATACTCTTCATGGAATATATCTAGTGTTAATAATGGCTTTTTAATTAGGTATGACATTAAAAGCCAATCAGCCTGATACATAGCCTCAGTTAATAAACCTGATTCTTTATAATCACCTATTTCATCATCTTTCATCAAATCGTTCATAAACATCAAAAAAAAATTTTCATGTATTATTCCATGAGTTTTTCTTTGGTAATTAATAATGTTAAGATTTGTCAGTACATCATATTCTTCATTAGTGATAAAATTACTTGCATCAAAAGCATTGCTAGAAATAGAATTTGTTACTGCATATATTATTACTAATAACCGCACATATGTCATATAACCATACCTTTAATGCCCTTCTCAGATCGCATAAAACCGTAGCGACGGTTATAGAATAGTTAAAACCTATCCTAACAAACCAACAAAATGTAAATATTCATGCAGAAATTTAATCGTATAACAAAAATAATTGTTGCTCGTACATCATCAGATCTGCTTAAGAAATTAACGAAAATCGCTAAACCTAGCCCGTAAAAATATTTGAGGAGCGTGTATGCCTAACATGTTTCGCATCATCGTCGCAGGATTAGCCATTGCATTAATTTTTACTACTACCATACAGACAACCACCTCGGAACCTTCTTTAAAACAATTCCGAGTCTAAGCAATTTAAACGCCCTATTACTAAATCTTTAGATCCACGAGCTAGCGCTCAAGCAATTTATCAAGAAATTTTAGCTAGCGGTGATTAACGCTTATTGGGATTTAGGCAGATTGATTTGTGTGTTGACCAATCAGCTATTTGACAATCTTTAGTACAGTAAAATGCTTGTTTACAACGTGCACAGTTTTTAAATTTGCCATATTTGCCACAGCTTCGGCATACAGATGAACCAAACAAATGCCATTTAGGCAAAGTGTAATTGGCAACATCAGAAGCAAAACCGCTTAGATTATGTCTTTTAATAAAACCTAATTTTTCAAAAAGTCCTGCTGATTCTATATTAAAATCACTGATTTCACATTTAAAAACTTTGAATTTGATATGTTCAAAATTTGTCATGAGCACATTAAGCGCTTTAGTAGCAATGCCGCGTCGACGATAATCTTGATTTACCTCTATGTACCTAATCCTGAGGTGAGTATCAAAATACTCATCGTCAGGAATAAACTGTACGAGAATTTCACCCACTTTTTCCCAGTGCCATGACTTGTTTAATATGGGTTTAAATTCGATATTAAAAGCCATATGGGTTTGGTCATAATAAGGGGCTTGGTTTTTACAGCTAAGCCTTACTACCTGAAGATTGGCGGGTATATCTTTTTGATAGATTGGTACACCGACACTGAAGTGAAGATTAGCTGTATTATCTAGGTTTGCTGCATTGCTAAAAGTTGAGAATAAGATGGCAACCAGCAAGTAAGAAAGTTTACTTAACATTAGTTCGCTCCTGTGATTAGCTAAATAGATCTTGCTGCTTATAAATGTTTTTTAGCGAGGGTCAATCATTCTTAAGTCCTTAATATTTTAGGATTATTAAGATCAGGGCTGGTATGGTTTTGTGTTTATGACTAGAGATAGCAGTGATGTGAATAGGAGAATAGAATGCTTAAAGAAGTTTCAGGGGATATCCTGCTCAGCAAGGCTGCGGCGATCGTTCATAGCATAGCTCCGTTGGATCATTATAATCAGGGTTTATCACTATCTTTGCGGGAGCGTTGGCCAGCTTTATATAAAGATTTTCGTCACTATTGTACGACTTATCACCCTAAACCTGGAGAGCTCTGGACCTGGGGGGGACCTGAAAAGATTAGAATTATCAGTCTTTTTACTCAGAGCCAAGCCTTAGTTGAGGGACAAAAACCTGGTAAGGCTAGCTTGGAAAATCTTCATCATTGTCTCAAATCTTTGAAAAAAGAAATTGATAAAGAAAAATTTAGTTCAGTTGCGATAACTCGTTTGGCCTGTGGTGTTGGTGGTTTAGCTTGGCCTGAAGTTAAACACTGTATAGAAAGAGATTTGTCTGAATCTAAAGCCGATATTTATCTTTACTCAAATTATATTATGAATCAGCGGGCGTCTGAATAGGCAATAATTGCCATCTCAGTGGTTGTGAAAAGGTGTAGTCCAAGAAATAAGGGTGCATGAGAGTCTAAGCAATTTAAACGCCCTTTTTGTTAATTCCCAATCTACCCCAGGTAAATTGGGAATTAACAAAAAGGGCGTTTAAATTACTTAGACTCAAGGCGTTTATGGTGCCTATAAGCATTGCACTAGATAAAAATCTAAACATGACTGTAAAAAAATAAGTAGAAGAAAAGACAGTAAATTGAGTATGTTACATTGTTTATTGTTCTTCATGACTCTAGCTAGTCCTTGATCTATTGTTATTTTATATCTATATGTAGAATATAATAAGTTTTTAATATCAGGAGCGGTTAAATAATGAAATATTATAGTGGCAAAATAAATAATTATTTATTTTTATTTGTATTTATCTTTAATTTAATAACTTATAATAGCGAAGCAATTTCTTGTGAACTTGAAAATAAAGCTTTTAATAATAATAGAAATATTTATAAAGATCTTGTTCATTGTATGGAAAATAAACTTCCATTTCCAAGTTCAGTAGACTGTATGTTGAAAAACATCAATGTTACTCGCGAAAAAATTGATAGAGAAGTAGAAGAAAAAACAAAAACAATTCCTGTGGTATGTAATAAAATTATCGATTTTATGAATAGAATCACAGAAGAAATAATGGATAAAGGATTAAGATATAATGTTCTATATGATTACACTAAAGCAATAAAAGATAATAGTATAAATTATAATGAAGAAGATTTTAGGAAAGAAATTAGAAAAACATTTTATTATTTAGTTAAAAATGAAATAGATAATAAAGATTATTTTGTTCTTTATTCTTCAAACCCGGCAGAGGCATCTTTTTTATATGATATTTATACACTATTATACGCAAAGAAAAATAAACTGCAATTTAATTCTGAGCAGAAAATCCTTCGTTACAACAGTCCAAATTCTGCTCTTAAAATAAAAACAGCTTTGGATTTATGGAACTATTTACAATCCACAGATAATCCAAATATTTTAGACAAACATGCTGAGTTAACTGATTGCTCTCACATAATTAAAGATTATATGATATCTTCCTCAAAGACATTATTTATAAACGACTTTAATATGGGTGTAATAGAATCTTCTATTGCTGCATTTCTAAATCGAACTGCAGTAAGGCCAATTGATTTAATAGAATTATTAAAAAGATTCTTTAACGCTAATCTTCCTAAGGTTGATGATAATAGAATTAAAGATTATATAGATTTATATGAGGAATATGGACAGAAACATTCTGGAAGAGTTCAACAAATATTTATTAAAAAAAGTGAAGAAAGTTTATTTTATTTATCTGAACCATTTGGGTTCCCTTCGCTAATAGATAGAAGACCAAAAGAAGAATATTTTGGAGTAATCGAAAATCAAAAACTTAGAACTTATAAAGATTCATTACCTGATGAGCAGATGAGAATATTATGTGATCCAATAAAGTTTTCTATCCCTGGATTAGTTAAAATAAAAGAATACGGTTGGGGGCAGTTTTCTGATGATACAAGGAAGAAACTTTTAGAAAAATTAGATGAATTACTTTCATATGATCTAGATTTGATGTAATGCCTTTTGCTATGTGAAGAAAATAAAGGTTTAGTCATAAACTGTGATGGTTTATGCTATACTTTTTAAAACTTCCGAAAATATTAAGCTTAATTTCTCACAAGAGATAGTGTTTATTTTCATTACATCATTGTGAGATATGGGGTCTAAGCAATATAAAATCCCTTTTTATCAATTTCCAATCTACCCCAGGTAAATTGTTGGCCCTCAAAGTGGCTCTTTTTACGTCTAACTAGCCCTTATCATCCACAGGTAATCAAGAGAATCAAGGTTAAATAGGGTTAGGGCTCGCTTATAAGACCTTTGGGGAGCGCTGGTGGCAAATAATTGATAAATTTCTACCTGCCTCGGTTGAAGCATAAAAGGCCTCAGTCGTGGAAAATATGACTATGTTTAGGGGAACACCTAACGCGTGTAAATGAAAGATTTTGTCTCTATCATTATCATATATCGATGCTTGGAGTGTTCCTTTGGGTTTCCCAAGCTTGATGCCTTTTGCCATCCTGGCTCTAAGTCCTTCTTTGGTTCGTTCGGAGATAAAATCTGTTTCAAGCTCGGCTAGCATGGAAAAAATGGTAATCAAAACCTTATTGATTAAGCTATTGTTACTGCTTGGATTCATATCAAGGTTTTGCTTAATAAGAACCAGCCGGTTCCCAGTAAAACTATGCTCATTTTCTGGCCAATAGCTGCTCTGGACCCCAAAAACGCGGATTTACGCCATCTGAGGTGCTAAAACAAAGCTCAGGAACTCTGCTGGCCGACGCTTTTAGTGGCTATAACGGCGTATGCACGGCAGAAGGTCGCACTCGCGCTGGCTGCTGGGCACATGAACGACGCAAGTTCTTTGAGGCCAAAGACACCGCCCCTGAGGCTGAACATGTGCTTGAGCAAATAAAATCGCTTTATCAGATTGAATACGAGGCAGCTAACTTAGGAATTCTTCATAGCGAAGAGCATCGTGAGATAAGAATATCTGGTTCTGGTCATATTTTAGGTGAACTTAAGCAATATCTTCTTGAGCAATCTGGCCATCATCCGCCTAAATCTCCGATGGGCAAAGCCATCACTTATGTCATCAATAACTGGAAAGAACTTGGCCAGTTCATCACCGATCCAAGTCTACCATTGGACAACAACGCCAGCGAACGGGCTTTACGTATCATTGCTCTTGGCTGCAAGAATTATTTATTTGCTGGCAGCCACGATGCTGCCCTAATCTCGCCGGTCTCTACTCTTGGTAGCAAGCTGTGAACTGCATGTTATCAACCCAGAGCAATACCTAGCCGACGTGCTGATCCCAGCGTACATACACATCCGCAGGGGCAAATCGAGGAACTACTGCCACATCGATGGAAGGTAAAGACAGACTAAACGTCAACACGCTGTCGGTCGGACGGTTACCTTTAGGCTGATGACTTGTTTAAATTTTGGCCAAAGTCGAGCTAAGACTCCGGGGACCCAATAAAGCTACCACAAAGGCTTGAAACCACCATGGCCAGATATTCCTCTTGCTTTCTTGCCACGTCATCCGGCTCATATATACGAGGAATATCATCTAAAACCCCAACAAATGCGCTGGTGATAAGTGTGCTCAGCAATGTCGCATCAATCGACTTATTGATCTTGCCAGACATTTGCAAGTTCATGAGCTCGTCGTACCACAGGCCCCGAAACGATGCCGTTACACCAAAAAGCATGACACCTGGTGACTGCAGATTTTCCCACGCAACAATAGTCCAAATTTCAGGATTCCTACGATAAAACGATAATCGGTTGGCGAGTACTGTGGTTAAAAATTCCTGAAAACTTGCAGCAGATGCTCCTCCAAAATCTGATGACATACCAAATTGATTCAGAGCATCTTGCTTAACTGCTTTCCAAAGCGATTCTTTGTTTTCAAAATAATAATATATTAATCCTTGGGCCACACGAGCCTTTTTGGCAATCTGAGACATCGATGCACCAGCATATCCTCCCTGCAAAAATACTGCTTTAGCTGCTTTAATGATAGCGCTTTTACTTTCTTGCCGTTTTTTTTCTTTTAAATTATCAGTTTTTTTCACTGCCTTAACCATAATATCTCCAGATTATTGACTGATCGATCAATAATGCATTGACAAAACACTGTGCCAAGTTATGGTAAATTGAACGAGCGATCAATATTTATTATTTGATCTGGGAGAATAGCTATGAATATAATCAGTGTAATCCTTTTATTAATGGCTTTTATAAGCACTGGCTGCCAAAAAAAAGAATCATTAGAAGAGCACCATAAAAAGGTTTTAAGAGAAGTTTTTCAAAACATCGTGGGCCAAGGCCATACTGATGATAATACTATTAGTAAATATTTTCACGAAGATTACGTGCAACTGGTTGACGGTAAAAAACTCAACCGCGATGAATTTGTACGCCACATGAAAGCACTCCATCAAAGTGAAAAAAATATTAAGGTAGAGTTTCAGCACATACTTGCAGAGGGAAATCAGGTTGCGACGGTTCATACTGCCACGGGTACCAAAGAAAATGGCCAACAGGTAGTAGCCAAGATTATCGCATTATTTGTATTCAAGGATGGGCGTATCATTTTATGCGATGAGCTTACCGCTATCATTGAAGGCGATGAAAAAGACAAGGAAAATGCTTCAAAAACCGAATAATAAGAATATTCGCACAACTAAAAAATCCTTGTAAGGGCTTTAAAAAGGTGAAGATTGAGATATTCTAGGAATGGGAGTGAGTCTAAGCAATTTAAACGCCCTTTTTGTCAATTCCTGATCTACCCCTAGGTAAATTGCTGCCCCCAAAAGGGCCCCTTTTACAGCTAACCCAAATGGCCCCTAGGATCAAAACCCTTTTCCGCTTCCCAAGTTTGCCTTAAAAAAGCCGCTATAAAGTGCGCTGGAAGATTGAATCAATGTTTAGGATTATGAAAACTGGCGGCTTTAATCTTGAGAATACCCATGTTTATAAAGCAAAAAGACTGATCAATTTAATCTGCATCGTGGCAATTGCATTTTGCCTTGCTTTAAAAGCCGGCAGATTGGTTGCTGATAAAAGCAAATCCAAACTAAAGAACACTGGCTACATGGCAAAGAGCATCAGCAGATTGAGCCTTGATGCCTTGTTTGAATTGATATTTCACACCTATAAATACGGCACAGAAGAACCATACAATGATAAGGTTTTCAGGCTAGATGCGATAAAAACCATGAAAAACCGGCGCAGATTCAATATCTTGGAAATTTATTATTAAGTGAAATAAAAAGCTAAGATCACGTGAAATATTATATTATATTATATTATATTATATTATATTATGCGACTATTTTAATCATGTTTAATGTCGCAATTGGAGTAATTTATGATAAAAAAAATAATAGTTTTTATGGTCGCCATATTATTTACGAGCCAGGTACTTGGTTTAGGGGAATTAACCAACAAACAAGAATACAATGTTAAATTTTTGAACGATCAAATGAGTAACGTTTTAGAACGTGAGCCTGGGAAATTTCTTTATTCAATTCAGTTGTTTAAGGCTGAAGTGATTAAGCTTAACAAGGAAGCATTTGGTTTAAAAAGCGATACTATAGATAAAGCGGCTGCAAAAATCGAACAAATTGCCGTTGCTGTTACAAATTCTATAAAAATGGCCCAAGCTTTAACGAAATCTGCTGACTTAAAAGCTCTTAACACGCGATTGAACGAACTTAATGACCAACTATCTACTGTTAAAAGCTCGCTTGCTAAAAATTTTAAAACCGAGAAAAGAGAACAGGCAAAAAATTATGAGTTAAAAGTTATTGAGGTTTTAGAAATACTTATAGATGACGCTATTGCCAGTGTTTCTCTGAGTTAAAATTTAGGTTTAACTATCACCGCTCGAGCAGGCCGGTCGCGGATGATAACGAGTATTTTGCTGCCGAGTTTTGTGTGGTTTGTTCCTAAAAAAATCCCTCAACCACCCCAATTTGTTTGATGTTAATCTTCATTAAATATTTTTAGGGAAACCACTGGTTTGACCAGTGAGACTAGAAGAGCCTTTGGCGATAAAGGGGTAAAGTAACCCCTCCGGTGGCGAAACCGTTAAGGAGTTACTTATGTCTGAGTTATATCAAAGTTTATCTCACTCTAAGTGGGATTGTAAGTACCATGTAGTTTTTGTGCCCAAATTTCGAAGGAAAGTACTTTTTGGTGACGTACGCAAATTTTTAGGGCCTGTTTTGCATGAATTGGCAAGGCAAAAGGAATGCAGGATCGTGGAAGGACATATGCCAAAAGACCACGTTCATATGTGCATAGAAGTTCCACCTAAGCACGATTCTAAACACTAACCCCAGAAAAGAGACAACCCCAGCAAAGACCGTCTTTGAGACGGTAAAATTCATCAAGCCCCCGGCTTTGCCGGGGGTGCCTGACTTCTGCTGGTATAATAATAACTTCCAGTGTTTTTTGACTTTTGTTATAAATAGTTATTTTTCTTGCATTAATTGCTAAACAACTAAGGGATAACAGCAAGATCAAAATAATTTTTATGTTCATTGCTAAGCCTTTGGGTCTCTAATACATCTTTATGGTGTATCGCGGCCTAAAACAATCTGGTGCTTGTTGGGGGAAGATAGGAGTTGGGCTCAAAATATTGGGTGGCATCTATAGTAATCCGGCCGCCTTTAGGCAGGGGGGCCTGGAGTTTCACGGCACACAAGGCGATGGTGTGAGGGGCGCAAGTGATTTTGGCACCATAAAGCTTGTCGCCGAGTATGGGCAGGCCCAGATGGGCAAGATGGATACGGATCTGATGCATGCGCCCGGTGATGGGCAGAGCTTCTAGGAGACAGAGGTTGTTCGGCAGTATTTTTAGGACCCGAACTTCGGTATGCGCTGATTGACCATCCTCGCTAATGCTCTGACGTGCTTGCGGTCCTTTTTTAGCAGTGAGAGCGACCTTAGTTAAGCTAGCGTTTAGGGTAGTTTTTTTAAAGTTTGGTTGGCCCTCACAAATGGCGTAATAGATTTTTTTGACTAGACGCTTTTTAAAGGCATTATCAAGGGCGTGTTTGGCGAATATCGAACGCGCAAACAACGTAATGCCGGCGGTGACCCGATCAAGACGATGCACTGGATAGATAGAAGAGCCAAAGCGCTCGCGTACTAGATCAAGCAAGGTCGGTCGAGCTAGGCCTGGCCCACCTATTACCGTCATATTGTGGGGTTTAAATACTGCGACATGATGGGGGCCGGTATCAAGAATTATTAACTTGTTAGCCATGTTTTCTATCACTAATTATTATGTCAACTATGGCAACAATGCCTAAGGTAAAAGGATAAAAAGAATAGGGCAAAATAGCCAAACCGGACAGCTGACAAAGACCACCTGCGAGTAGAAGCTGGGATCCATAAGGCAGAAGGCCTTGCCACACACAGGAAAAGACATCGAGTAGGCTGGCTGCTCGGGCAGGGGCTATCTGATGGTGAGCAGCAATTTTTTTAGCGGCCGGACCACTTAGTAAAATAGCTACCGTATTGTTAGCAACGCAGATATCTGCCAGGCTCACGCAGGTGGCGAGCACGGCTTCAGCGCTTCTTCGGCCACGAGCCCAAGGGGAAATCTTGCGCACTAGGTAATCTAGCCCCCCTTCGCGGGCGGCTAGGGCCGCTAAGCCGGCAATTAAAAAGGTGACAAAAAAGACGTCAGCCATAGAGAGAAAGCCGTCGTAGATAATTTTACCAATTGCAAAAATGTGAAAACTACCCAAGCTTAGGCCGAGAACGATGCTGGCTAAGATACCAAGCATCAGTACTAAAATAACATTAGTTCCGCGTACGGCCAACAACAAAACCAAGGCATAGGGCATGATACGAACGAGAGAAAATGACCCGTTGCTGGCTTGGGGATGGCTTTCACCGATAAAAAAGAGGCCGATAAATACGATTAAAGCTGCTGGTAAGGCGATTTTGATATTAACCGCCATCTTTTCTTTCATGCTGCAACCCTGAGTGCCGGTGGCAGCAATAGTGGTATCAGAAATCACTGATAAGTTATCGCCAAACATGGCTCCGCCAATCACAGTACCTGCCACGAGCGGCAAACTAAGCCCGCAAGACTGGGAAATACCGATCGCGATGGGGATCATGGTTGAGATTGTCCCCATTGAGGTCCCCATCGAAAATGAAATAAAGCAAGCAATGAGAAAAATCCCTGGCAGTAATAGCCGATCGGCTAAGATATAAAGCCCGAGATTAACCGTAGCGTCCACTGAGCCAGTAGCTTTAGTAAGAGCGCTAAAGGCACCGGTTAAGAGAAAAATTAGGCACATAAGAATAACGGTGTCATCACCAATGCCTTTAACAAACACGCTGATATGTTCACCTACGTGACGATAGCCCAAGGCTAAAGCAAGGCCAAAACCAAAGAGCGCGCAGCTAGGTGCGGGAAATTGATGAAAAGCCATCAACTGGCCTTGGCTGTTAAACCACAGTCCTGCGCCAATATAAATCAGCAAAAAAAAACAGGGCGGCAACAAAGATAAGCCACCAAGTTTGGGGGTATTTTTAAGTGAGTTTTCTGTCACGGTCGGTCCTAATGATTAAGTTATCTTTGTTCAACCAAGCCAACTGGTCAAGTAAGGCTAAGCTATTGTGAAACTGAAGCGAGTTTGATGTTTGGAAGTAAGATTAAGATTAATCAGGGGAGCTATCAGTTATGAATAAATCAGTAGCCTTTATTGTCAATCCACAATCTAGCTTTGGGCAGACAGGCTGGCGCATGAAAGCAATTATCAAAGAAATTAAGCACAGCGTTTTGATGCAAAGATTATGGAAACCTCTACCTGCCAATAAGCTTGAGACAAATAATTAACAATAGTTTAACGAATAACCGGGCGTGATTATGGTAATACAATGGAAAGATATAACTTATCGAAAAATAAGGATAAAAATAAATCCAACGAAATCGAAGCTTCCTCACGCAAGAGGCAGTACAGCCTTGCTTATAAAAAGAAAGTGCTAGCAATGGGTGCAGCATGCAAGCTACCTGGTGAGCTAGGGTCTTTGTTGAGGCGTGAAG
>Ga0209480_10000530_pt1 | contig 31538 bp, 30 predicted proteins | sample JI61114C2DNA_FD_187501 | JGI IMG/M metagenome (GOLD analysis project Ga0209480, IMG submission 187501) | Wastewater effluent complex algal communities from Wisconsin, to seasonally profile nutrient transformation and Carbon sequestration -... | ecosystem: Engineered > WWTP > Effluent > Algae... | reverse complement strand
AAACCGAACCTGGCCATCAAGTTTACTGTGGCGATGCGGAAGAACTATCTGTAGCGATTTCTACCCTTCATCATAATGATGCTGACTCAGACTCAAGCAGTAGTGAAGATAATCAGAGCTCAAGCTGCACCAAGAAAACCAGTATTCATCTGCATAGGGGGAGTAATCTATCAGGCTGTTCCTATAAAGATCAACTTTTGCGAACTAAACATTTTCATGCAAGAAAAGTGACCGGAATGCAAATTTGGAGTCCAAAAGCTAATTGCTATAAAACTGTATCTCACACTCAGGCTAAATCTATGACTAAAGCTCTGAAAAACAATCAAGCTTCTTGTGTGGTTAATCAAGGACAAGAGCAATATATTGATATGAACCAATGGGCTGATCAACTATACTAAAAATCAGATTTTAGATGATCGATAATCGATTAATCTAAGTTGTACGCTAAGCCGACCTTGCCACTCATTTCTTTCTATATGGGCTAAGATATCGAGTGGCACTGATACCAGATCATCACTAATATTTAGGCGAAAACCGATAAAAGATATACTACCGCTATTGTTTTCAAGTTCACCTTTAAGATGGCCTCCCTGTAGGCGGCGCAGGTTTCTTATAAAGCAGTTATTGATGCGTATGAGGGGGCAGGGGTTAGCAGCCCCAAAAGGCTCAAGCTGGGCTAACTGGTCAACCAGTGCTAAATTAATCTCTGACAGGGTTAGCTCACTATCATAGCTGATAGTTTTTTTAAAAATACCAGGCTCTATATTAGCATGCATAAAATCACAAAGCTCTTCTCTGAAAGAATCAACCCCTAGGGGGCCGAGGCTTAAACCGATGGCATGTGCATGGCCGCCAAAACCGGCCAGGCTTGAACTCACTTGGCTGACCATAGCATGTAAATCGATACCTTTGATGCTGCGCCCTGAGCCTTTGCCTTGTGCACCGATAATAATGGCAGGTCGATGAAAGCGTTCAGCTATGCGACTGGCAACGATGCCAACCACACCAGGGTGCCATGATTCTTCGTGTAATACTAAGGCTGGTAGTTTTTGCCAGTCTTTGATGGCTTCGATCATATCCACCGCATGTTCAACTGTGCGCTGTTCAATATCTTTGCGCTCTTGGTTGGTATCATTAAGGTGCATGGCGAGTTCTAGTGCAAGCTTAGGATCTTCTGAACATAATAATTGTTGGGCAATCGTTGCGTCCTCAAGGCGCCCAGCGGCATTGATACGGGGACCGAGGTGAAAACCTAAGTTGGTTGAGCTAATTTTTTGCGTATCGATGCCACAGGTATTAATCAGTGCAGAAAGGCCAATCCGCTCCCCGCGCTTAATCATAGTTAAACCGGCTTTGACAATAATTCTGTTATGGCCAAGCAAAGGCACTACGTCACAGACTGTAGCTAGAGCTGCTAGATCGAGCAAAGCTTTGAGATTGGGCTCTTTATGAATACTAAAAAAACCCTGCAGGCGCAGTTCACGTCTGATGGCAAGGCAGACAAAAAAGCAGACACCGGCTGCGCATAGATAACTGGCCCCTGATTTACAATCTGGCCGTTGAGGATTTACTACAGCTAGAGCCGGTGGCAGCGTAGCGCTTAGCTGATGATGATCTATGACGATAACATCAAGTGAAAGCTTATTGGCATAGGCAATCTGTTCATGAGCGTTAACCCCACAATCGGCACTAATAATCAGTGAAGCACCAGCAAGTTTTAGTCGATCGATACCGGCAATACTTAAACCATAGCCTTCATTGAGGCGATTAGGCAGGGTCGTAGTAAAGCTTGCTCCAAGCTGGCTAAAAAATTGGGCCAACATGGCGGTCGAACACACACCGTCGACATCATAATCGCCAAAAATACCAATATGCTCACGATGATTAATAGCGCTGACTATGCGTGTTATCGCTTGATCCATGCCGGCAAACATATTTGGATCAACCAGCGACTGCAGGCTGGGCGTCAAAAAACTGCGAGCACTTTTGAGATCATTGATCTTGCGTGCTACTAATAGCTCTGCCAATAGCAGTGATATTGAGAGCTCTCGGCTCAAAGAGCGAGCGAGCTCTTGATTAACTGATTTTGCTAGCCATTCATGAGTCATTATGCCATCTCGATACCAGAGTTTATCAGTGGCCACACCAGTCTAGGTTTGAACTTTAAATAATCGCATGAAAGTAAGACATAGTTGATGCCATTGCGCTCACCTTCAAAAGCATATTTAAATGATTTTTCGCCATGCAAATGTCCGTAAACACAGAGTTTCACCGGGTATTGTTCTAATAAATCGGCAAATTTGGTGTTTTCTTGCTTTACAGTAAAAGGTGGATAATGGATAGCTGCTATTAGTGGCCGGCCTTTGGCCATGGCTAGCGCTTTATCAAGGCTCATTTTCAGTCTTTCAAGCTCACGTTGATATATTTTTTCATCATGCACGGTGTAATCAAATGATCCAGGAGCAGTCCAGCAGCGAGAGCCTGCAATTACTACAGCACCTGCATCATAGGCATCATTTTGTAGAGCTATGCATGAGCCATGGATGGCGGCGCGTACTTTGCCGATGGCATTCCACCAGAGGTCATGATTGCCTTTAACTAAGATTTTGAGTCCGGGTCTCGCGCCGATCCAGGCTAAATCTAAGCTCGCTTCTTCTAATTTCATCGCCCAAGAAAGATCGCCTGGCACCAATACGATATCGTCATGCTGAACTAATGCATCCCAGTTGCTAGCCATCTGTTCAGCATGATCTTGCCAGTGGTCACCAAAAATATCCATCGGCTTATTACTGGCGAAAGATAAGTGTAAATCGCTAATGCCAAATATACGCATGCTCCAAAAACCTCGAGATTTAAATCAGAGCTAGATTCCTAGCTTTTTTAAGCATAATATCAATCGGGACCCATCATTGACACCATATAGTTTGGATGAAAAATAGTCATAATTTATGAATACTCGAATTAACCTCAAACAATTACCCAGTCTCTGGCCACATAATATCCAGTGGTCATACTTTTTTGCTTATGAGCGACCTTTAGATCTTGAGATTGGTTGTGGCCGCCCCCATTTTTTCTTTGATCGAGCTAAAAACCTGCCTGAACGTAATATTATTGGCATTGAATGGAAATATGAGTTTGTAGAACAAGCACGAAGACGAATTGTGCGAGAACAGCTTAGTAATGCCCTAGCTTTTCATGGTAACGCTTGGTTGTTAGTGCCAATGCTGTTTAGGCCTAAGAGCATAGAAACTATTTTTGTTAACTTCCCTGATCCATGGTGGAAGGGCCGGCATAAAAAACGTTTAGTCTTAAACGAAGTATTTTTGAACGCTTTACAAGCAAGAACAGCAGCAAATGGAGCCATCGTGTTGCAGACAGACGTGCGTGAGCTCTTTGATTTTTACCGCGAACTGATTAACCAACATGGTGCTTTTAAGCTCGATAGCTCTATGAGCCATGAACAGATAATTGCTCAAAATCAGGCTCACACTCATCGAGAGAAAAAATGTTTGGCTCAGTCTTTAGCAATTTATCGCGGCCTATTTAGAGCTACCTAGGGACTGATGGGCCGAGCTTGGGTTTTTACTTGACTCAAAGTGTTTAAAATTCGATTTTGCTCTAAGAGCCATTGGCGTTTTTCTCGTGGCACGGTGCTTAAATCAATAGAACTGCCTCCTTCTGATGCAGCATGTCTGCGCATGATCAACTTTAGTTGATTGGTTATATATATCAGGTTATCAAAAGACCAATCGGACCATAGGCCTAAAGCCGGAGCCAGCAGTTTGGCTGCAGCATCACGGTTAGCTAAATCATATTTAAAGACAGGTAAAACACTTGTGTTAGGTGCTTTTCCGCTTTGATCACTGGTTAAAATAATTTCACGAGCGATTTGTCCTAGAGACTTTTCAATTGGTTCCTGTAACTCTGGATCATCAAAGTGCATTGATGCTAGCGTAAGACCAAAGACGGTGATGTATTCTTTGCTCAGCGTAGTTAAAAAACGCCTGGCAATATTGGCTGCTATACTAAGTTCCTCTTCGCTGACACTAAAATCTGGGTGCTTTTTACTAATTTCTAAAATTTGCTTGACAAACTGAAAAGAAAACTTAGCCAGTATTGATTCTGGATCGAGATGTGCTTGCCGATAAGGTGGTATTAATGAGAACAAGGTTTGATTAAGTCCTTGGCTCTGTAACTGATCTCGTATGCTCATAAAGCGCAGCTTGTTGATATCTTCAAGGTTATAACTGCTGTAGGCAGCTTGGTCGGTTTCAATTTCAATCGAACGAGCCTGGCGACTAAACCATAAAAATAATTGCTTAATATTACTAGCCAGTGTTTTATTAACGCCCTTAGTGGTGATTTGAATATCGTTAATACTCATCTGGCCGCCTTCGCGATCTGGATCAATAGTAGCAGCAAAGTTTTCTGCCATAACCGTTGCGACTTGATTGAGGGTATCCTCTAAGCGGCTAGCCGCGTAAAGCACCGGTGTATTGCTTATATCCCAACGTTGGCAATCCAAAAAACGAGGAATGTCATCGTCCGTGCAAAAAGGTGTATTGCCGCGCATGGCTTGATCAAGATAACCATACTCAATTGCCTGACTATCGTATTGGTAAATATCTTTAAGTTGGCTGTTATTAAGCTCGCGGATTTGTGAGCCGATCATGGCATCATCTGCAGCAGAGAAAACATCCATCATGCTGTGGGATAGATATTTTTCATGGCCAAGAACGGGGCTGCCGGTTTTTAAATAGCTTTTTAGAAAGTCTAAGCGTTCATTGAGGCTGATATTACTAAAGGTAGAAGAACCTAGGTTATGCCTCAAACCTAAAACATGACCCATTTCATGGGCAACCACCGCTCTTATAATATCAGCAGTGAGTATTTGGATAGTTTCGGGGCTAATTTCAGCAGCACTGATAATTTCTGCTAAGTCACCAAGAGCTTCTTGGTTATCAAGCGCTTTATAACATGGCTCATCGTAGTCAAACATGCTTGGCATTGGGACATTCTCTTCGATAACAGCTGGTCCTTCTTCACCAGGTTCAATGAGCAAAATATCTTCTAATTGTGATCGTAGTTTTTTGACTGATTTAAATACCCATCCGCTACGAAGATAGATTTGCGCTTGTAGGGTCTCGCCGCTTAAATGATCAACTACCATATCGGCATAGGCTGAGGCTTCATTATCCCATGCTACCCACTGAACAATATTAAACTTAGGGTGGGGGGCTGAGAGATGTGCGGCTAAGTTTTCTACCTGTAAAATGTCACGACCAAAAATATGGTTCCAGTATAAAATACCGTCTTTGATGGCTTGTAGGTATTCAGGCGGAGTATTGGCGCTAATATAGAAAACGATAGGTTTATTAATGGGCCATTTGGCAATATAGGCGAGATTTTCAGTGGTATTGGCTTGGACTTGTGATGGCGTGGAAAAGTATTGTACCCAGCGGTTTTTACCAAAGATTTTTTTCTTAAAATCAGGCGATGGCATATATTCACGAAAAAAATAACGAAACTCAGCTGAAATAAGTTCTGATTTAGTATTACGCCATTGAGCAATCTGACTAATAGTTAAAACATCTTGTTCAGTATTGATTGATTTGATAAAACTAGCAGACAATACAATCGCTTTAAACTGCTCTGCTGTATCTGAATCTTTATCTGAGGCCTCGCGCGAGTTGACATTACGGCTGGTAAAAGCGCTCGTCATACCTTTGGCAAAATCAATGATTAAGCCATCGCTATCAGACTGAACAATGGGAAACTCAGCTAGTAAAATAGTGCTATCAGCTTGCTTAGCCAAAGAATGCCCTTTTGGTGATTCAAGCATGACTACACGGTCAGCAAATACTTCAAATCTTACGATACGGCCTTTGAGCGAATGGCCGGTCGGTGAGTTAAGCATGGGTATAAAGGTGCCGTAGAATAAAAAATCTCGTGCTAGCGCATTAGTTTTAATTTTTAAATAAGGACGATTTTTGATATCTTCTCGATCCAAAAAGCCGTCAATTGCTTTAGCGCTGACAGCTCCTTCGCCTGATCCACCACAAGCGATTAGACCAAGTAAGCAGGAGATTACTATGTATGAAAATATTTTCAAAATTTGCCCCTAATTATTAGCTGCTATTTTATCTTCACTTTGATAATAATATTGTAAGTTAAGGGAAGACAAATATTGAGGTTGTTCACCACAGGTATTTCAAAAATTACCGACTAAGCTATGCAACAAAAAAATCTAAATACTCAAAGCTAAACGGGGACAAGCACGTGGTAGATGCAAAAAACGCTGATGGTTTTGGACTAAACGATAGCTATGTTGAAATACTGCGAGCTCAATGGATCGAAAACCCGCTGAGTGTGACCAAAGAGTGGCAAAATTTTTTTGATAATAATGGTCCTGCTAAAAAGAAGATCGCAGATGCTTTTGAGACAATTAAACCAGAACTTAAAAAATCAGAGACCTCTTTAGGGCCTGTCGATGATATTAATCAGCCATTAGTAGGTATTTCTCGTAAAATTGCTGAAAATATGGCCGAAAGCTTAAGCGTTCCTACTGCTACTTCAGTGAGAAATATTCCGGTAAAAGTGTTAGAAGAAAACCGTCTAATTATTAACCAATACCTAGCTGATGAAGCTTATTTACGGTGCTCTTACACCCATATTATTGCTTTTGCGCTGGTCAAAGCTTTGATCAAATACCCAAATCTTAATAATGGCTATCTTGATCAAGAAAAACTACCGACTAAAGTGGTGAGAAAAGATATTAATTTGGGGCTGGCGGTAGATATAGCTGGTCGTGATGGCGCAAGAACTTTAGTAGTACCAAACATCAAGTCAGCCCAGAGTCTTAATTTTAGAGCTTTCTTTGATGCCTATAACGAAATCCTTGATCTTGCGCGCACGGCTAAGCTTGATGCCAAGCATTTTATGGCTACTACGGTAACGCTGACTAACCCAGGTGGTATTGGTACCGTGCTATCAAATCCTCGTCTTATGCGTGGCCAGGGTGCTATTATTGCGACCGGTAGTATTTCATATCCTGCTGAATATGAAGCGGCTTCACCAGAGACTTTGCAGCTTTTAGGTATTGGTAAGGTCATGATGGTGAGCTCAACCTATGATCATCGAATTATTCAAGGTGCAGAATCAGGACGTTTATTGGCTTATATCCATGAGCTTTTGATTGGTGAGGCTGGGCTCTATGAAGAAATTTTTCACGCGCTTAACATTCCTCATCAGCCTTATAAACTACGCAAAGATGAAGCGGTTATTTTAGGGCAACAAGCAAGTATAACTCAAACCGAGCGAGCTATGAGGGTGAGTCAGTTGATTCATGCCTATCGTGTGAGGGGTTATTTACTGGCCCATGTGGACCCGCTTCACTTAATACCTCGTGAACATCCAGAGCTTGATTTACGTACCTATGGCTTAACGATCTGGGATCTTGATCGTAGTTTTGAGACCCTCAACGTTTTGCCAACCAAAACAGCGCCCTTACGAGAAATTCTGCATCGCTTACGAGATACCTACTGCCGTCGTATGGGTGTTGAATACATGTTTATCAACGATGTGGAGCGTAAATCTTGGCTGCAAGCGAAAGTAGAAGCACCTGATATGGTTTTTAGTTTAGAAGAAAAGAAGCATATTTTGCACGATTTGGTTAAAGCTGAGGGCATCGAACACTTTTTACATAAGCGCTTTGTTGGTCATAAACGTTTTAGTATTGAAGGGGCTGAAACGGCTATTAGCATCTTAAGAGAATTACTAGATCAAGCAGCAGCCTATGGAGCGAGTGAAGCAGTAATTGGTATGGCCCATCGTGGGCGCTTAAATGTGTTGACTAATATTGTTGGTAAGCCATATGAAGCTATATTTGCCGAGTTTGATGATATTGATCCTAAAACTATCCAAGGTACGGGTGATGTCAAATATCACCTTGGCGCTAAAGGCTTGCACACCTATCATGATCAGGCGGTTCGGGTTGAGCTGGCCTGTAATCCTTCCCATTTAGAAGCAGTAAATCCAATCGTTGAAGGTATTGTTCGGGCCAAACAAGATTTAGCCGGTGACAGAGAGCGGGATAAAATTATTCCCATACTTTTGCATGGTGATGCGGCTTTTGCTTGCCAAGGCGTGGTCTATGAAACATTGCAGCTCAGTGGTTTACAGGGCTATCGTACCGGTGGCACGGTTCATATTATTATCAATAATCAAATTGGCTATACGACGCCACCAGAACGAGCTAGAACTTCACTAAATTGCTCAGACATTGGTCGAGCTTTGGGGGCGCCAGTCTTTAGGGTCAACGGTGATGATCCTGAAGCATGTTTAAGAGCGATTAGGATCGCCTTTGCTTATCGCATGCAGTTTAAGAGTGATGTAATACTTGATATGGTTTGTTATCGACGTTATGGTCACAATGAGGGTGATGAGCCAAGCTTTACTCAGCCTATTCTTTATAAAGCTATCAAAAACCATCCATCTGTCGCAAAAATCTACGCCGATTTATTAGTACGTCGCGGAGACATTGCTCAGGCTGAAGTCAGTGAGATTGAGCAAAGTTTTCACCAAGAGTTAGAATTTGCTTTACAGGCAGTAAGAGAAAAAGGCCGCAGCGCTTTTTCCAAAGAACATATACTAGATGAGTTTGATGCTATTACTACCAGTACTGAAGAGCCAATGACTGCTGTTAATAAAGATATTTTGCATCATATCGCTGAACGTACTTGTTATGATCCTGAAGTTGTTGAGCTTCACCCGCGCGTGGTTGAGCAGGTTTTGGAACGTAGACGTGCGATGATTATCGATGAAAGCATAAAAATTGATTTTGGCGCGGCGGAAATTTTAGCGTATGGGAGTCTCTTGTTAGAAGGTATACCAGTAAGATTGAGCGGCCAAGATTGTGGTCGCGGCACTTTTGCTCATCGTCATGCGGTACTTTATGACGTTAATGATGGCAGGCCTTATATACCACTCAATCATCTGCGTAAATCTCGTGATGAGGGCGAAGAAGTGTGGCAACCAAGTAGGTTTCGTGTTTACGACTCGCCCTTAAGTGAAGAAGCGGTAGTCGGTTTTGAGTATGGCTATTCAGTAAGCCACCCATCTTCGTTGGTTATTTGGGAAGCTCAGTTTGGTGATTTTTTTAATGGTGCTCAAATCCAGATTGACCAATTTGTGGCATCTAGTGAAACTAAATGGGGCCAAAAATGTCGTTTGGTTATGATGTTGCCGCATGGTTATGATGGCCAGGGTCCAGAACATAGTTCAGGTCGCATTGAGCGTTTTTTACAGCTATGTGCGCAAAACAATATGCGTGTTGCGAACTGTTCGACTCCATCTCAGTTATTTCACTTATTAAGACGCCAGGCCAAGCAGAAGAAAAAACCGTTAATTTTATTCAGCCATAAAAGCTTATTGCGAGCAGAGGATGCGGCCTCAAGTTTATCAGATTTTTCTAGCGGCTCTTTTCAGCCAGTAATAGCCGATGCCTTTGACAAGAAAAAGAACCTTGATCGGCTAGTTTTGGTGAGTGGTAAAGTTTATTGGGATTTATTGCGCTATAGTTCAGGCGAACATAATAGTAAGGCTAAAGTGAGACTTGCTCGTATTGAAGAGCTGTACCCTTTTCCTGTTGAGCGGCTTATGCGGCTTATTGAAGAAAAAACTCCTAAAGAAATAGTCTGGCTACAAGAAGAGCCGCGCAATAATGGTGCATTTTTGTTTATCAAAGACCAGTTCAATCGTTTAAATATCCCTATTCGCTATATAGGCCGGGCTGAAAGTGCGAGTCCTGCGACAGGTTCACCTAAAATGCATAAATCCCAGCAAGCCAATCTGATTGCCGCAGCTTTTGCCAGTCCTGATAAAGTTAAAAAAGATATCGAGATTAGCCAATGAAACATCTTGAAGCGATTATCAAAAAAACTAATGACCAGACAGTATTTAAGACTCTTGGTATAGAAATTATTAAGCTTGATGCTGATGAAACGATCGTATCAATGGCGATTGATCATCGCCATTTACAACATGCAGGTTTAGTTCATGGTGGCATTTATGTACTTTTAGCTGAATCTGCAGCATCATTGGCGGGAGCTTGTACGCTTAAAAACCCTCACCAAGGCATCGTTGCGCTGGAAATTAATGCTAATCACGTGCGTTCTGCCCGGGGGGACAAGCTGACTGCCCGCTCAAAAAACATTCATAGTGGCAAAAAGACTCTTGTCTATGAAGCGAGAGTAGAAGATAGTGATGGTCAACTAATTAGTATTGCTCGCTGTACTTTGATGCTGTTAGATTAGCTTTACTTTCTAAATCTTGATTTATTTTTAGCTCAGCATCTAACTGTTCTAATAAACTGAGCTCGTCAGGTTTTAGTTTCAGATCATATAATCGGGATGGTTTTGGTTTAAATGAACAATCGTTTAGTTTGATGTCGAGAACTAAATCATCTAAAAAATCTACTAATAATGGATTTTTTCCGTAAGACATTCTTCAGGTAATTTTCTTTCTTTTTTTATTTTTGATAAAAAATATGTATTTTTACTGACTGATCTATTGAATTCTTTTAGTTTTTTATTTCGTTGTTCATCGCGAAAAAAAAATGACTTATATTGCTGATAATAAAAAGAAATAAAACTACTTGTTTCATGCTGCTCTGTTATGTAAGTATTTACTGTTATCTTTATCGGTATTTTTTTAAACTTGGTTCCTCAAAAGTAGAATGAAATTAGGAATAGCGTAAGTGAGATTTTAGGTTTGCCTAACAGTTTATTTAGGGAGGCAGGCATGAATAGGTGGCGACAATTTATAGGAGTAAGTTTGCTCGGTTTAGGTTTCAGCTTAGCCACTCAGGCAATGGATGATACGGATGAGCTAAAAAACTATGTTCAGCTCAGTAATCTACAAGAAATTATTTTGCATAGCCCGAGCGAACTTAAACAACGATCTAGTGAGTTGCAAAGCTGGTATGTAATAGCGTGGGCTTATTTGGAGCAGTCCAATATTGCACCTGCGGCATCAGTTGTTAGTGAAGGCGAGAGAAAATTTAAGCATTATGCATCACCTGTTAAGCTCGCTGAGTTTATTAATGATCGTTTTCCTGCACGATATTACCGTGCTAATGCTGTAAGCACAGACAAGCTTGAGGCTGAGCAGTTATTAGAGATAGTGAAAATAAACTTAATAAACAACACGCCATTATTAGTGTATAATTATGACTATAATTACCTTCTTATTGGTATGATAGTTGGTTATCACCAACAAAAAGAAAACATGTTGTTAGTATTATCTCAAGATCAGGAGGGTAATACGGGTATAAAAACTGTAAACATAGAAACCATGATTAAAATTATGGATTTATCTTCAGTAATAAAGCGATTTAATAATTTTAATCTTTCTGGTAAGTTACGTGAGATTTATTATGAGTTTATTGGTAATATTAATAGGTTTAATATGGTGAATTTTACCAGGTCAAATATCTAGTTTATGTGCTGTGTTGTAAAAACCTGAAAAATAAGACATTTTATGTGTTGACTCAAAAGATATCTGCTGTAGCATTAGACGGATGAAAACTATTCTTCAAGTCGTTGTGAGTATTATTGTGGTGCTGGTGCGCGTGTGGCCGGTATAGGGATAGTTTAGACTTAATAATCGACAACCCTTAAAAAACCGGCCAATCAGCCGGTTTTTTAAATTTTGGTGACTAAAATGGAAATGATTCAAAAGCTTTTTCGTGCTAATTTTTTTACCACTGGGCTCGCCATGTTTGCCATGTTTTTTGGATCTGGCAATCTAATTTTTCCGGTGGGTATTGGTCAAGTTGCCGGCGAACACAATATTTGGGCCATGTTTGGTTTATTTATTACGGCCGTTTTTTTACCATTTGGAGCACTGTGTCTGATGTTGTTATTTAATGGCGATTACGATAATTTTTTCAGTAAAATCGGCCGAGTTCCGGGCAAGATCATTACTTTTACTACTTTGGCATTGATAGGGCCTTTTGGGGTATTGCCACGTTGTATTGCTTTTTCGTATTCAACTTTTTCGATTTATTTTGAATCAGTTAGTTTACCGGTTTTTGCGGTAATTTCTTGTCTCTTGGTTTTTGCTTTGGCCTATAAAGAAAATGATGTTGTAGGTATTATCGGCAATTTTTTAACGCCCATTTTGTTGGTATCGCTGGCTATCATTATCTATCAGGGTCTGATGGCAGAGCCGATTATTGGTGGGCATGTTAATCATCAATCTAAGTTTGAGATGGTCAAGTTTGGCTTTATAGAAGGCTATAAGACTTTTGATATTTTTGCCGCCCTATTTTTTGCGGCGGCCATTATGCCAGCCTTTCGTGGTGTCTTAGGCCATAAAATGGACGAGTGTAAAAAATCGCTCATGCTTTTGGCGCTCAAATCAAGTTTAGTCGGTATGGTGCTTTTATTTGCGGTTTATGGTGGTTTGAGCTTTGTTGCAGCTAACCTGCGTGGTGCTTTGACAGGTGTTCCTGGTGATAAGCTACTTGGTATGATTGCAACCTTAACCATAGGACGTACTGCTGGATTACTGGCGAATTCGGTAGTATTTTTTGCCTGTTTGACTACGGCAATCTCGTTGGCTCTAGTGTCGGCTGAGTTTTTTAAACGTGAAATTTTTCGTGATCGGCTTAGTTATGCTCGATCTTTAATGTTAACTATGATTATTACGCTAATTTTTTCTCTGCTTGGTTTTGATGGCATCATGCGGCTGGTGATACCTGTTTTATTGGTTATTTGCCCGGCGGTGATAACCTTGATTATTGTTAACGGTCTCAGCTACTTTTTTGGATTTCGCTATATTAAGCTACCTGTTTATGCGGTATTTGCTGTGTCGCTGATGGCAAACTTGATTTAACCTAATAGCGCTTCCTGCGTTGAAAGTTTGCCATTTTAAGGTCACTGTACAAGCATGAAAAAATTGTCCGATCAAGTTCAGCTGCTTGCCTATGAAATCATGTGCCGGTCTCGTCTGCTCGATGAAAAAATGCTCATTTTGCTCAAACAGGGCAAAAGCTACTTTCATATTGGTGCTATGGGCCACGAGGCAGTACAGGTTGCCTGTGGCCTGGCCATGAAAGCTCAGGTTGATTATTTATTTCCTTATTATCGCGACCAAGCTTTTTGTTTGGCGCTCGGCCAAAGTGTCAAAGAATGTTTATTATCGTTTTTAGCCAGAGCAGATGACCCTCACGGTGGCGGTCGCCAAATGCCGATGCACTACGGCAATCTTAGGCTCAATATTCCCACCAGTTCTTCTTCGACGGGCACACAGTTTTTGCAGGCTGTAGGGTGTGCTTTTGCCAGTCAGCGTTTATTAAAAAGTGGGCAGGCTAAAGATTTGGCAGTAACAGTTTGTACGACTGGTGATGGCACCACTTCGCAGGGCGAGTTTTATGAGGCTTTGAGTTGGGCTGCACGAGAACGGGCACCAATCATATTTTTGGTTGAGAATAATCGCTATGCGATTAGTGTAGAAATTAATGATCAGCGACCTGGTGGTGTGATTGCTGATAATTTTATGAGCTTTCATGGTCTGGCAGTTGAAAAGGTTGATGGTTGTAGTTTTGCTGATAGCTACCAGGTTTTAGCTCGAGCGCTTAAACGTGCTCGAGATGGCTTGGGTCCGACCTTAATTGATGCAGATGTTGTGAGACTTTTGCCTCACAGTTCATCAGATGACCATAAAAAGTATCGTAGTGCCGAAGATTTAGCTCTAGATCAGGTTCGTGATCCTCTGGTGCTCATGCGTGCCAAGCTCATTACCGATAAAATTACTAACGAAAAAAGCTTGCAAGATTTAGAGGCAGCAATCAAAACCGATATTGACGATATGAGTGAAGAAGCTTTGTTAGCACCTATGCCCAAACGATCAGATGCTCTCAAACATGTCTGGTCTGAGCAATTAGTTAAACCTGAGGTCGATCCTCTGATTGACATTCAAGATGAGCCAACAGTTTTAGTTGATGCCATTAATCGAGCCCTTCGTGAAGGTTTGGCTAGCAACGATAAAATATTGGTGTTCGGCCAAGACGTCGCTCATGCTAAGGGTGGTGTGTTTACAGCGACACGAGGGCTTAGTGCCGAGTTTGGTAAGGATCGTTGTTTTAATGCGCCTTTAGCTGAAGCAAGCATAGTTGGTACGTCGATTGGTCTTGCTCTACGTGGTTTTAGGCCGGTGCCAGAGATTCAGTTTGGCGACTATATTTGGACCGCCATGATGCAGATTAGAAATGAGCTGGCTACAGTTAGGTATCGCTCAAACAATAGTTTTTCAGCACCGGTAGTGATAAGGGTGCCGGTAGGTGGCTATATTCATGGTGGCCTATGCCATTCGCAAAATATTGAGGCGACCTTTGCCCATTTTCCTGGTCTCAAAGTGGCTTTGCCTTCTACAGCTTTGGACGCCTACGGCTTACTAAAAAATGCTTTTGATAGTGAAGATCCCGTGCTGTTTTTGGAGCATAAGGCCCTCTATCGCCAAAGTTTTGCTCGCTCAGTGCTACCGAGAGGGCAAAACTACCAACTGCCCTTTGGTAGGGGGATTATTCGTCTAGCAGGATCAGATATCACTGTAGTGACTTATGGTATCTTGGTGCAAAGAGCACTTGAAGCAGCTCAAGTCTTAGCAAGCGATGGTATTAGCCTGGAAATAATTGATTTACGAACTATTGTTCCTTATGATCGTGATTTGGTAATCAATTCGGTCAAAAAAACTGGCAAAGCGATGATTCTACATGAAGATATGCGCTTTATGGGTTTTGGCGCTGAGATTGCCAGTGAGATCGCCGAGCATTGTTTTATGCATCTTGATGCTCCAGTTAAGCGTGTGGCAGCCCGTGATGCACCAGTACCTTATAATTGGGATCTAGAAGAAGAAATTTTGCCGCAAGCTTCAGGTATACTGTCAGAGCTACGTGAGCTAGCTGCTTTTTAGGCCAGCGAGAAAATTATGACGGTGATGGTGACTTGTGGAGAAACAAGAGCGAGTTTAGCTGCTGTGCGGGCTTTAGGACGTGCTCATGTGCCGGTAGCGGTGTCAGCTGCGCATAGACCTAGTTTAGCAATGTGGTCACGTTTTGCCTCCTCAACTTTTTTGACCAATGATCCAAAAATAAGTGCCTTTGGTTTTGCTGAGCAATTGGCTGAGGAGCTCAAAGGTCGCTATGCTGCTTGTGCTTTAGTGGCGAGTGATGATGCTTTATGGGCACTATCAAGGTTTCGTGACTGTTTGCCTATTTCAGCGCGGATTTTATTGCCACCCCACATTTCAGTTGTGAGGTCGCTTGATCATGAAGCTTTGCATGATTTTGCTGAATCGTTGGGGTTGCCATGTGCGCCATTGCTTAAAATTGCAGCTAATGCGAGCCGTGAAGAGATTATTGCTTCAATAAAAAAATTAGATTTCCCTCTTTTGTGCCGACCGATTATACCGTGGCTAGAGCGTGAAGATGGCACTAGAAGAATCAATCAGCGTTTTGTGGTTAAATCTAAGTATCAACTGATGCGCATGCTTGACCAAAACATGCCAGTTTTACAAAATGGCCTTTTGGTTAGTGCTTATAAAACCAAGCGAGCTTTATCTTACTTTGGGGTTTGTGATCGAGGTCAGGTATTAGTTGAAGGTTTTCAGGAGCGCTTAAACGAACAAGAACCCTACAACGAAGTGGCAACGCTTGCTGCTACTATTGAACCAATCCCACTGATTCGTCGCCATGCCCATGCTTTACTGCAGGCTTTGCAGTGGCAAGGACCATTTAAGATTGAGTTTATCAAGGATCAGCGTGGTAGCTATCGCTTGATATCATTGATCGGTCGTTTATGGGGATCGTTACAATTGGCTATTTCAGCGGGTGTTAATATTCCACTGATTTGTTACCGTTTAGCTGAAGGAACGCTTACTAAAGACCTGATAAAAAATGCTCAGGCTCATGTTCGTATGCGCTGGCTAGTCGGTGATGCAGAATCACGCCTATTTAATATTCAGAGCCTATTAAAGAATATTGTTCAAATGAGCGGTAATTTAGGGCCGCTTAAGTTGATAAAAATCTTACTTGGTCAAGATAAAACCATCAACTGCTATGATGTTTTTGATTTAGAAGATCCGATGCCCTTTGTTTTTGAACTGCAGCATAAAACCTGGCACCGTGCCTTCGGTGATATACGGCTCTAAAAACTATGATAAGGAGAGAATATGATTAAGAAACACCATATAGAGACAGATATCGAAAGACTGATTAAGCTGGACGCAAAAAATTATGAAGTAGGCAATTTTTTTCTAGCAAGAAAGCTCGCAAAAAAGCTGTTAGCAAGATCTGATCTTAGTGATACTCAGCGTAATTTTGCTGTTGGTATGCTGTCTATAACTGGTGTTGATCGGTGGGTTTTGGCTTCTGGATTTTTGGGCTTATTATTTGTAGCTATAATAGCGATTATCTCTAGGTATTAATATGCTGTGGAACCTGATAACTAAGAATCCTTTTTCTAGTTTAAAAGAACACATGACTAAAACTGAAATATGTGTATTTAAAGTAAAAGATATTTTCTCTGCACTGTTTATTGGCGATAAAGAGCAGGTAATAAAGCTTGCTAAAGAGATAAGTATTCTTGAACACGAATGTGACCAAATAAAGCAGTCTTTACGTATGCAAGTGGCAAAAAGCATCTTTTTGCCTATTGAAAGACGTGATTTATTATATGTATTGTCCAACATGGATTCAATTGCTGATAGCGCTGAAGATGTTGGCGTGTTATTGACCATGCGGTGGATGGAATTGCCTGAGGCTATTAAACCAAGTTTTGATTTATTTTTGCATAAAACCATTCAGGTAGTTTCTGAATCAAGCCATGTAATTTTTGCCTTTGATGGCTTGCTTGAAGCAGGTTTTTCTGGGCCTGATGCTGAAGAAGTAATCAGGCGTATCGATCATATTGATCGCCTTGAGCATGAAGCAGATAAGGCCCAAGATCAGCTTGGTAAACAAGTGTTTAATCATGAAGATCAGTTTAGCCCGCCAGCGCTGATTATGTGGGTCAAAATTTTTGAGAAAGTGAGTAAAATATCGAATTATTCTGAGCAGATGGTCAGTCATATCCGCTTGATGCTAGCGGCTAAATAAGGATCACGAGTGGAATCGGTAGTAATTCTTATTGTGATCGCCGTTTTGGCAGGTCTTTATTTAGCTTTTAATATTGGCGCTAATGATGTGGCTAATACCATGGGAACTGCAGTTGGTAGCAAGGCACTAAGTATTAAACATGCGATAATTTTAGCGGCTGTTTGTGAGTTTTTGGGTGCGCTCTTAATTGGCGACGAGGTCAGTAATACCATCAAGCAGGGCTTTGTCAGCCCGACGATTTTTGCTACCAACCCCCAGGGTTTTGCTTATGGCATGACCGCGTCTATTTTAGCTACCGCTTTGTGGTTACAATATGCAACTTTTAAGGGCTTACCGGTATCAACTACTCACAGTATTGTCGGAGCGGTCCTTGGTTTTGCCATTATGTATGGCGGTTGGGCTGATATTAATTTTACTCAGCTGGGTGCTATTTTTTCGAGTTGGATCATTTCACCTCTTTTAGGTGGTTTAATTGCTTATTTTTGTCTGCGCTATATTTTGCGCTTTATTATTGATAGCAGAGATCCTCTCAAGCGAGCCAAGCAATTAGTGCCCATCATGATTGCTTGTGCGGTGATAATCCTCAGCAGTTCTTTTAGCGGCAAGCTGCTTAAAAAGCTCAGTGTTGAGCATTATCAGGTGTTAGCTGTGCTTATATCTGTTTTGTTGGGGATTTTAGTAGCTATGCTATTTGGGTTGATGTTGGCTAAACTTAATACCGATTCTCGTGATCGTATGATAGTGCTTGGGCTCACTGAAAAAGTTTTTTCTCGTATGCAGTGGGTTACGGCTGCTTTTTTAGCTTTTGCCCATGGTAGTAACGACGTGGCTAACGCTATAGGACCAGCCTCGGCCGTAATTTCAGCCTTGACAGATAATAGTGTAGCCGATCAAACCCAAGTACCTTTTTGGCTGTTACTGATTGGTGGCGCTGGTATTGTGCTTGGTTTGGCGACCTTTGGCCGCCGAGTGATTCAAACGGTTGGCCAGGAAATCACCGAAATAACTCCCAGCCGCGGTTTTGCCGCTGAGTTTGCTACCGCCTTAACCATTTTGGTGGGCACGATTATGGGTTTACCGCTTTCTACTACCCATGTTTTGGTAGGTGCAGTGATCGGCGTCGGCTTCGCCCGTGGTATCAGTGGCATCGATGTGATCGTAATCCGCAGAATTGCCCGTTCTTGGATTATCACCATGCCGATAACTGCAGTTATTTCTATGGTATTTTGCTTTATTTTGCAGAGAATATAGTGGTCTGCCTTTTTTTTTTCAAGCTATTGAGCAACCCATAAAAGCTGATGGCCACCCATGAGCTTTCCATTAAGAAGGCCGACAGATTCCATTTGTCCAATAAAGAACAAATGATGAGGCCTGCGCCTATTAAGTTGCTCAATGGGTAGAGTTTATTATCAGCAGTCATTTTTCCACTGCTCAGCAAGAAATAGCTGATATTAATAATAACTACACCAATAATGCCTAAAATATCGGTAATCATATATATCACATGTTTTTTTATAAGTGTTTATCAAAGATTAAGGGTAGCAGGCGAAATAGCTTAAAACAAGGACTTGTCTAGGATCATGACATATGAGATTGAAAGGGACAAGGCAAACGCATTAAAATCAGGCATTTAACGCAGTTATCAGATAGCCAAAATGAAGATATGCGAGTAATCTTTTTCGCTTGAAAAGATTCAGAGCTATGCGATGCAATACCAAAAAATTCTCGGCCGCATTGCCATTACGTATGCGCAGGCTTGATTTGTCTAAGCACTCACCATATGAATCAGGATTTTTTAAGCCTAATTAGCGCAATTTCAAGTGGTTGGTTGTTGGTATTTAACCAGATCATGTCATCTTGAATGCTACACTGAATCTTCATGGTACGCTCTACTAGTTCGGCAAGAGCGCGGCTGGCTAAAGCTGGGATATTTATGACGCTTATATTGCTTAGCTTATCTGCTGAGCTTTTTAACGATGACCACCACAGTTCGGCAGCTGAACCTCCGTAACTAAGAATGACTACCTGGGCTGAGCGGCTAAGGGCTTTTTTGATAGCCTTGTCATGAGGGAGACCAACCATGATCCAGCGCGATATTGAGCCGGTAAAATCTTTTTCCCATAGGTCAGGCTCATCGCTAGCGCTAAGACCGTTGGCAAAACTTAGGCTCTCAGAGGCATAGAGCGCAAAAGCCAAAACACGCATCATCATACGCTCATCAGTTTCTGATGGGTGACGCGCGATGCTAATAGTATGACTTTTATAATAGCCGCGATTCATGTCAGCTATTTCTAGCTCTGCTTTAAAGATGATTGATTTTTGAGCCATAGGGTCCTTGAAAAAAAACTATGGTTTGCTCGGCCAATAAGGTCGATACCCGGCGCTGTGCTTCTTCAGTCGATGCGCCTAAGTGGGGAGTGCAAATAATATTGGGGTGACTTAAGAGTCGGTCGTTAGGGTCGGGTGGCTCAACCTGAAAAACATCCAAGGCAGCCATCGCTAGCTGGCCATTATCAAGTCCTGCCAATAAGGCTTTAGGTTCTATTAACTCACCACGGGCGGTGTTTACTAAAAATAGGGATTTCTTGGTGAGCTTGAGAGTGTTTTGATTGATAATATGCTTGGTATCTTGGTTCAAGCCACAGTTTAGGCTGATAAAATCGCTGCATGCTAGTAAGCTATTGAGTTCAAGTTTCTCAACACCTAACTCTTTAGCACTTGCTTGATTAATAATTGGATCATGGACCACAACGGGCATGTCAAAAGCTCGTGCGCGTTGAGCAAGCAGGCGGCCAACATTGCCAAAACCAATAATGCCCAGTGTTTTTCCTGAAAGTTCGGTGCCCTTAAATATAGAGCGCTGCCATTGGCCAGATCGCACATGGTGATGAGCTTGGGGAATTTTACGTGCCATAGCAATCATGAGGCCAAATGCAAGCTCTGCAGTGGAAATGCTATTACCGGTAGGAGTATTAATTACAGTGATATTATGAGCCTGGGCTCTGTTTAGATCGATATTGTCAGTACCAACACCGGCTCGGCCAATCAATCTAAGCTTTGACCCTGCCTCAATGAGCTGGGCATTAACCTGAGTTTGGCTGCGTACCAACAGAGCCTCGTAGTCAGGAATTTTCTGGCACAGTTCGGCTTGAGATAGACCCAAGGCTAGCTCTACTTGAAAATTATGCTGACTTTGTAAAATAGCCAAGCCTTCATTGCCCAGCGATTCGCTCACGAGAATCTTTATTGTGCTCATCATGTAAGTCTAAACGCAAGTTTTGAGCAAATCAAGGTGCGGCTTCGATCGGATAATTTTTTTGGCATAAGCTAAATCGGGCGCTAAGGCTTTGCCGATATAGCGAGCACGCAGTTTATTAATGCGCTGCTGGGCTTGTTGAGCTTTAGTTTTAAGTACAGGACTACGTTCGATAAGTTTCTGACATAGCTCTATCGCGGTTTCAGTTTTTGGCCAGTTATTGCCAACAATAAACATATCGACTGAGGCCAAAAGGCTCATTCCAATTATTTCTTCTAAATCATAATGGTCAGCAACCGCTTTCATATCAAGATCATCAGAGATAATTAGCCCCTGATAAGCCATTTCTTCACGTAAAAGGCAAGATATTATCGCGTGGCTCATGGTTGCCGGCCATTTTTTATCGAGCGCCAGATTTATAATATGGGCAGTCATGATGCTGGCAACCTCAACCGAAATAGCAGCTTTAAAAGGTATTAGTTCTCTAGTTTTTAAGCTGTGTACATCGGTATCAAGTTGCGGTAACTCCAGATGACTGTCTGTTTTAGTAGCGCCATGACCGGGAAAATGCTTAGCACATGCGGCTACTCCTGAGGCTTGCAGGCCCTGAATCACATGCTGAGCAAGCAGTGCTACGGTCTCTGCCTGATCAGAAAAAGCTCGGTCGCCGATAATATCATCGTCAGCTTGGCTAAGAGCGATATCACAGACAGGAGCAAAGTTAAGATTAAAACCGAGGGCAGCCAGTTCTCGGCCCATCATCGCACCTAGGCGAAAGGCAAGCTGAGGATCTTTTAAAAGTTGGCGGCTAATACTACGCATAGGCGGCACATCGCTGCAGATACCCCGTAGGCGTGCGACACGGCCGCCTTCTTGATCAACACTGATTAGTGGTGGATTATCAATATTGGCATTAATAAGCTGAGCATTGAGTTTGATAATTTGTTCAAGGCTTTCAAGATTGCGCTTAAATAAAATCACACCGCCCAAGCGATTACGAGCTAAAAAACTGTTGAAAGCAGGGGAAATATGGGTGCCGTCAAATCCGGCAATAAAAAGCTCAGTGGCTATGTTTTGAGTCATGATTACAGCCCTTGTCCAGGTTATTTTCCCCGTGAATGTGGGTGGGCCAGAACAAATAGGCAAGTACTGCCAGAATTATTCCGCAATAAGCACCAGCTGAGCGAATCTCAATGAGAATCTTAGGCGAGCGCGCCTCTTTCAAGAATTCCTTAAGGTGATGAGGATGAAGCAAAACATGAAAGAGCATCCCGCAGGTCAGAGCTTGTAATACGTGCAGAATATTGGGGTCTAAGTGCCTAAAAATCTGTTCAGCAAAGAAAAAACCGCCAGCCATAGCCATATTTAAACCGATTAAAGCACCGGCGCTGATGAACACGCCAAAGCTTTTTGACATGGTCTTCCACATCGCCATTGATACTAATAAGCGGTGAACAACTACAGCCAGTGCCAATAAGTGGGTAGAGTTTTGCGCTAAAGGATGAATTATTAAAGCTGCGCCATCTAATAAGTTATGGGCAATAAAACCTAAGGCCGAGATAATTAAAAAAGGCTTTTGAATCTCACATTCGCTGCGTTTAGTAAGTTTGCTAATAAACACTGGACCTACCAAGCCCAAGACCACAGCTATCACTGTGATAAAAACTGAATGCTCTAAGCTTTCTGGTAAGATATGTAAAGAAACTAGGCATACTAATGCAGTAACAATCATGCCATCAACAAAGCGCGACAGCTTAGTATGAGCTGGGATAAAGTGATAACAGACTGGCCCTAAAAATGATGATAAAACCGCCAGCCAGAAATAAAAATTCATAAGGCCTCAACAAAGCTTGATTAGACAATGCTGTAGCCTATTTTTGCTTAAAGCAAAAGCCAGGGCCGATACTTTGGAGGTCTAAGCTAAAACTTTAATCAAAACAGCAAGATAGAGCTTATAATCTTTGATTTAGGGAGATAAAACTCAGCGGGTAGTAGTCGCTTTCAATAACCGGTGATAGCACGGTGTATTTCGTTAAGCTGCGGCGCAACGATTTCAACGACATGTCGCTGATCGTGCCGCAGCTGCTACGCGAACAGAGTGTCCCCCACATCATTGTGCCTTTGGCAATGAGCGACGGCAGAATATGGGCCCAGGTGGGTAAATTCTACCTGAGCGTGTATCCATTTATTGTGGGGCGAGATGCTTACGAAGTAGGAATGACTGACGCTCATTGGATCGAATTCGGGCGGACTCTTAAAGCCATCCACATGGCTGCTCTGCCGCCTAAGATTGCAGCTCGTATTCCCAAAGAAACGTTCTCCGGCCAATGGCGGGAACGTGTGCGGCAGTTTCAAAAACAGATTGCAGAAACTACTTTTGTCGAACCGATATCGGTGGCGCTGGCGGATTTGTTAATCTGATGTTTGTCGCCAGTGGGTTGTTCGGGGAAGCGCGTACGCCCGACCAGGAAGAAATACTTTTTTATCAAGGCTATAGCGACATGAGGCAAGCTGATCCGGTTGCCCTAGCCTACTATCGTTACGAACGGATTGTGCAGGACATCGCTGACTACTGTAGCCGAATCTTTCTAAGCCAAGCGGGTGGCGAAGACCGTGCGCAAGGACTATGGCAGATTTCGTCGCAATTTAAACCTGGTCGTGTGATCGATATTGCCTTTCGCTCAGAGCAATTTTTGCCGCCGGAACTCAGAGAGTTATAGGCCTATAGATTATTCTCTATCCAGCTTCAACGGTGATTTGGGGTCTAAAATATCACGCAAGCCATCACCGAGAAAATTGAAGCCAAGTACGCTGATGGCTATGCAAATACCGGGAAAAATTGCCAAATAGGGGGAACTAAAAAGATTGGCTACCCCTTGGTCAAGTAAGGCTCCCCATGAAGGTGTGCCAATCGGTAAGCCTAGTCCTAAAAAAGTCAGACCCGCTTCGGCTAAAATTATCACGCTTAGGCCGTAGCTTGCCTGTACGATGACTGGACCCATTAAATTAGGTAAAATATGTTTGATAATTACTCGAGTTGAAGAAGCGCCTAAAGCGATGGCTGCTAAGACAAAATCGCGGTTTTTGATCTCATAAACACGCGCACGTACTAAACGGGCATAAGCAACCCAGCCGGTAGCTGATAACGCAAAAATTAGACTGAAAATACTGGGTGGCATGACAGCTGCGAGATAGAGCGCTAGCAATAATCCAGGAAAAGCCAAAATAATATCGACAATGCGCATGAGCATAGCATCGATCCAACCACCGAAATAACCAGCAATAGCGCCTAAACTCGTACCTATTATAATAGATATAGTGCTGACTAAGATAGAAATAATTAACGACATGCGAGCGCCGTAAACCAGCCAAGTGGCTACATCGATACCGTTAACACCGCGTCCTAGTCGACCAGACAGTTGGGGGGGTAAAAGGTGCAGTGCTAAGTTAGGTCTGATACCTGCAGGATCAAGTATTAGAGGGCCGATTAATGCCACTAATAAAATCAAAGCTAATATGGCAAAGCCGGTGAGGAGTAAAAAATGCCTTAGCGCTCGTTTTTTTAGCCTTTGCATCAGCGCGTGCCCCCAATAGCTATACGAGGGTCAATAAGGCCGTAGAGCACATCGGTCAGCATATTAACCAGTGCATAGATAAGTGCGATCACTAAGACGCAGCTTTGTACCATGGGCATATCAAGCTGTTGGATCGCTTCCAATAAGAGCAAGCCAATGCCGGGCCAGTTGAAGATTTTTTCGGTAACGACCGAACCTGCCATCACTGCACCAAACTGTAAACCAATCAAAGTAGTAACTGGTATCAGGGCATTTCTTAAGGCGTGCTTAAAAAAGACTATTGCCGGTGATAAACCTTTGGCCTGAGCGGTACGAATAAAATCTTCTGACAATACTTCAAGCATACTAGCCCTTGACATACGAGCGAGCATAGCCGCTAAGGCCGTACCCATCGACAGTGAGGGTAATATGAGCGATTTAAAGCCATCGTCAGCGCCGCTGATTGGCAACAAACCCCACTTGATTGATAATAAGAGTAATAAAACCGGTCCTAAGAAAAAGCTTGGCACTGAGATGCCAACCAAGGCAAAAATACTCAAGAGATGATCCGGCCAGCGATGCCGAAAGTATGATGCCATGACGCCAAGCACGGGTCCGATCATTAAGGCGACCAGCATCGCGCAGCTGGCTAAAGCCAAGGTATAAGGCAGACGGGCGCCGATAGTCGTGAGAGTATTCCTGCGGGTTATGAAGCTTTTTAAATCGTTGTTGACTAGCGAGCCTAGAAAAGAGCCATATTGCTCAACAAAGCCAACGGTATTGCCATCTTTATCAACTAAGCCAAGTTCTTTAGCTAGCACCAGACGAGAAGATGCTTGGGCCTGATCGCCTAAAATATGGTCAACCGGATCGCCAGGCACCAATCGTAAGCTACCTGAGACAATGATCGTGGCGCCTAGCATAACAGCAGTAAGCGACAAGAGCTTGCCTCTGAAAGTAGAGGATGGTACTCGTATCGTCATAAAAATAGCGCCGAGCGCTAAGATGAAAACCAGCCAATTGATCAAGATCCAGCCTTTTTACCTTGACTGCCCTTGATATAGGCTTTGCGAATACCCAAGAGAGAGCCACTTGGTAATGCCTCAAAGCCTTGCAGTCGATCACTATTATAGACGATAATACGATTTTCGTTCCACAATGGAATATACGGCAATTCGTCGATCATGATTCGTTCAATTTGCTGATAAATAGCTTTACGCTTTTCAGGAGCCATGGTGGTGCGTCCTTCTTCGATTAATCTATCGACCTCAGGGTTGCTGTAGCCATGGCGATTGCCACCTGCATCATTATTTTCTGGGATGCTTTTGCTGTGATGCACGAAATAATATAAATCAGGTTCGGTGACCGGTACCCATACCGCACTGAACATCTCAAAATTACCTTGCTTCATATCTTGGTAAAGCGCGCCCCATTCTTTTACCCGCACGGTAGTATCTATGCCTACACGAGCTAAGAAATCGGCGTAGAGCTGAGCAATGCTTTGGCGTAAACGATTGGGTGTGGTGGCAATCACCAGGTTAAAGCGGTTGTTTTTAGGACCGATGCGCTTGAAGCCTGCTTCGTCGAGTAAATCTTCGGCGATTTTGGTGTTATAGCCGGGAGCTTGAAGCTCAGGATCTTTAGCCCAGTGACCGTTTGGTACTAAGCCGCTGACGCGTTTAGCTGAGCCAAGCAAGAGTTTATCAATAATTTGATCGATATCGATAGCGTGAGCTATCGCCTGACGTACTTTTTTATTAGCCAAGGCTGCTCGGGTTAGATATTGAGGGCTATTCTTTGGGTCATCAGACCTTGGGCCGCGTACATTAAAGGCGAGGTAGGTATAACCAAGGCCGGCGATTTCTTGGACATGCAAGAAAGGGTGTTTTTTAAGCTCAGCTATATTTTGCGGGCTAATATCGCTTTCAACTAAATCAGTTTTTTGGCCGATGAGCTCGAGCAGTCTGGTATTTTCATCACGCACCACCCTTAACAAAACATCATTTTTAGGCGCACCTTCATACCAGTTGGCAAAGGGTGTCAGGTGTAAAACTTCCTTGGCGCTATCCCAATTTTTTACTCGAAAAGGCCCTGAACCGTTATGCTCGTGCCGGCAGGCTTGCGAGCGTCCTTCGCAAGATTTTTTAGAAACAATTCCTAAAGCGCACAAATCAGTGAGGAAAGGTGCGTGAGTCTGCTTCAGCTCAAAAATCACCTCGTATTCTCCCACTGCCCTGATGTTTTTAATATATTCACTAAATTTATCAGCGTGAGGTGAAACCACGTCAGCTTGGCCTAGTTGACTATAAGTATAGACGACATCTTCGGCGTTGAGTTTAGAACCATCATGAAAACTAAGGCCCTGGCGTAACGTGAGCTTAAAAGTTTTTTCATCCAGCGACTCGATACTCTGGGCTAAAAAGGGCTCAGGACTAGAATCTACGCCAAGGTCAAAAAGCGGTGCATAAACTAATTTAGAAGCTCTAGAAGCTACTGCTGAAGTCGCATAGCGAGGGTCAATAGTTTCTATCGGTGATCCGACTGCGATATTAATCGACAATGGCTCAGATGAAGGACTCTTAGAGCATGATTTGGTGCATGCAGGCAGGATCACCAACACCATGAGGCTGCTTAATATGAAACCAAAACTTGTGGGTGGCATTTATTTCTCCTTGTACCCGTCTATATTTAACTCGCTCGTTGGATAAGAAAAGCCAGCTCAGGTTTTATTGCTTAAAGCTGGTTAAATTACTATGATGCTTATTATGAGAAAAATTCTTGCCATACTTATTTTGGTTCTGTGCCCTAATTTAGCCGTATCTTCTCTGTTTTCACTGCCTGAGCGACTTAAGCCTAATGTTGATTTTTGGACTAAAATTTATAGTTTTTATGATACTAACCAAGTAGTTTTTCATGATTTAGAAAATTTTAAAATTTACGATGTATTAGAGCTGCCTAAAGTAGTTAATCAGCTGAGTTCTCAAGTTTATAAAAAAGAGGTCAAAAATAAGCTCAAACAAATTAGTGATAGCTTAGATAAAGATGATGCCAAGCGTTTACGAGCCCAAAGTGGTTTGAAAAGTCAATTTGCGGTAGGTTTAAAAATTTCAGGCCGCTATGTTGATGAGATGAAGGCTATTCTAAAGTCATTTGACTTACCAAGCGATTTAATTGCTATGGTTTTTGTGGAATCGTTGTTTAATTTGTCAGCATCTTCCGGGGCAGGAGCATCAGGGCCATGGGGCCTGATTAAAGAAACCGCACAAACTTCTGGGATTTTTGTTAATCGCTTTACCGACGAACGTTTGGATCCGGTGGTGGCCACGGTTGGTGCTGCTCAGTTTCTGAAAAAGACTAAAGAGCGCTTAGGAAACTGGCCGCTTACGATCACGGCTTTCAACTGTGGCCATAACGGTATGGACCGGGCGGCTAAAAACTTAGGCACCAATCAGCTGGAAGTGATTATTGATCAACATGAATCACCAATTTTCGGTTTTGCTTCTAAAAATTATTACGCCGAAGTACTGGCTGCTATGCGCATTTTTGATAACCACGAGAAGTACTTTCCTGGTCTAACCAAAGACCAGCCTTGGAACTACGATTTGGTTCAGCTGCTAAGACCTATTGAAGTCAGTGATTTGCTGACCAGCAAGGCGATCAGTAAGACTGACCTGATCAGCTTTAATCCTGGTTTGACCAAGCGGACCCTAGAGGGCCACGAAGTCATCCCTGCTAACTACGCTTTGAGGGTGCCTAAAGGCTATAAAGATTTGTTCTACGATAAGGTTAAGGGCATACCTAATAAAAATCGCGAACAGGCCCAGTGGAAGATTAGTACCAAATATCATGCCAAAGGTAATGAAACTTTGGAGTTAATCGCTAAAAAGAACGGCATCGACTCGCAGTTTTTAGCTGATCGCTTGGGTGAATCTACTCGCTATCGACCTAAAGGTGCGATTATTATCCGATCACAAGCTCATCGCTTTTCGCCCTTGCTTGAGATCGGCAAAGATATCTTAGCATCTATTATACCATCTAAGATTATTAAGAATGCTAATCAAGACTAAACCCTTTTAATTTATATTAGATAGCCTAAGTTGCATAGCTTATGAATAAAGTACTTTTTAAGCCAGCTAGAGATCCCCAAGTAAAAAACAAACATATTGATGCTTGTTTGCTGGAGGAATCTCAATATTTTAAAAGTGCTGGATTTGACCATATTGAGCTGGTTAATCAATCAGCAGCTGCTATAAGTTTTGAACAAATAAGTTTATCGACTACTTTTTTAGGCCATGGTCTCAAGGCTCCTGTGATGATTGCACCGATGACCGGTGGTACCGAGCTTGGTGCCAAGCTCAATCAGCGTTGGGCTGAGGCTGCTGAGCATTTTGGTATTGCTTTAGGTGTAGGTAGCCAGCGTTTGGCTTTAGAAAATAGTGCGGTAGAAAAAAGTTTTCAGGTGCGTGTCTATGCACCTACTACCATGATCTTTGCCAATTTGGGTGCGGCCCAACTGGTGAGAGGCATGCATGCCCAGCACTGCCTTAAAGCAGTTGATATGGTGAAAGCTAACGCTCTATTTATTCACCTCAATCCTTGTCAGGAAGCCTGCCAACAAGGTGGCGATGCTAATTTTTCTGGTGTGCTGACTGCCATTGCTCAAGTAGTTCATGAGCTTGAGCCACTAAAAATTCCAGTCCTAGTGCGCGAAGTTGGCTTTGGTTTAAGCGAACAAGCGGCCAAAGCCTTGCTTGAGACTGGTATTGCCGGTCTTGATTGTGCCGGTGCAGGAGGCACCTCGTGGGCCAAAGTTGAGTCACTCTGTGCATCAGACGAAAGCTATCGTCGCTTAGCTTGGGTCATGGGTGAATGGGGCATTCCTACTGTTCAATCAATCAAAAACGTCAGACAGCTTAACTCCCATATTCCACTGATTGCTTGCGGTGGTATTCGCAGCGGCCTTGATGTTGCCAAAGCCTTAGCTCTTGGTGCCAATCTTGCCGCCATTGCCCAACCCATGCTTAAAGCTGCGATGATAGGCTCTGAAGCTTTGCATGATTATATCGAACAAATTCTGCTTGAGCTCAAAGTAGCCATGTTTGCTAGCGGTGCCCGTGAAATAGCTGATTTGCTTGTGTGTGAGAAATATACTGATCTTGCCTGACTTACCATGGCTGTTATGCCTAAAGTGCAGCTTACTAGAGATGCAGCTATTACTAATGCAGTTAATACCAACGGCAATCACGCAGGTTGGGTTAATGTTATCAAAACTGCAGTTGATGCCCATAGTCCGATTGTAATTTTACCACCATTTATTGGTGAAAACGGCTATAAATTAACCATGAAAAAATAGATGGTAGAATAGTAGATATTTTAACTGATGACATTAAAACTTGTTATAAATTAGGGGCTACATTAAATCTTTTTCAACAAAATGTACAAAAAGAATTAAATGATAAATTTAAAATAATGCAATCAACAAAATATCCTTCATTTTTGCCAATAAAAATGGAAGATTTATTACGCCATCTTCCCAGTGTCGAAATCTATCTAACCAAAACCATGATAGAAGAGGCTTATAATATATTATATCATCAAACTACATTTAAATTTGAAGGTGATGTGCTTAAATATAAACCAAAAAATTATTGAAAATAAAATCAATATTGATCTAAGTATTTACCCTTTTGATTTAGTCAACTATTTAAATTTAATTGCAAATAAACCTAAATTAATTCAACTGTCCCTAATTAATGATTATTATGTAAATAAATATAATGTACCGCCGCCTATTAAATCTTCATTTTCCCCTCTACTTCATTAGCTCGATCTCTTATAAAATGTAAACCAACACTTTGCCCCATGATAAATTTATCTAATAATGGTGTTAAGGTAGCAATAAATGATGCCAATGATATGCTCACTCTTACCGAAATCAAAGATTTGTTAAATCAACAAAATTATTTACGTACTAACAGTGAGATTAACAATTCATTCATATGGGATCATAATCTATTGTTAAACTATAAACAGTTATTCGCTGACGGCGCGTCAAATAATCATATACTAAATAATCTGGATGTGTTTTACGATCAATCAAATCTTACTGACATTATTAATAATGCTACTGGCGATATTCTTGGCTTAGCTAATTATACTACACCAATATATTATCCTGTTAATCAATTAATAAGATTTCCCATAAAAAATGCATCACGCCTCGGTGAATTAAAGGATTTTTTTATACATACATTAAGGAATAAACTGAATAATAACACTTTTGCTGATTCAGTACAAAATGAAAATATTACTCTTAACACTGCAAATCATTATAAAAAAATGCTTGCTGAAGCCATGCTGTATTCTATTATGTTAAATAATGCCTTAATAAAACATGATAACTACAACAATAAAGTTTATCGTATAACTGATCTTACTGACGGTGATTTGGCTAGTTATCAAAATAGTCTTACTGGGAATATTATTGAAGCTGATTTTGGAGTAACAAGTACTGAATATGGATTAGAAGGAGCTGATAAGTATATAAGAGAGTACCAAAAATATCTTTTTGAAATTACACCAAGACTAAAGAATAGTGCCAATAGAATACTTAATGGAAAACTGAAAGATGGTAGTACTGGTGTTGATAATAAACATGAAGAAGAAGTGCTTTTTTTGCCGGGTTTTAGCTATAAAATAAATAACATAAAACCTGACGATGCCTCATCAAAATATAAATATAAAAATGACAATAATACGTTTAAAAACCGTACCATTATTGAAATTACAGAGACACCTATCAATGATTTTTCTTGTTTTAAGACTAAAGCTATTAACGATTTAATTGATGGTATTAAGAAAAAACCACAAGATCATGTAATCACCATCAATAGCCATGGTGGCTTTACTGATGATAAGTTTATATTACCTAATGATGTATATGTAATAATACCTCATCCTAACGGATTAGATATTAATTACACTTTACCAGATACAGCATTTGAACCATACATGTATAAAGATGGAAAGTGTATGTTACCCAAAACTACAGCAGGTGGTTATAAACTTTACGCTCCAGGAGATCAGATAAGAAATCTCAAACTTTATCCTTGGAGTAATCATAACAAACAGCAACAGTACCAGACTTGGATCAATAATTCTCATTTTTTAGCTAAAAATACTGGATTAGTAGATGCGAGCAATATTCCTAATTTTGCGGAAGTATTTGCAAATCATGATAGTAAAAAAATTAAATTATTCGCTAACACTAGCTTAAAAGACATAGTGACTCATTTCTCTCTTAACTCATATAAACCAATCGTTATTATACCATTATCCTGCAATGCTAAATCAGATGGAACAGACTTTAAAAATAAAGTCATTATAGATCCTGATAATAATAATTATAAAATATTTGATAGAGATATTTTAGATGTACTAAAACAATAAAATTGATTAATATAGCACATTAGGAGAGTTTCAACTATGAGATCTTACCTAAGCAATTGAGCAAATCCGCGAAATTATTGTTGACATGATAGAAAGCAAATAGAGCGAGTGTGGATTCGAG
>Ga0209480_10000529_pt1 | contig 31568 bp, 41 predicted proteins | sample JI61114C2DNA_FD_187501 | JGI IMG/M metagenome (GOLD analysis project Ga0209480, IMG submission 187501) | Wastewater effluent complex algal communities from Wisconsin, to seasonally profile nutrient transformation and Carbon sequestration -... | ecosystem: Engineered > WWTP > Effluent > Algae... | reverse complement strand
TTATTTTGTAACATTGAACTGATTTAAAGGCTCAATCATGAAAACAATTTTTGCCATATTGGTTCTGGGTTTAGTAACACCAGCATTGGCACAACAAAGAGTGGTGGCGGAATGTACCGTTTTGTTTAAAATTACTTTAGACGATGGTACAGTAGATAAAGACATTTCCAATAGTATTAGTAAAAGTGCTAAAACTGTATATATAAAAGGAAATGATAGTAGGGTAGACTTGATAAGCCCTGCCATACAACAATCAGTCATCTATGATAAAACACAGAATACGGCAGTAGTGTTAAGAGAGTTTGGTACCAATAAGTTTATGAATCGTTTGAATAAAGAGCAATGGCTTACTGCAAATAAACAATACCAAGGAATGGCAATTAGTTTGGTCAATGAAACAAAGACCATACTTGGTTATGAGTGTAAGAAAGCAATGATTACCTTGAAAGATGGAACTGTGTTTAGTTTATATTATGCAACTGCTATTATTCCTTCTGTAAAAGAATTTGAATACCAATTTAAAGACGTGCCTGGTTTTGTATTAGAATACCAGATTAAAGAATCCGGAGACAATACACTTGTTAATTATCGGGCAGAAAAAATTAGCTTGAGCCCAGTATTGGCTTCCAAGTTTGACATTCCAACCAGTGGATATAGAATAATGAATTAGTGGTGAGGTGCTACCGGAGTTTTAAATTTGGTAGGAACCTTAACTTTAAATTTGTAAGGATACACATAGGTAGTGTTTCCATTATCAAATCTTAGCATAGAATTTACTTCGGTGCCACTTAAAGGGTCTTTAGAACCCAATAATTGCATACCCTTGAATTGCAAATTGCTTTTCAAAGAAGCGTAATTCAAGCTTTTATGAGAAAGACTGCTTAGGTTTTTCAGTGAATATTTGCTGTTTTTAGCCCTTTCTTCAGTGATACCTGTAAACGAAAAAGCAGCAAAAGCCACCTGAATTGCCATGATAAACAGGGCAGATACGGTGAATTTTAATATGGCTTGCTTTTTTGTCATTTTTACAAAGTTAATGCTTTTTCCCAATATTTTAACAATTGCTATTGTTAAGCTAATATTAGTAAGACGCAGGAAGATGAAAAAAGTTGCCTGAGATTTGAAAAAAAGTGAAAAAAAGTTTTATATTCAAGAAACCAATAGTCCAATGAGGGAAAATCCGTACCAAGAAGACCGAGAGGAACTCAAAGAACTTTTATTACAGTATCAAAATCTAAAGCATGGGCGTAGTCACTCTTTTTTGGAGGAAGACGCTTTTGAGCGGATTATTGACTACTATGACGAAAAGGATGACCTCAATGAGGCCTTTGAAGCTGCCGAAACCGGCCTAGAACAATTCCCCTTTTCCGCCCTTTTAATGATCAAAAAAGCAGATTTGCTCCTGGCTAATCGCAAATACCAAGAGGCTTTGAACATTCTGGAAACGGCCGAACTCTTTGATAGTAATGACGTTAATCTCTATATTTTAAAGACAGATGCCTATTTGGCCCTTGATCAGCAAGCCAAGGCAGTTGAGCTATTAGAAGCCGCTTTACAGCTATTTGAGGGAGAAGAAAGGCTGGATCTGTTGTTTGAATTGGCTGATGTCTATGACGATTATGAGGAATTTGACAAAGTGTTTGACTGTTTAAAACTGATTTTAGAAGAAGAACCCAATAATGAGGAAGCGCTCTATAAAATTTGTTTTTGGACCGATTTTACTGGCAGAAACGAAGAAAGTATACGATTGCACCAGCAAATCATTGACGATTTCCCTTACAATGAACTAGCCTGGTTCAATATGGCAGCGGCCTATCAGGGGCTTAAATTATATGAGAAATCCATTGATGCCTACCAATACGCGGTGGCCATTGACGAAAAATTTGACTACGCTTATCGGAATATGGGAGATGCTTATTTACGCCTCCGTAAATACAAGGAAGCCATTGAAGTGCTGGAAAAGGTTTTAGAACTTTCTAGACCCGAAGACGTGATCTATGAAGCCATTGGACATTGTTATCATAGAATGGGAAACAGTGCTCAAGCAAGGTTTCACTATAAAAAAGCCGTTCATTTAAATCCGGAGGATAGTAAACTACATTATAAGATTGCCGTTACTTATATGCTGGATGAGCAATGGCAAATGGCTATTAAACACTTAGAATCAGCCACCAGAATCCATCGTAACATTACAGAATACAATCTAGCCATGGGAGAGTGCCGCATGCACTTAGAACAATACAAAGAAGCCATACAATATTTTAGTATGGTGGTTAGACAGAAAACCAAGAATGTAGCTGGCTGGGAATCTCTAATCAAATGCTTACTCAAAGCTGAATTTTTTGATGAGGCTTTGGTTCAAACCCAGGCTGCTATGAAAGCCACAGAAAACAAGCCCTTGTTTTTGTTCTACCAAAGTTCCGCTCTATTTTCTATGGGAAAATCCAAGGAAGCCCTGTTGAAATTGGAGGCGGCTATGGAAAAATCTCCCAAATTTCTCAAGAAATTCATAGAACTAAATCCATCAATCTTACAGAACAACCAAGTAGTGGATATTGTAGCCCGTTATAAGAAGGGCAAAAAAATCTAAGAGGTTTTAGGAAAGCCACAACAGCTCATCCATCCATAATGTGGACGGTTTAACCTATTTTTGCACCCGAAAATCGAACGAAATGAATTTTAATCTTACGCAGATTCCAGATAGGATCAAAAAACCAAGGGCGCACGGTATTACCATGGTCATGGACAAAGGGCTTAGTATTCCAGAGGTACATAATTTTATGAGTGTTGCTGGACCACACGTTGACGTGATCAAACTTGGGTTTGGTACCGCCTTTGTAACCCCTAATCTGCGTGAAAAAATTCAGGCCTACCAATCTTATGACATTCCCATTTATTTTGGAGGCACATTGTTTGAGGCTTTCTTGATTAGAAATCAGTTTGACGACTATATAGCCATGTGTAAAGACTATGACATTGATTATGTAGAAGTAAGTGATGGTTCCATCAGTATTCCCCATCCTGAAAAATGTGGTTATATTGAAAAATTAACCAAACACGCTACCGTTTTGAGCGAAGTAGGTTCTAAAGACGCAGCCCATATTATTCCCCCTTATAAATGGATTGAACTCATGCGCGCTGAATTAGAAGCGGGCTCATCTTATGTGATTGCCGAAGCTCGTGAAGCGGGTAATGTTGGTATCTATCGCGGCAGCGGAGAAGTAAGAGAAGGATTGGTTCAAGAAATTTTAACGCAGATTCCTGCCGAAAAAATTCTTTGGGAAGCTCCTCAAAAAGCACAACAATTGTATTTCTTAGAATTGATTGGCTGCAACGTAAACTTGGGCAATATTGCTCCCAATGAAGTAATTGCTTTGGAAGCCATGAGAATTGGTTTGCGTGGCGATACCTTTGAGTTGTATCTAAACAAATAAACCAGATTGCATGCGTTTGTATGGTTTGTTAGGGTATCCCTTGTCGCATTCTTTTTCCCAGAAATATTTCACGGAAAAGTTTCAAAACCTAGGACTAAAGGATATTGCCTATGAGAACTTTTCCTTGCCGAGTATTGACGCATTACAAGAAATCCTAGACAAGAGAGCTGGATTAGCAGGATTTAATATTACCATTCCTTATAAAAAAGAGGTCCTGGCTTTTTTGGATAAAGTTTCTCCTGCAGTAGCTGAAATTGGCGCCTGTAATTGTGTTCGCATTGTCAATGGGAAATGCATTGGGTACAATACAGATGTGGTTGGTTTTGAGCAAACCCTTGCTCCATTTTTAAAACCTCATCACCAACATGCCTTGATACTTGGAACTGGTGGAGCATCTGCAGCTGTTGAATGGGTATTAAGGAAAAGAGGGATTACCTACCAATATGTGTCAAGAACTGCTTCTGCCACCACTATCTCTTATGAACAGATTGACCAAGCTACCATGGAGTCTCATACCTTGGTTATTAATACAACACCCTTGGGTATGTATCCCAATATAGATGCTTGTCCCAATTTGCCCTATCAGTTCATGAATGAGCAGCATCATTTGTTTGATCTTGTCTATAACCCGGAAGAAACCCAATTTCTGGCAAAGGGAAAGGCAAGGGGTGCTAGTATTCAAAATGGATGGGAAATGCTTATCTTACAAGCAGAAGAAAGTTGGCGCATTTGGAATGAAGCCATTTGATTCCCTACATCAAAATCATCAACATGAAAAGTGTATTTGATCCCATTGACGTGCATGAAATCCTCAACCGGATTAACAAGTTAACGCCAGAAACTCCTGCCAAATGGGGTAAAATGAATGTGGCTCAAATGTTGGCCCATTGCAATGTGAGTTATGAAATGATTTATGAAAACATTCATCCCAAACCCAATCCAATTTTAAAGTTGTTCCTAAAACTGGTGATTAAAAATAAAGTGGTTACTGAAAAACCATATGCACACAATAGCCCAACTGCACCGGCTTTTATCATCTCTGATGCCAAGCAGTTTGAAAAAGAAAGAACCAGACTGATCAATCATATTAATCAGACCTTAGCAAACGGGGAAGCCTTTTTTGATGGAAGGGAATCTCATTCTTTTGGCAATCTTAATAAAACAGAATGGAACAATATGCTGTACAAGCACTTGGACCATCACCTGAGTCAGTTTGGAGTCTAATCTATTGCTAATTAGTCACGCATATTTTATTGCTGAACCCTTAATGTTCCCTTGAGTTTAAAGTCATTGGATGAAGCACCAATCATGATTCTGAATTCTCCAGGCTCAACAACCAGTTGCATCTGTTCATTGAGCATTTCTAATTGTGCTGGCGCGATAAGAAATTTCACAGTAGTGGATGCCCCTTTTTTGAGAAAGATTTTTTGAAATCCTTTTAGCTCCATAATGGGGCGTGCAAGGCTTGCCAATTGATCACGGATATACAATTGAACAATTTCTGCTCCATCATAATTGCCAGTATTGGTTATCTGGCATTGCACCCAAACACTATCAGATGCTTTGATGGTATTTTTTTCCATCTTTAAATTACTGTATTCAAATTGGGTATAGCTTAATCCAAATCCAAATGGAAAAGCTGGCTTTCCAGTTAAGTCATTGTAGTCATCGCCCCTGCCCGTGGGCAAGTGATTATAGACATAGGGCAGTTGACCTTCAGATACTGGAAAACCAATAGGAAGTTTGCCGCTAGGATTAGCGTCTCCAAAGAGAATAGCGGCCACTGCAGGGCCTGTTTGTTCGCCTGCATACCAAAGATCCAAAACAGCAGATGCTTTGTTAAACCAGGGTTGCATGGTAATGGCACTGCCACCAGTTAAGAGTACTACTACCGGTTTTCCTATTTTGAATAATTCTGCTAATAAAGTTTCTTGATTACCGGGTAAACCAAGTTTTGCCCTATCCCTAAATTCACCTTCTTCAATGCCTGCATTAAAGAGAATCAGGTCTGATTTTTTTGCAAGTTCCAAAGCTTCAGCAAATTCAGCTTCTTGTTTTGTAGCCACTTTCCAAACTAGTTGAATAGATGCATTGGCATTGGGTTCCTTAAACTCCACTTGTATGGGATAGGTTTTTCCTGCTTCAACCTTTAACGTTGTTAGTTTGGTGCTATATCCAGTTTTGGCCCATTGATCAATTAGTAATTGTCCATTCAAATACAGCCTAAAGCCATCATTTCCTTTAAGTCCTAATTCCATGTTTCCACTCATGGGGGCAACCAGTTGTGCATTCCAACGAACACTGTAAAAATCAAGATCCAATTTACTATCTGGTGGATACAATGTCCAACTAAAATTGAGCTGTTGGTCATTTCTTGTAACTGTGGGTGATCCACTCAAATCAATATTGTTGAAATAAGATCCTATTAAACCGTGAATGGTGTCTTTACCTTCAAGGTGATATAGATATTTTGTAGGAATAGTTTCTAAGGTGTTAAACAAACGAGTAGAACCCTTGCTATACTTGATTTTTACATTCTTTCCTGCTCTTTCTTCTAAACCCTTGATTAAATTTGTGCGGTTAGTTCCTGGTCCGCTATAACCTCCCAATCTTGCTTCCTGGGCGTCTTCTCCAATGACTGCTATAGACTTGATATTGTTTTTAAAAGGCAAAATAGCCCCATCGTTTTTTAATAAGACCACGGATTCCATGGCTGCTTTTTTAGCCAATGCTTGATGCGCTTTTTTCTGTAAATCCGTTAAGTCTTTTTCAGATACATAAGGTTGTTCAAATAATCCTAATTGAAATTTTGCAGTCAGCACTCTTGCAACAGCACTATCAATCACAGACTTTGGAAGGGAACCATCTAGAAATGGAGGAATAAATAATTTATGGTGTTCCCAGGCTGTTTGAAAAATCACATCCAAGCCAGCTATAATGGCTTGCTTGCCTGACTCCGCATATTCTTTGGCAGTATTATGCAATACTGTGGCTCCACCAACAGCGCTTGCATCAGAAATCACAAATCCACGGAACCCCCATTTGTCTTTTAAGGTTTTGTTCAACAACCAATCATTAGCAGAAGCCGGGCTTCCATTAACTGAATTATATGAAGTCATTACCGATCGCGCGCCAGCGTTTTTAAAAGCACTTACAAAGGGCCTAAAATGGGTTTCACTAAACAGTCTTTCATTATCATGAATGGGGTAGCTGTCTTTTCCACCAGCACCCACATTGGCTATAAAATGTTTGGGAGTTGTAATAATATTCTTTCTTTCAAATGCCCCCATAAAAGCATCGCCCATGGCAGATGTTAAGAATGGGTCTTCGCCATAAGTTTCTTCGGTTCTGCCCCATCTAGGATCAGTGGTAAGGTTAATGACAGGTGAGAGTATTTGTCTTATTCCCCTAACCGCAGCTTCGTCTGCAATGGCATTGGCCACTTGACCAACCAAACTAGTATCCCAACTTGCAGCTAAGGCAATGGCTTGTGGAAAAACAGTGGCGTCATTTCGTACCAATCCATGCAAGGCTTCATCAAAAGCAATCATAGGAATGCCAAGTCTGGTATGTTCTACCAACTGACGTTGAATAGCATTGATTTTTTTTGCTAAACCAATAGCTGTTTCTGATTTACCATATTGCATCATCTGTTGTGAAGCATCCGAATTATTACCAACAGCACTAACTTGAAATCCAAAAATGCCGTGTTGGTATTTAGCTTCTTCACCTTTTTCAATGCTTCCAGGAATCATGAATAATTGCCAGAACTTTTCTTCTGCCGTCATTCTTCCCAACAAATCTTTAACCCTTTGTTCAATGGGTAATTGAGGGTTCTTATATGCGGGTAATTGAGCGTTACCCATTATGCAAAAGAAAAAGAATAGCAATGAAAAAATAGATTTCATAGGGATACTTAAATCAATTTTAAATAGACATTTTCAATAAGGCGGCTTCAGGAATATTGGTTTTCTTGTTGGTCTGATAATCATAGCAGATCATGCCTGTTTTGGCTTTTGCTGCAAGTATATTTTCTGGTTCAGCAATAATTTCCATCTTGTAAAACAAGTCAAATCCTAGTTTGTCAAAGTCTGCAGCCTGTACTGATATAGCAACAGTTTGACCATATTTTAATTCAGATTTGTATTCAATGGCAACATCGGCCATAATTAATCCAAGACCTTCAAAATCTAATTCACCATAACCAAAATGTAACAAATATTCTTGTCTTGCTTCTTGCAATAGTGCCAGAATTCGATCATTCCCAACATGGCCTCCATAATTCAAATCAGTAATTCTGATTTTGATATTCGTAACAAAAGAAAACTCCTTGGGCAGATTTATTTTAATTCTATTCATGTAGTTTGGTTTGCAGAAAATTCACCAATTGGGCAATGGCTTTTTTCCGATGACTAAACTTATTTTTTTCTTCCATCCTCATTTCTGCAAATGTGATTGAAGCACCATCAGGGATAAATACGGGGTCATAACCAAATCCCTGTAACCCTTTTTGGTCCACCGTAATTTGACCTTCACAGATGCCTTCAAACAGATATTCTTTTTCTTCCCAGATTAAAGAAACCACGGTTCTAAACCTTGCTTTTCTATTGCTTTGATTGCTCAAGTTGGCCAATAACTTATTGATATTGTCTTGAAAATCCCTTCCCTCGCCTGCATACCTAGCACTCTTGACACCGGGCTCTCCGTTTAATGCATCCACTTCTAAACCCGTGTCTTCACTAAAACAGTTTTTGGCTGTGAGCTGATGTATGGTGCCTGATTTTTCTGAAGCATTGGCTTCTAAACTATCATGGGGCTCAGGAATATCAATGTCAATTCCTGCTTCTGTTAAAGTGATAATCTCAAATGGGTCTGCCAAAATGGATCTAATTTCCTTAACCTTATTTTGGTTATTTGTGGCAAATACTAATGTGATATGATTAGTGCTCATACTAATGGTTTTTGTTGATGGAATATACCACATGTGTTTTTAAATGATGACCATCTGGTAATTTGGGGTGGTCAAAATGCCCCCATTTTTTCATACCCAATTTAATCATTAGGTTTTCTGATGGATGATTGGGACAAGCAGTAAATGAAAAAATTTCAGATAATCCTAATTGGCTAAATCCAAATTCCAAACATGCAGATGCTGCTTCAAAAGCATAACCATTTCTCCAATAGGGGCTAGCAATTCTCCAACCAATTTCTATGCAAGGTGTGAAATCAGATTCAAAATTGGGAACGCTTAATCCGGTGAATCCAATAAAATTGCCAGTTTCTTTTAATTCTAGCGCAAAAAGTCCAAATCCTTTTTCCTCAATCGATGTCTGCATTTTTTTTAAATGAATGGAACTTTCTTCTACGGTTAAAGTGCTAGGGAAATGCTCCATCACTTTTAGGTCTGCATTCAAAGCAGCATAGGGCAATGTATCATCCATTTTCCATTGTCTCAATAAGAGATGCTTGGTTTCAATGAAAATATTTTTAGACATGTTAGGATATTCAGCTATCAGAGTTGGAATAATGTTTTCAAACTATTCCAGAGTTTGGTTTTTTCAGCTTTTGCATCTGCGTGATCACCTTCCAATTTTGTAAGAGAAGGGGCAAACAAGAAACGGCATTGTGCATAGTCTTGCACTTGATACACTGGTATGGTAAAAGGTAATTTTAATTCTTTGGGAGAAAGGTCAAAAACTAATACAATTTTTGGATTAGATTTTGCTCTGAGTTCATCAAATCCTAGTGGATAATTGTTGTAATTTACAAGCGCAATATCTCCCAGATTCAGTTTACAAGCACTCAGCACATTGGATAAGAATTGTAAATGTTTGTCATTGATATAAGGAACGGTGTCTTCCTTAACCATCACAGTAATTTGTTTGCCATTATTGCCCAAGAACCATTGTTTGGGTGTTTCTGTGGCTGTATTAGTTACAGTAGGTTTTGGAGTAGCAGCAGTTGGACTAACTGGTTTTGTTTGAACCGTTGGAATCTTATCTACTGGTTTTTCTGGAACAGTGTTCGGCACTGTAGGGCTTACTTGTGCTGTAGGAAGACTGGCTGTATGTTTTGTAGGAGCTGCAGGAATATTTTCTACTTGCTTTGCAACTATTGGCTCAACTGTTTTTTCAACAGGATTGGGCTTTGTTCTTTCCTTGGCAACTACGTCTGAACCCACCACCAAATTATTCCCATATAAATTGGCAATAACAAAATCTGGTAAGGTGATTGGGTTGTTTGACATAAGTTTTACAATATTAACGATTGTTAGCTTTTATTTTTTTCGTTTATTTGCAGCAAATATAAAACTATGGTAGCAGCGGCTGGAATAAAGATTACAAAAGTGGCGGTAAGCAAATTGTTGACGATGAGTCTGGAAAATATTCCATTTGGTAAATATTTTACGGATCATATGTTGGAGGCGGATTACGAGAACGGTGCATGGACTAATGTTTCTATTAAACCTTATCAACCCTTACAATTAGACCCATCATTGGCAGCCATTCATTATGGACAATCCATTTTTGAAGGGATTAAAGCTTATAAGAATCAAGCAGGTGAAGCCGCCATATTTAGACCAGAAGAGAATTTTAAAAGATTCAATCTGTCTGCAGAAAGAATGTGTATGCCACAGGTTCCTGAATCAATTTTTATGGAAGGCATGCGCCAACTAATTGAATTGGATAAGGACTGGATTCCCAATATGAAGGACCACGCCTTATACATTCGTCCTTTTATGTTTTCTACAGACGCCATGTTGGGCGTTAGACCTTCAGAGAGTTATAAATTCTTAATCATCTTAAGTCCTACAGGTCCTTATTATGCCAAACCCATGAAAATTTTGGTAGAAGAAAACTATACAAGGGCAGCACCTGGTGGCGTTGGATTTTCTAAAAATGCGGGTAATTATGGTGGTAGTATGATGGCTGCTAAAATGGCCAATAAAATGGGTTATGACCAAGTTTTGTGGACCGATGCGCACGAGCACAAATGGTTACAAGAAGTAGGTATGATGAATGTGTTTTTCTTGATCAATGGTGTAGCTGTAACACCGTCCTTAGAAGAAGGAACTATTTTACATGGGGTAACTAGAAAGTCTGTGATGACGCTCTTGGGTGAAATGGGAATTAAGGTTGAAGAGCGTAAAATTAATGTAGACGAATTAGTAGCTGCATACCAGTCAGGACAATTACAAGAAGTATTTGGAACAGGCACTGCCGCTACCATTGCTCCAATCAAAGAATTGAAATACAAAGACCATATTATGCCTTTTGACCTAGAGAAATTTACTGTTTCTCCAGCCATCAAACAGCAGTTGGATGATATTAAAGAGGGTAGGGTAGCAGACAACCATGGATGGATGTTCAAAGTATAACCCTTCTTCAAAATTTCAAAGCCCCGAATTTTCGGGGCTTTTTTTTTGCTAAGTAGGATTAGAATATTTTATTAATCACGGCGCCTATTAATTGCGAGGATTTTCCAAGCTGTTGCAAACTGGCTGACCCTTGAGCATTACTACAAAGAATGAGTTTGTCATTGGTGGTCAATACTGCATAAGCATCTAAACTTACCATGCCGGGATTAGGTCCACCTGGAATTTGTAAAGCGGTACTTAGTCCTATCATGGCGCCACTTGTTAATACCAGTTTTTTCAAGGTTGCGGTATCGCCTTCCAACATTAAAGGGCCAGACTGACCAGTGATGGTAATCTGGTCATTAGCGGTTACTAATAATTTGCCCAAACCTTCTTGGGCTAGATCTTGTATGCTGAAAACAAATCCATTTAATGCAAGTGTAATGCCATTGCCAATGCAGAGTCTTTTCAAAGTCCAATTGCTATCCAAACTTTGTAAGCCAGTTCTATTGGCCAAATAAAAAGTATAACCACTATCCACAAAACTGGTGGGAGCGGCGCCGGATCCGTCTATTTCCAAACCCCAGGTAGATAATTCTGACAGTTTTCCAGATGACTTGCTATAATACCCCCTGAAAATATAAAAATGCCATTCAGGTATTTGTGCTACCCTGGTATTGGTTCTAAACCAGTTTTGTGGTCTACCAATGATGGCTAAAACACTATCCTTAGAACCAATGGTAATAGGGATGGAAAAGTATTGGTCATCCATTTCTTTGGAAAAATCCATAGCGGATCTTCCATTGAACAAACCCGTAGGTAGCCAAGACTGATTGGAACTAGGGCTTCCGCTACTAAGCCAGGGATTTGATGAGAGTGCATACAGAAACTTGGGGTTGCTGGGGCTACCCTGAAAGGCAATTAATTGATCGCCGGAGGCAGCAAAACCAGCATTCCCAGTAGATTGAACGGTGCCTAAGTTTACCTCTGGACTGCTCCCAGAACTATTAAAATCTACTCGAATATAGGTACCCGGTAGTAGGGGATGACTGGGGCTATTCCAAGCATGAATAGCTTCTGAACTACTTGAAAAAGCTGGTGTAGCCAATGATCCATCCCATCCTTTCTCGGAAAATTGAATTTTGGTGCCAGGATAAATGGTTGCCAGATTAACAAAGACAAATTGGTCATTATTATCTGCCTGAAAGGCGATGATGGCTATATCGCCAGCCTGTAATAGACTGTCTTGGGCTTTTATTTGGGATGAAACTGCCATCAAGACCCAGAAAGCCAGGTATTTTTTCATAGATGGATTTTTTAGAAAAATAGCGGTGCAAGCCAGCAAACACAAGGGGTTTACCCAGATTGGGCTAAAAAACTCCTCAAAATCCGTGTTTCACGGGTGGGGGCTTCCCGTTTTTTAGCGGGACTGGAAAATTATTTTTTCAGGAAATTGGGGCTTAGTGCCACTAATTCAAGCTTATTTTAGGTGAACTTATCCCCAGTTTCAAGGGAAAAAACGCCCATTTTGAACTATTTTTGAAAATACTGGGGGAAAACTTTTGAAAACATTTTGGTTTTTCACATTCAGCCATTACCTTTGCCGTCCGAAATTTTAAACGGATTAGAATGCCTACAATACAGCAATTAGTTAGAAAAGGTCGCGAAATAATCAGGGCTAAAAGTAAATCAAGAGCTTTGGATGCATGTCCTCAGCGCCGTGGTGTTTGTACCAGGGTTTACACAACTACTCCTAAGAAACCAAACTCTGCCTTGCGTAAGGTGGCTAAGGTTCGTTTGACCAACAAAGTGGAAGTTATCGCCTATATCCCCGGTGAAGGACATAACCTGCAAGAGCACAGCATCGTGTTGATTCGCGGTGGTCGTGTGAAGGATTTGCCAGGTGTGCGTTACCATATCGTTCGCGGTAGCTTGGATACTGCAGGTGTGAAAGACCGCAAGAAGAGCCGTTCTAAATACGGTACCAAGAAAGAAAAAGCAAAGAAATAATCTATTAATATAGCTGAGTAAAGTTTTAATACTTGAAGAAATTCAGCCCAATTAAAAATTAGCAATCATGCGTAAAGCACAAGCCAAAAAATTACCTTTAGCACCAGACGGACGTTTCAACGATAAGTTGGTTACCCGTTTTATCAATAACTTAATGTGGCAAGGTAAAAAATCTACTGCTATCAACATTTTTTATGATGCAGTTGATAAAGTGACCAAAACCACCGGAGAAGACGGATACGAGGTTTGGAAAAAAGCAATTGCCAATGTTACACCTGCTGTAGAAGTACGTAGCCGTAGAATTGGTGGTGCAACTTTCCAGATTCCTTCTGAAGTTCGTGCTGACCGTAAAATTTCTTTGAGCATGAAATGGTTGATCCGTTTTAGCCGCGAAAGAAATGGTAGAACAATGGCTGACAAATTAGCCAATGAGATCATGGCAGCAGCAAAAGGTGAAGGTGCCGCTTTCAAAAAGAAAGAAGATACCCACCGTATGGCAGAAGCCAACAAGGCTTTCTCTCACTTCAAGGTTTAATCTCTGCAAAGAGTGACTATAGGCCCCGGAAATTCCGGGGCTTTTTTTATGCACTTAAACCTAAATTATCCCCATCAGAATTAAATCTGGGTGAACCCCTTGTACAATCGGGATAATTACTACCTTTGCCGCTCGAAAAATTTGAAGCGTACTTCAGAAAAACAAATCTTAAACAAGAACTCTTTATGGCGGACTTGAGACTACAACGAAATTTTGGGATTGCCGCGCACATTGATGCCGGTAAAACCACCACTACCGAGCGTATCCTGCGCTATACCGGTATGATTCACAAGATTGGTGAGGTGCACGATGGTGCAGCTACTACTGACTGGATGGAACAGGAAAAGGAAAGAGGTATTACCATCACTTCTGCTGCGGTAAGTTGTGAGTGGAAATTCCCTACCAACAAGGGGACGGCCGATGCCAATACCAAATCATATTATTTCAACATCATTGATACTCCCGGTCACGTGGATTTCACCGTTGAGGTAGAGCGTTCTATGCGCGTACTAGACGGCTTGATTGCCTTGTTCTCTGCGGTAGACGGTGTGGAACCACAATCTGAAACAGTTTGGCGTCAAGCTAACCGTTACAAAGTTCCACGTATTGGTTTTGTAAACAAAATGGACCGTTCTGGTGCTGACTTCTTAATGGTAGTTCACCAGGTAAAAGAAATGCTAGGTGCTAATGCAGTTCCTTTGCAATTGCCTATTGGTGCTGAAGATGACTTTATTGGTGTGGTGGATTTGATTACCATGAAAGGTGTGATCTGGGATATGGAAACTGAAGGTATGACCTTCAAAGAAATTCCTGTACCAGCTGATATGGTGGAAGAAGCCAATGAGTGGAGAGCTAAATTAATTGAAGCTGTTGCTGAATACGATGACAACTTGATGGAGAAATTCTTTGAAGACCCAGCTTCTATTACAGAAGAAGAGGTTCACGAAGCTATCCGTAAAGCTTGTATTGATTTGAGCATTGTTCCAATGATGTGTGGATCTTCATTCAAGAACAAAGGTGTACAAACAGCTCTTGATGCAGTTTGTCGTTACCTGCCTAGCCCAATGGACGTGGAAGATACCGTAGGTACCAACCCTGACACTGGCGAGCAAATCACTCGTAAGCCTAATGCAAAAGAACCATTTGCAGCCTTGGCTTTCAAAATCATGACTGATCCATTTGTGGGTCGTCTTGCATTCTTCAGATGTTATTCTGGTCACTTAGACGCTGGTTCTTATGTATTGAACGTAAGAAGCGGTAAGAAAGAGCGTATCAGCCGTATCATGAAGATGTTTGCTAACAAACAAAACCCAATTGATTTTATTGAAGCTGGTGATATTGCTGCGGCAGTAGGTTTCAAAGAAATCAAGACTGGAGATACTTTGTGCGATGAGAACCATCCTATCACTTTGGAGAACATGTTCATTCCTGAGCCTGTAATCTCTGTAGCTGTTGAGCCTAAAACTCAAGCTGACGTTGATAAAATGGGTATGGCCATTGCCAAATTAGTAGAAGAAGATCCTACTTTGCGCGTTAAAACTGACGAAGATACTGGTCAAACCATCCTTTCTGGAATGGGAGAATTGCACTTAGAAATCATCGTTGACCGTATGCGTCGCGAGTTCAAAGTAGAAATTAACCAAGGTAATCCTCAGGTAGCTTACAAAGAAGCATTTGGAAACAGCATTCAACACCGCGAAGTGTTGAAGAAGCAGTCCGGTGGTCGTGGTAAGTTTGCCGATATCCAATTTGAAATTGGACCAGCTGATGACGAGTGGCTGAAAGAGAATCCAGGAAAAGCTTTCCAATTCAAGAATGACCTCTTTGGTGGATCTATCCCTAAAGAATTTGTTCCAGCCATCATCAAAGGTTTTGAAACCTCAATGGGTGTTGGTGTATTGGCAGGATATCCTGTAGTATCTATGAAAGTGCGCGTATTTGACGGTAGCTTCCACCAGGTGGATTCTGACGCCATGTCTTTTGAATTGTGTGCTAAATCCGGTTTCCGTGAAGCAGGACGCAAAGCAAAACCAACTTTGTTGGAGCCAATCATGCGCGTAGAAGTAGTTACCCCAGACCAATACATGGGAGACGTTACTGGTGACTTGAACCGCCGTCGTGGTATGTTAGAAGGTATGGACACTCGTGGTAATGCACAGGTGATCAAGGCAAAAGTACCATTGAGCGAAATGTTTGGTTATGTAACCCAACTGCGTTCATTGTCTTCTGGTAGAGCTGCTTCAACCATGGAGTTTAGCCACTACAACCCAGCTCCAAACAATATCGCTGAAGAAGTGATTGCAAAGAGCAAGGGAAAAGTGAAGTCTGAAGACTAATTTTTATCAGATTTTTATACGAGCCCCGTTCATTTTGAGCGGGGCTTTTTTTATCGCCTCAGGCGATTTTTGACAATTTTCACTGGCGTCTCTGGGGATAAACCCGTGAATAACTCCCTTGAAACCCCGATTTGGGCATATTTTTTGGCATTTTATAAAGAAATCCACAAAAAAGATTCAAAAATACTTGCCCAATCAAATACAGCCCCTTACCTTTGCAAACCCAAATCGACAGATTCAAATAGTTCTTTAAAAATAACAATTGGATCTTGATCAACAGAAAAATGGGGTTTTGTCTATGTCTCAGAGAATCAGAATCAAATTGCAATCATACGATCACAACTTGGTAGACAAGTCTGCAGAGAAGATCGTAAAAACAGTTAGAAGTACAGGTGCAGTAGTTACAGGTCCTATTCCTTTACCTACACACAAAAAGATCTTTACCGTTTTGCGTTCACCACACGTAAACAAGAAGAGCCGTGAGCAGTTCCAGTTGGCTACACATAAGCGCCTATTGGATATCTACACTTCTTCTTCTAGAACAGTGGATGCGTTGAGCAAATTAGATCTGCCTTCTGGAGTAGAAGTAGAGATCAAAGCATAATCTGGGACCTAGGTCTTAGATAGCGGCAAAAAAAGTTCTTATCAATATCATCATCTGCCAACCCTCAAAAAGGAGAAAGCAGCTCTGATTAAAGAAAACCAAATGGTCCGGATAACTCCGGTTGGAAAGACCAAATGGAACTAACATATAAACAGGCCCTTCGAGGTTTGTTTACTCCCGGTACTTCCTCTTCTGATACAGCATCAGAAAACAACGGAAAAGGTCGGTAGTCAACAAGGATTGAATCTAGCTTCATCGGCTAGATGTCCTACACACCTCCGCGGGGCACAAACCGCAAAAAACGATGAAAGGTATTATTGGTAAAAAAATTGGTATGACCAGCATCTTCTCTACAGATGGCAAGCAAATAGCTTGTACCATCATTGAGGCTGGTCCAAATACCGTAACTCAGGTTAAAACTCCTGAAGTTGACGGGTACAGTGCACTTCAGTTAGCCTTCGGCGACAAGAAAGACAAGCACGCTACAAAAGCAGAGCTTAATCACTACGCAAAAGCTCAAACCTCCGCAAAAAAATTCGTAAAAGAATTCCGCAACTATTCCATCGAGAAAGCACTTGGTGAAACCATCACATTAGACATCTTTGAAGAAGGTGAAAAAGTGGAAGTGGTTGGTACTACCAAGGGTAAAGGTTTCCAAGGTGTTGTAAAGCGCCACGGATTCTCTGGTGTGGGTGAAGCTTCCCATGGTCAGCACGACCGTCAGAGAGCTCCCGGTTCTATCGGTGGTTCATCTTATCCATCTAGGGTTTTCAAAGGAATGAGAATGGCCGGACGTATGGGTAATGACAGGGTAATGCTGAAGGGTTTGAAAGTTGTGAAAATTTTCCCTGAAAAGAATTATATCCTGATCAGCGGTTCAGTTCCTGGACATAACGGATCAATCGTTTTAATCCAGAAGTAATCACACACAAATCAGACAAAAATGCAAGTAGACGTATTAAATATAAAAGGAGAGAAAACCGGTAGAACGGTTGAATTGCCTGCTGAAGTATTTGGAATTGAACCAAATGACCACGTGATCTACCTGGCTGTTAAGCAGTATTTGGCTGCTGGTCGTCAAGGTACACACAAAGTAAAAACTCGTGCCGAAGTACAAGGTGCTAGCCGCAAGCTGCACAAGCAAAAAGGAACTGGTGGTGCTCGTAAGGGTAATATCCGTAACCCTTTGTACAAAGGTGGTGGTACCATTTTTGGACCAAAACCTCACTCTTACGATTTCAAATTGAACCGTAAAGTAAAAGATTTGGCCAAGATTTCTGCCTTGAGTCACAAAGCAAAAGACAGTGCTATCTATGTAATCGAAGACGTGAACATGGCAGCACCTAAAACCAAGGAATTGGTGGCAGCAATGCAAGCTTTGAATTTGAGCGATAAGAAAACATTGATTGTGTTACCTGAGTACAATGATAATTTGTATTTGAGCACACGTAACGTACCAAATGTTGCAAGCACTTTGTTAGCAGACATCAATACTTACGAAATCATGAACGCAGATGTGTTGGTTCTGACTGAAGGAACTGCCAAGATCTTCGCTGACAATGATGCTGAAGTAGCAGCATAATAAAAAATTGAGTAACGTTTCAAAATATACAGATGAAACCGAGTGAAATATTAGTAAAACCGATTTTAACCGAAAAAGCAAACGCCCAGCAAGAAAAACTGCGCAAATACGCTTTCAGGGTTAGCCGCAAGGCCAACAAGCTTGAAATCAAGAAAGCAGTAGAAGAATTCTACGGTGTAAACGTTGTTGACGTTAATACAGTAGTAGTTCCTGGTAAAAACAAAACTCGCTATACAAAAGCTGGTTTTATCCAGGGTATGAAGTCGGCTTATAAGAAAGCGCTGGTAACAGTTGCTGAAGGCGAGACGATTGATCTTTACGCAAATATTTAATTTATAGCTGCGGAGCTGAAAAATCCGCTGATTAAAAGAGAAACAAATGGCACTTAAAAAGTACAAACCGATTACAGCAGGCACCCGTTGGAGGGTTGGTAACGCCTATGCTGAAATCACTACCATGGATCCAGAGAAGAGTTTGCTGGAACCACAGAAAAATACTGCAGGACGTAACGTTCAAGGTCGCAGGGTTTCAAGATACATGGGCGGTGGAAACAAACACCACTACCGTATCATTGATTTCAAACGTAATAAGAAAGACATCAGTGCAACTGTATTGTCTATTGAATACGATCCAAACCGTACCGCTTTCATCGCATTGGTTCAATATACTGATGGTGAAAAACGCTACATCATTGCACCTCAAGGTTTGCAAGTTGGAGCTACTGTAATCTCTGGCGACACTGTTGCTCCAGAAATTGGTAACGCTCTTTCTATGAAGAACATGCCATTGGGTACCAATATCCACAACATTGAACTTCAACCAGGTCAGGGTGGTAAAATGGCTAGAAGTGCTGGTTCATCTGCACAGTTAGCCAACAAAGAAGAAAAATACGCAGTATTAAAAATGCCTTCTGGCGAATTAAGAAAAGTATTGATCAACTGCTACGCTACTGTAGGTGTGGTTTCTAACAGTGACCATAACTTGGAAACTGCTGGTAAAGCTGGTAGGAATCGTTGGAAAGGTGTTCGCCCCCGTGTTCGTGGTGTTGCCATGAACCCAGTAGATCACCCGATGGGTGGTGGTGAGGGTAGAGCCTCCGGTGGTCACCCACGTTCTAGAAATGGTAAATACGCAAAAGGCGAAAAAACCAGGACTAAAGGAAAGGGTAGCGATAAGCTGATCATCCAAAGAAAAGATGGTAAAAAATTAGCTAAGTAATTAGCTCGGAAAATAAATCACTAACAGACCAGTAAACTTATAACTATTATGGGTCGTTCGATTAAAAAAGGTCCTTACGTAGACGCAAATTTGGAAGAGAAAGTTGTTGCGATCAACGATGGTAAATCAAAGAAAGGTGTTATCAAAACCTGGAGCCGTCGCAGCACAATCACTCCTGATTTCGTTGGACACACTTTTGCAGTACACAACGGTAACAAATTTATCCCTGTTTATGTAACAGAGTTTATGGTAAGCCATAAGTTAGGTGAATTTGCTCCTACTCGTAACTTCAGAGGTCACGCAGGAACTAAGAAATAAATCATTTTTGAGCCGCTTGTAAAATCGGTTCACTAATAAGAAACCAAAAGAAAATGGAAGCAGTAGCTAAACTGAACAATTATCCTACAGGTCCACGCAAAATGCGTTTGCTGGCCGATGTGATCCGTGGAATGGAAGTGGAAAAAGCTTTGGCCATTCTGGAGCATCACCCTCAACACAATGCCACTCCTCTTGCAAAATTGCTGAAGAGTGCCATTAACAACTGGGAGCAAAAGAACAGCGGATCTAGCGCTGCAGACAGCAGCCTAGTGGTGAAAACAATATTCGTAGATGGCGGCAGGGTTTTGAAACGGATGCGTCCGGCTCCTCAGGGTCGTGGCTACCGAGTTCGCAAACGCAGCAACCACGTAACATTAATCGTAGATTCTAAAAACTAATTGTAAAACCATTATATGGGTCAGAAAGCAAATCCAATTGGTAACAGGTTAGGTATCATCCGCGGATGGGAAAGCAACTGGTATGGTAGTAAGAAAGACTATGCATCAAAGTTGATTGAGGATCATAAGATCCGTACTTACCTGAATGCCCGTATCAACAAAGGTGGTATCGCAAAGATTGTAATCGAGCGTACTTTAGGTAAGCTGATTGTAACCATCCACACTTCTAAACCAGGTATCATCATCGGTAAAGGTGGTGGAGAAGTAGACCGTATTAAGGAAGAGTTGAAGAAGTTGACAGGCAAAGATGATGTTCAAATCAACATCCTTGAAATCCGTCGTCCTGAATTGGATGCGAATATTGTAGGAGACACCATCGCTCGTCAAATCGAAAACCGTATCAACTTCAAACGTGCAACTAAAATGGCCGTTGCCTCTACACTCCGCATGGGTGCTGAAGGTATCAAGGTAAAATTGAGTGGTCGTTTGGGTGGTGCTGAAATCGCTCGTTCTGAAGAATTCAAGCAAGGCCGTGTTCCTTTGCATACATTCCGTATGGATATTGATTATGCCAACGTGTTTGCACAAACCGTTTATGGTAAAATTGGTATCAAAGTATGGATCTGTAAAGGTGAAGTGTTGGGCAAGCGCGAACTGAACCCCAATTTCGTTGGTGGTAAGAACGACATGAGCGACAGAAGAGCTGGTGAAGAAAGAAGACCTGGTGGAGACCGCCGCGATGATCGCAGAGGTGGTGGAGACCGTGGTGGTAGAGGCGGAGATAACCGCGGTGGTAACGCCGGTGGTGGAAGAGATAACAGGAGATAATCAAACCGGTGTTTAGCACCGATTTAAAATAAGTTGAATCGCCCTAACCGGTAACGGGTAAGGTCATCCAAAAAACAAAAGAACATGTTACAACCTAAAAGAAGTAAACATAGGAAACAGCAGAAAGGCCGCATTCGCGAAGTTGCAAAGCGTGGTACTTCCATCTCTTTCGGATCATTCGCTTTAAAAGCGTTGGAACCAATTTGGTTGACCAACCGTCAAATCGAATCAGCTCGTCAGGCGATGACCCGTGCTATGAAGCGTGAAGGGAATGTATGGATCCGTGTATTTCCTGACAAGATTGTTACCCGCAAACCTGCCGATGTGAGGATGGGTAAAGGTAAGGGTAACCCTGAATTCTGGGCAGCAGTAGTTGAACCAGGACGTATCATCTTTGAGTGCGATGGTGTAACCGAAGCAACTGCAAAAGAAGCTATGGAACTGGCCGCTCAGAAATTACCAATTGCAACCAAATTCTGTGTAAGAAGAGATTTGCAAGCTTAATCTAAAAACGAATTTGCAATGGCAAACAAACAAACATACGATTTTAATAAAAGCCTGAAAGATCTGAATGTTACAGACCTGAAAGCTAAGATCTCTGAAGACCAATTAAGGTTGAAAAAGCTTGAGTTCGCTCACGCCATTTCTCCTCTTGAAAACCCGATGAATATTCGCGGTCTTAGAAGAGACATCGCCCGTTTACAGACGGAATTGAAGAAAAAAGAACTGGGTCTTTAAACCATAAAAGTTAAGTAATGGAAGAAAGAAATTTGCGCAAAACAAGGGTTGGCGTTGTAACTAGCGACAAGATGGACAAAACTATCACAGTTGCGGTTGAAAGAAAAGTAAAACACCCAATCTACGGTAAGTTCGTAAAGAAAACAACCAAGTTCCATGCTCATGACGAGAAGAGCGAAGGTGGTATTGGTGACGTGGTGAAAATCATGGAAACCAGACCAATGAGCAAAACTAAGCGTTGGAGACTAGTGGAAATTGTAGAGAAAGCTAAGTAATTGGCTTTACATGCCCTGCGCAGTTGCTATGCAATCGCCAGAGCCTCTGAAAATAAAATTGTAAAAGTCAAGACTTAGGTCTAGGCACAAAGTTTAAAAAAATGATCCAGCAAGAAAGCAGATTAAATGTAGCTGATAACAGTGGCGCTAAAGAAGTGCTTTGTATCAGGGTACTTGGGAACAGCGGACAGGATTATGCCGGTATAGGTGATAAGATTGTAGTGAGTGTGAAAGCGGCCATTCCAGCAAGTGCTGTTAAGAAAGGTACTGTATCAAAAGCGGTTATCGTTCGTACCAAGAACAAATTGCGTAGAAAAGACGGTTCTTATATCCGTTTTGACGACAACGCAGTGGTATTGTTGAACAACTCAGACGAGCCTCGTGGTACCCGTATCTTTGGACCAGTTGCACGTGAGCTTCGCGATAAGGGTTATATGAAAATTATATCCCTGGCACCAGAGGTACTGTAATAAATAAATATTTAGTTAAGCGTTTAGCGTTTAGCATCCAGCTTTAAGCATATAACAATGAGTAACAGATTTAAACCCAAATTCAACATCAAGAAAGGCGACACTGTTGTAGTGATTGCCGGTGATGACAAGGACTTGAAAAAGCCCCGCAAAGTTTTGGAAGTGATCATCGATAAAGGCCGTGTAGTTGTTGAAGGTGTAAACATCGCCACCAAGCACACTAAGCCATCTGCCCAAAATACTAAGGGTGGTATCGTAAAGATTGAAGCAGCCATCAACATCAGCAATGTACAGTTGTGGGATGCTAAAACAAGCGCGCCAACAAAAGTTACCCGCACAAGGGAAGGCGGAAAATTAGTTCGTATATCTAAAAAATCAGGGGAGGTAATCAAATAATGAGTACTGTAAAATACACTCCGAGATTAGCAGACAAGTACAGCAAAGAAGTAGTACCTGCTTTGATGAAGAAGTTTGCTTACACTAGCGTAATGCAAGCTCCTAAATTGGAAAAAATTTGTGTTAACCGTGGCGTTAATGGTGCGGTTACAGATAAAAAATTGGTAGACATTGCTGTTGATGAGTTACAAACCATCACTGGACAAAAAGCTGTACCAACTATTTCCAAGAAAGACATCTCTAACTTCAAACTTCGTAAAGGAATGCCAATTGGCGCCCGCGTGACTTTGAGAGGCGAGAAAATGTTTGAATTCTTAGATCGTTTGGTATCTGTGGCTTTGCCTCGTGTACGTGATTTCAAAGGAATTTCTGACAAAGCTTTCGATGGCCGTGGTAACTACACCTTAGGTGTAACCGAGCAGATCATTTTCCCTGAAATCGACATTGATAAAGTGAATAAGATCACTGGTTTGGATATCACTTTTGTGACTACCGCTCAAACCAACGAAGAAGCATACGAATTGTTGAAAGAGCTGGGAATGCCTTTCAAAAACATCAAAAAAGACAATAACTAATAATACCAAATCATGGCAAAAGAATCAGTAAAAGCCAGACAAAGAAAGCGTGAAGCAATGGTTGCTAAATATGCAACTAAAAGGGCAGCATTGAAAGAAGCCGGCGACTACGCTGCTTTGGATCTGCTTCCAAAAAACGCTTCTCCTGTACGTTTAAAGAACCGTTGCCAGTTAACTGGTCGTCCTAAAGGATACATGAGATACTTTGGTCTGTCTAGGATCATGTTCCGTGACATGGCTTTGAACGGAATGATTCCAGGTGTTAAAAAGGCAAGCTGGTAAAATCCTATCCCCCATTGGGATAGATACAAACAAAATTTAGAACTGATTTAATAAAATATTATGGTAACTGATCCTATAGCAGACTTCTTAACCAGAATTCGCAACGCGCAGATGGCTGGACACAGGATTGTTGAAATTCCTGCTTCTAACCTGAAAAAACGCCTTACTGAGATCTTGTATGACCAAGGTTATATCTTGAAGTACAAGTTTGAAGATGACAATAAGCAAGGTTTGATCAAGATTGCATTGAAGTACGATCCTAATACCAAACAACCTGCTATTCAGGTTTTGGAAAGGGTTAGTCGTCCAGGTCTTCGTCAATATGCTAAGCCTGCAGAAATCAAACGCGTAATCAATGGTTTGGGTGTAGCTATCTTGAGTACTTCTAAAGGAGTATTGACTGATAAGCAAGCCAAAGCAGAGAACGTGGGTGGTGAAGTACTTTGTCATATCTATTAATAGAAAGGGCCTAGGCCCCCAATATATCCGGCCTGACAATTAAGCTTTTAGTCGGAGCTGAACACGGACCGGGATTTTTCTCATCATTAATTTTAAACGACTATGTCTAGAATTGGTAAACAACCGGTAGCAATACCAGCAGGAGTGAAAATCAGCGTTGCAGCTGATAACACCCTTACAGTGAAAGGCCCTAAAGGCGAACTGAAACAAGCAATTGACAGGGATATCACTGTAGAAATTACAGATGCTCAATTAGAATTGAAGCGTCCAACTGATCAAATTCGTCACCGCGCTATGCACGGTTTATACCGTTCATTGGTTTCTAATATGGTGAAAGGTGTAACTGAAGGTTTCAAGAAAGACTTGGAATTGGTAGGGGTAGGTTATAAAGCCGTTAACACTGGTAACACTTTGGATTTGGCTTTGGGTTATTCTCACAACATCATTTTTGAAGTTCCTTCTGAAATGAAAGTGAGCACTTTAACTGAAAAAGGTCAGAACCCTAAAATCTTCTTAGAAGGTATTGACAAACAATTGGTTGGTCAAGTTGCCGCTAAATTGAGAAGCTTACGTAAGCCTGAACCATACAAAGGAAAAGGTGTGAAATATCAAGGTGAGATCCTGAGAAGAAAAGCAGGTAAATCAGCTGGTAAATAAGCGTAAGGGATAACATTAACACTAACAGGCATCCGGCAGAATCGGGTGTTATAAAAATAAACAAGATGAATTCTAAATTGGTTCAAAGGCAAAAAATCAGGTATCGCATCCGCAAGAAGGTTGCTGGTACTGCAGTAAAACCACGCCTTTCAGTTTTTAGAAGCAATGCAGAGATCTATGCACAATTGATCGATGATGATAATGCTGTTACATTGGCTTCTGCCTCTTCAAGGGACAAAGATATTGCCGCTCAAAAAGTTACTAAAGTGGAGAAATCCAAATTAGTAGGTGCTGCAATAGCTACCAAAGCCATTGCATTAGGTTTAACCGCTGTTGTATTTGACAGAGGTGGTAACCTTTACCATGGTCGTGTGAAATCAGTTGCTGATGGTGCCAGGGAAGCTGGTCTTCAATTCTAATTTGCTAACAACAATTAATAGTTAGATAAATGTCTAAAGTAAACGTAAATAAGGTGAAAGCAGGTGGTGACATGGAACTCAAAGAAAAAGTAGTTGCCATTAACCGCGTAGTTAAAACCACTAAGGGTGGACGTACCTTCAGCTTTTCTGCTCTTGTAGTAGTAGGAAACGGTGCTGGTATTGTTGGCCAAGGTCTTGGTAAAGCTAAAGAAGTACAAGAAGCAATTGCTAAAGGTATTGATGACGCTAAGAAAAACCTGACCAAAGTTCCTGTAATGCATGGTACTATTCCTCACGAACAGTGGGCTAAAGAAGGTGCAGCAAAAGTTTTGATTAAGCCAGCTGCACACGGAGCGGGAGTTATCGCGGGAGGCAGTATGCGTGCTGTACTTGAAAGCGCTGGTATCACCGACGTTCTTGCAAAAAGCTTAGGTTCTGCTAATCCACACAACGTGGTTAAAGCTACCATCAAAGCACTTGGTTTGTTGAGAGAGCCAGTACAAGTTGCTAAAACTCGTACGGTGAAACTGTCAAAAGTATTTAACGGATAATCCGAAAAAGATATTACATGAAAAAGATCAAGATCACACAAGTAAAAAGCGGTATCGACAGACCGGAGCGTCAAAAATTAACTTTGAAAGCCCTTGGCTTAAATAAGTTGAACGCTTCTAAAGAAGTTGAAGCCACTCCACAGATCCTAGGTATGGTTAACAAAGTTAGCCATCTGGTGAAAGTTGAAGAGGTAGCTTAATCAACAAAAGATTTAGGAAAGCATAGTTGTATTTTATACTGCTATCTTTCCTATTTTTACGTTTTATATTTAACAACCTGCGAGGGGTGATTCCCCGCTAAGTACAAAATCAAATTCAGATGAAATTACACACACTCAAGCCAGCAGCTGGCTCAGTTCACAAGGAAAAACGTATTGGTAGAGGTGAAGCATCCGGTAAAGGTGGTACATCTACAAAAGGTAACAAGGGTGGTCAAAGCCGCGCAGGTTACAAGAGCAAAATGGCACACGAAGGTGGTCAGATGCCTATTCAACGTCGTATTCCTAAGCGTGGATTTAAGAATGCTAACCGTGTAGAATACAAAGTGTTTAATCTTGGTCAGTTGGATCAATTGGTAGAGAAATATGGTTTCACAGAGATCTCTTTGGAAAACTTATATATCAATGGTTTGATCAGCCGCACTGATAGGGTAAAAATTCTTGCCACTGGTGAATTGAAAGCAAAACTTTCTTTCAAAGTGAACAAATTAAGCGATAAAGCCAAAGCAGCAATTGAAGCAGCAGGTGGAAGCGTTGAAATAGTAAAGTAATTTTACTGTAACTTTCCAGACGCATCGGTGATGCGTCTTTTTTGGTTATGGATATTAACTTCTAACAAATAGTATCAGTGAAAAAATTAGTTCAGACTTTAAAGAATATATGGGCCATCGAAGAGCTGCGTAACAAGATTGTTATCACCTTGGCACTGGTGCTTACCTACCGTATTGGTAACCACATTGTTTTACCCGGTTTGGATCCAAACGGGATAGAAGCTGCTCAACAGGCTTCAAAAAGCAATGGCTTACTAGGTATTTTTGACATGTTTGCCGGTGGTGGTTTTTCACAAGCCTCTATCTTGGCCTTAGGTATCATGCCTTATATCTCAGCTTCTATCTTTATGCAGTTGATGACCATCTTGGTTCCTCAATTACAGAAAGTACAGAAAGAAGGAGAGAGCGGCAGAAAGAAAATTAATCAGTGGACTCGTTACCTGACTGTGATTGTAACCATCTTCCAGGCTGCTGCCTATGTTGGTTATTTAAACAGCCCTGGTTATGCAGAAGCTATTTTAGTGGCTTATAAACCATTCTTTTGGTTCTCTACTATTCTTACCCTTACTGCAGGTACCCTGTTTGTAATGTGGTTAGGAGAGAAAATCCAAGACAAAGGTTTGGGTAATGGTACTTCTATCATCATCATGGTAGGTATCTTAGCCCGTCTTCCACAAAATATTGTTCAAGAATTCAGTGCCAAAGGTCAAAAAGGCGGTGGTGGTTTGTTAATCTTCTTAATTGAGATTGCCATTTTAGTTACCGTGATCATGGCTTTGATTATCTTGGTTCAGGGTGTTCGTAAGATTCCTGTAAACTATGCTAAGCAAATTATTGGTAACCGTCAGTTTGGTGGTGCTCGTCAGTTCTTGCCTATTAAGGTTAATAGTGCTGGTGTAATGCCCATCATCTTTGCACAGGCTATCATGTTCTTGCCTACCTTGGTTTCCTTTACCAATATTGATTCAGCTCAAGGTATTGTAAGAATCTTCAATGACCATAGCAATGTTTGGTACATGGTTATCTATTCAGTAATGGTTATTGGATTTACCTTCTTATACACAGCTTTGATCTTTAACCCTAAGCAAATCTCTGAAGATCTAAAACGCAACAATGGTTTTGTACCAGGAGTTAAACCCGGTCAACCAACTGCAGATTATATTGGATCTATCATGGATAAGATTACTTTACCTGGTGCCATTTTCTTGGCCTTGGTAGGTATCATGCCAGGTTTTGCTCAGCGTTTAGGTGTTACACAAGGTTTCAGCTCTTTCTTTGGAGGAACTTCTCTATTGATTATGGTTGGTGTAATCTTAGATACTTTACAGCAGATAGAAACTCATTTGTTGATGCGTCAATACGATGGATTAATGAATAGCGGAAGGGTTCAAGGACGTCAAACAGTGTCTACCTCCACTATCTAATCTAATAAACGATAATGGTAAACCTGTTGGGCCAGTCCTAACAGGTTTATTTTTTTAGAACATGAGCAGAAGAAGCAATATGATTATTCATAAAACAGAAGCAGAAGTAGCCCTGATGAAAGACGCGGCAATGTTGGTTAGTAAAACGCTAACAGAAGTTGCTAAAATGCTGAAGCCTGGGGTTACCACCATGGATATAGATAGGCTTTGTGTCAATTTTGTAAAAGAACATAATGCTATTCCCTCTTTTTACAATTATCATGGTTATCCGCACCATATTTGTGCATCTGTGAATGATGTGGTGGTACACGGTTTTCCCAATGACACCCCACTTAAAAATGGCGATATCATTTCTATAGACATGGGTGTTATTTTAAAAGGTTGGCATGGTGATCATGCTTATACTTTTATCATGGGCGATGTAGCACCAGAGATTTTACAGTTGGTAAAAGTGACCAAAGAATCTTTATATAAGGGCATTGAAAAAGCTGTTATCAATAATCGCGTGGGCGATATTTCTTATGCTATTCAAGACTATACTGAAACAAAATTTGGTTATGGTGTTGTAAGAGAATTGGTTGGTCATGGTTTGGGTAGAAGTTTACACGAAGATCCACAAGTACCCAATTATGGAAAACGTGGAACCGGTCATAAGATGAAAGAAAACTTAGTACTTGCTATTGAACCCATGATTAACTTAGGTGGTAGAGAAGTGTATACCGATGACGATGGTTGGACAGTTCGTACCCGTGATGGTAAACCTTCTGTGCATTTTGAACACGACGTTTGTGTTAAGCGCAATCAAGCTTTAATCCTTTCTGACTATAGTATTATTGAAGCTGCTGAAAAGGCCAATCCCCATTTGAATAGTTCCTACTACTAATACTGTGAGCTTTTGTAACTTAGACCCAAAGAGAACTGCATATGCTAAAAAATGGATTCTTTGGGCTATTACTTGTATTAAGTAGTAGTGCATTGGCACAATCGCCTGCAACCCTTGCTATCAGAGACTATCGCGTTAAGCAAGAACACCGCTGGTTAAAGGAATACCAATCCTTTTTATCCATTCCCAATCTAGCATCGGACAAATCCAATATGGAAAAAAATGCCCAAGCCATTCTGCAAATGATGCAGGCAAGGGGCATTGGTAATTTACAACTATTAGAAGCTAAGACGTCTGGAATAGCACCCGCTGTATATGGCGAAGTAATTACCCCTGGTGCCAAACAAACCATTATTTTTTACGCCCATTATGACGGACAACCTGCGGATAGTACCAAGTGGTTCAAAGGTCTACATCCGTTTAAACCAACCTTATTCAATGGCTCATTAGAGCAACAGGCTGTTCCCATTCCTTGGCCTTCTGATCAAGTATCTATTAACCCTGACTGGCGTATCTATGCACGTGGGGCTTCTGATGATAAAGCGGGTGTGATGTCAATACTTTCTGCTTACGAATCCATTGTGGCAACAGGCATGAAAACATCCTTTAATTTGAAATTCTTTTTTGAAGGAGAAGAGGAAGCAGGGTCAGACCACTTGCATGAAATTTTACAAAAAAATCAGTCTTTATTGGCATCTGATATTTGGATCATCTGTGATGGACCTGTTCATCAATCAGGAAAAAAAGCTGTGATATTTGGCGTAAGAGGTGATACTCATATTGAACTCACGGTGTATGGTAGTAAACGCCCCTTACATAGTGGACACTATGGCAACTGGGCACCCAATCCAGCCAACTTACTTACCCATCTATTAACGTCTATGAAGGATGAAAATGGAAAGGTGTTGATCAAAGGTTTTTATGATGATGTTACGCCTCTTTCTGCCAAAGAAAAACAAGCCCTTGCGGCTATTCCTGCTCCTGATGAGCAAATGAAAAATGAATTGGGATTTATACAACAAGAGAATAGCAACTGGTCTTTATCAGAAGCTATTTTACAACCATCGCTTAATATTAATGGATTACAAAGTGCCAATGTTGGTAAGCTCTCTAGCAATGTAATACCCACTACTGCCACTGCATCTATTGACCTGAGATTGGTCTTGGGTAATGATGCTAGAAAGCAACAATTAAAAGTAGTAGACCATATTAAATCTCAAGGCTATTTTGTAACGGATCAAGACCCCACAGAAGCCCAGAGAAACCAATATAGCAAAATTGCCAAAGTTCAATTGAGCGATGGATACAACGCACAAAGAACCTCCATGGATTTACCCATTGCACAGCAAATTATCAAAGCAGTGCAATCTACTACGGCTGACCAAATAGTGTTGATGCCATCGGTTGGAGGTAGTCTTCCACTCTTTGTTTTTGAAAGAGAATTGAAAGCCAAAACCATTACGGTGCCTGTTGCCAATCATGATAATAACCAGCATGCAGAGAATGAAAACATTCGGTTACGTAATCTTTGGAATGGAATTGAAACATTTGCTGCCATCATGCTCATGAAATAATGCCATGTCAAATAAATTGATAGTAATTGGGGGTGGAGCAGCTGGATTTTTCTGTGCCGTAAATGCGGCTAGAATGCATCCTAATTTGGAAGTATTGATTCTAGAAAAAAGCAACAAATTATTGTCAAAAGTAAAAGTGAGTGGTGGGGGTAGATGTAATACTACACACGCTTGTTTTGAACTTGGGGATTTGGTTAAAAAATATCCAAGGGGTCAACAGTTTCTCAAAAAATCTTTTCACTGGTTTAATACAAAAGATACCATTGAGTGGTTTGAAGAAAGAGGTGTGCAATTAAAAACGGAACAAGATGGTAGAATGTTTCCGGATACCAATGATTCTCAAACCATTATTAACTGCCTCTTGCAAGAAGCCGACAAATACGGTGTAAAATTGCAGTTACAAACTGAAGTAACATCTATAAAGTCTTCGGAAGGCTTTGAACTCCAAACAGCAAATGGAAAAACCTTTCAATGCCAATGGCTTTGTATTGCTACTGGTGGTTATCCCAAGGCTGCTATGTTTGATTGGTTAACCGCCTTAGGACACCAGATTGAATCTCCTGTGCCTTCCTTGTTTACTTTTAATTTACCCAAGCATCCGATTACAGCACTCATGGGTGTGTCGGTTGAAAAGGCACAGGTAAAAATCAATGGTACTAAATTAGTGGAAGAGGGCCCCTTACTCATTACCCATTGGGGATTAAGTGGTCCCGTTGTGTTAAAGCTTTCTGCTTGGGGTGCCAGACAATTGGCAGACGCTGCTTACCAATACCAGATTACGGTGAATTGGGTGCCAGACTATCATGAAAATAGTTTGCGTGAAGCATGGCATGGCATTAGAACATCTTTATCGGCACAAAAAATCATCAATCGTAATCCCTTTGGTCTGCCTTCCAGAATTTGGATTTTTTTATTAGAAACTGCTGGTATCAATCCGGAAATTCGTTGGGCCGATCTGGCATCCAAAGACCAAAACAAGTTGATTCAATTACTTACTGGTCATAGCTTTCAAGTAAATGGCAAAACCACTTTTAAAGAAGAATTTGTTACTTGTGGTGGCATTAAATTGTCAGAGATAGATGCCAATACCATGATGAGTAAGAAAATCCCCAATCTTTTTTTTGCAGGCGAGGTAATGGATATTGATGGAGTTACAGGGGGCTTTAATTTTCAAAATGCCTGGACTTCTGGTTGGATAGCAGCCAAACAGATTAGTGCTGGAGCATCATAAAAACGGCCCCATTTGAGGCCGTTATAATAGATTCTTGCATTATCCTTTTTTCTTAGGTGTTGCAGGAGCTTTGTTTTCTTTGTAACGCATATCTGGTGTGCCATCTTTTTTGGTTGGGCCAGCTGGTTTTACTGCTTCTTTATTTTCTTTAAACCGCATATCTGGTGTGCCGTCTTTTTTAGTAGGAGCGGCAGCTTTAGCAGCAGGTGCTGCTTTTTCAATTTTTGCGGGGGCAGCTTTAGCGT
>Ga0209480_10000528_pt1 | contig 31591 bp, 24 predicted proteins | sample JI61114C2DNA_FD_187501 | JGI IMG/M metagenome (GOLD analysis project Ga0209480, IMG submission 187501) | Wastewater effluent complex algal communities from Wisconsin, to seasonally profile nutrient transformation and Carbon sequestration -... | ecosystem: Engineered > WWTP > Effluent > Algae... | reverse complement strand
ATCTGGTGATTTGTCTGTGGAATTTAATGCAATTACTGTTGCAATAAGGCCTCCTATTATTATTCCGCTGGAAAACATAATCCATTTGTTTTTAAAAAGTTTTTGGAAAAAATTGAGTTGTGGTGCAGCGGCATACATTCCCATTAAGGCATCAAAATCCTTATGCTTATTCACCTGTTCGGTGCTAAGTGGTTTATATGCTATTTTAAATTTAATTTTTTGCATGTGCTGTTATTGAACTACAGGTAAAAATTTCCTAATTTTTTCTAATATGCGATGGACTTTTATTTTGGCGTTATTTTCTGTGATATTTTTTATTGCTCCTATTTCTTTAAAAGAACGTTTTTCAAAGTATCGCATCTCAATCAGTTCAAGCGAATCAGCATCCAGTTGTTTTAAGGCCTTAAAAACATTTTCCCGTTGCTCCATCGCCGAACTGCTGTCCTCATCGCATATTGCTTCAATCCCACTTTGTTCTACATTTACTACACGCATTTTTTGGGTATCCCGGAAATATTGGGCTGTTTCGTTTGCTGCAATACGCAACAGCCATGCTACAAATGATACTCCCCGGTATTGATATTTGTTCAGATTTTGTAATGCTTTCAGGAATACCTGTTGTGTGATATCAGCAGACATAGCTTCGTCGTCTGTTCTGCGATATACAAACAGAAATACTTCCTGATAATGGGCATCATAGAAGTGGCGGAAGGCTCTTGGGTCCTTGCGCGCCGCTGCTATTAATGCTTCTTCATTCAAATAATCCAAACCTAAAAATTATGGAATGTGAATTAAACTTCCGCTGCCGGAAATGTCAACATTGATAATGGGTGAATTTTTATAATAAATATCCCCACTACCATTAATTTCGCCATCAATTAAATCAAGCGCATTTAGTTCAATGTCGCCCGAACCACTTATTTCTACATAAGCATCATGAGAAAGAAAACCAAAAGTTAACATTTCGCCAGAGCCGCTTATTTGTAAATTGAGCGTTGATCCTTCGCCGCTCAAAGTTACACTACCTGAGCCTGATATGTCCGCAGAAATACTGGTTACATAAGATAATATTTGCATACTACCTGAACCACTAATATCCATGTCAATCATATCGGCATTTATTGAATCAATTGCCGTAAATGAACCTGAACCACTAATATCAATATTTAATGATGCTGTATTGATTACACTTTGTGTAAACACCGAACCGGAGCCACTAATATCTATTGATGTTAAAAGTGGTAACGTAACATATACTTTCACAGGTTCACCTTCATCAATACAATGTTCGCTGTAAATTTCTAACGTTCCTCCTGAAAGAGCAGTCTTAATTTCACCCATTAGGTTTTCCTGAGCTTCAATATAAACATCAAACTCTGCCCCTTGGGTGATATAGACAATTGCCTCCATTTCGTTGCTTATTGCTGTAAATCCGCTTATTTCGCGCGTTTCGGTGGTAACTGGTCCTGAACCATCCACGCATGGCCATTTTTCTCTGCCGCAGGAGCTTAAGGTATATATTAACCCTAATCCTGATACTAATATTACTAATCGTAAATCCATGATAGTTGTTTGTTTTGCCTATACAATGCAGTTACGGGTCAAAAGTTACAGCCATCTTCAAAAAATAGCCCAAATTAAATGTTAAAATTTCTTAGCAAACGGATTTTGACCATACCAATTTAGGCTGAAATTTATCTCAAAACGCCTGGCGACGGGCATTTAAGGCAGATTCAAAGCAATTACCGGCTAAAAAAATCCAATCGCGCTTTTGTTTCGTATGTAATCTCAAATCAAACAACATGCAAAAGCTATTTACATCCTTTTTTATCATTGCAGCAATGCTCTTTTCCCTCGCTTCATGCACTAATATGAGTGGTAAAGATGCTGCTCCTAATACAGTGAATGCTATCCCAAAATTATTGGACAATCCTTTAACCACAGGATCTGATATAGAATGGGAGAATATATTAACCAGTTACGATAAGGCAATTGCCACATTAAATCAAAACCCTGCTGCATTAGACCAATATATTGTATTGGCACAGGTATTTATTACCGAAGCTCGTTTAACGGGCAATTCCGGTTATTACAATGACGCAGCCATAAAAATGCTGGACAAAGTTTTAACTGATGAAAATAAAAATGATGAAATAGTATTTCAGGCACTTACTTTAAAATCAGGTGTGTTATTGTCGATGCATCAGTTTACGGATGCGCTGGCAACTGCTAATACTGCATATGCCATAAGTACGCATAATGCACAATTATTAGGTGCTTTAGTTGATGCACATGTTGAATTGGGTAATTATACCGAAGCCGTTAAATATTGTGATATGATGATGCAATTGCGTCCGGATATTCGTTCTTATTCACGCGTGAGTTATTTACGTCAAATTCACGGCGATAATGCAGGTGCAATTGAAGCGATGAAAATGGCTGTTGAATCCGGATTACCGGGAGCAGAATCTACCGAATGGGCGAGAGTAGTGTTAGGCGATTTATTAATTATGACTGGCGATTTAAAAAATGCAGAAATTTGTTATACAACTGCAGATGGTTTGCGCAATAATTATGCTTATGCAAAAGCCGGTTTAGGAAGATTAGCAAAAGCAAAAGGCGATTACAAAACCGCAATTGACTACACTGAACAGGCAATTGCCATTATGAGTGATGTTGCTTTTGTTAATCAACTTGGCGATTTATATGCCTTGAAAGGAGATAAACAAAAAGCCGGTGAGATTAGAGCTGATGTGATGGACCTTTTAAAAGATGCAGAAAAAGAACAAAATAAAAATGATGCTTCAATTAAACACAATGGCGCTCGTGAGTTAGCTATGGCTTATATGCAAAATGGAAAATTGGCAGATGCTTATACATTTGCTAAAAAAGATTTAGTTACTAGACAATCTAATATAGATGCCAATGAATTAGCGGCTTGGACTGCATATTTAAATAAAGATTACAAACAGGCGAAAATGTATGCCGAAAAAATGATGGCAACTAATTCCAAAAATCCTGTTACCATGTATAAAGCCGGTATTATTCTTAAAAAGAACGGCGATAATGAAAAAGGGACAACTTTAATTAATGAAGCAACGGCCATGCAGGCAAATATTGCAAGTCAGGTAAATACTGCTATTACTTATTAATATTCCAACCATAACCTTCCTCTTTTTGAGGAAGGTTTTAATTAATTAGTGATGAAAAAAATTACACTATTAGGCTTCCTTTTGTTGATTGCATTTCAACAAAGTTATGCCCACACCATTAATTACACCCTGGATAAAATGAATGATGGCGAGGTTTTCTGGCAATATTTACGCGAAGGATTTTTGCATATTATTCCACTTGGGTTAGACCATATTTTATTTATCCTCTGTGTATTTTTTCTCAATACCAACCTAAAAAAAATTGTATTACAGGCAAGTATGTTTACACTTGCACATACCATTACACTTGGCTTAAGTATGTATGGTATTATTAATCCACCCAGTGGTATTGTTGAACCGATAATTGCACTTTCCATAGTTTTTCTTGCAGTGGAAAATATATATGCGCAACAAGTTAAACCTTGGCGACTAATTATGGTGTTTATTTTCGGATTAGTACACGGCATGGGTTTCGCCGGTGCATTAAATGATTTGGGAATGCCTGCTTATGCCTTTAGCACTGCTTTAATAAGTTTTAACATCGGTGTTGAACTCGGGCAGCTGGCTATCATTTTTGTGATGTATTTTTTAGTTAGCAAACAATTCAGTTCTGCCAAATGGTATAGAAGTAAACTGGTTATTCCTACATGTATGATAATAGCCGTAATAGCCGGATACTGGACCCTGGAACGTTTTTTAACATTGTAAAATCCAAATGTAAATTTTCTTCGTAAATGTTATTATGCAAGCAGCAATTCAATATCAACAAAAACAAGAATCATTATCAGTTTTATTATTACTGATTGTGGTGTTGACCTTGCTGCGACCTATAACGCCTTTAATCACCGATTCCATTGCGCATCATTTTTATGCGCAGCAACATGAACAATTGCACCGAATTGGTATAAATCACCTCGAAAAGGATATTCAAGCTGCTAACGAAGCACAAAGTTCAGCTGAAAAAAAAGGAATTGGATTTGAGCAGATATTAGTTTTCTTTCTGCAATTCATTTTATCACCCGCAATAGCAATTTTCTCTATTATACTATTTAAGGAACCTAAATGTTGGCAACTGTGTACATCTAAAAAGCCAACGTTACAACCTCCGGATGCAAACTTTGTAGTCTGCCCGGACAACACAACACAAGTTGTTAAGGTTGTTTAAGGTTAGCAAAATTAAAGGCAGACTATCTTCTTCATCATTTAGCATACAGGCGGCAGTGTGGCTGCACTGCCGCTTTTTTATTGCCTTTACTTTGTAAAACCTCAATTATGCATACTTTTTGTAAAAAATACAATAACTATATTGTTTTGTTATTACTCACATTTTCTCAGACTGTTTTTGCTCACAATGGCAGCATTCAGGGAAATATTTCACAACAATCAAATGGGCAACCAGTTTCTGATGCCTTAATTTATGTAACTGAATTATCAACTACCACATTTACCAATACATTTGGCAATTATAACATAATCGATTTACCCAAAGGAACTTATCATCTGTCAATTGTGCATATTGGTTTTGAACAACTAACTGCAGAAATAACAGTAACAGATGCGACAACTTCTACCGCAAATTTCGTATTAACCGAAGTACCTATTTCACTTGATCAAGTTGTAGTTCGTTCAACTCAAACAGACCAAATGCGTGCTGTAAATGTGTTGGATATGCAATTGCGACCAACAGAAAATGCGCAGGACTTATTGCGTTTGGTACCTGGATTATTTATTGCACAACATGCTGGAGGCGGAAAAGCGGAACAAATATTTTTAAGAGGTTTTGATATCGACCATGGAACAGATATTAGTGTAAATGTTGATGGTATTCCGGTAAATATGGTAAGTCATGCACATGGTCAAGGATATGCAGATTTGCATTTTTTAATACCGGAAACCGTGCAGTCCTTTGATTTTTTGAAAGGTCCTTATTACGCAGGTTATGGCGATTTTGCAACAGCTGCGGCAGTAAATTTTAAAACGAAAAACTATTTGGACAATAATACCATTAAAGTGAGTGCAGGACAATTTAATACCTTGCGCACCTTATTAATGATGCAATTGCCATTAGCAGAAAAAACGACATCAAAATCATCTGCTTACATTGCCGGCGAATACCAAATTACGGATGGCCCGTTTGCAAGTCCTCAGGATTTTACTAGAGCTAATATTTTTGGAAAATACCATACCTCCATACGCAATAATACCATTTTACAATTGAGTGCATCCACATTTAGCAGCAGATGGAACGCATCAGGACAAGTACCACAACGTGCAATTGATATGGGTTTGATAGATAGATTTGGTGCAATCGATGATAAGGAAGGCGGAATTACGAGCAGGTCTAATGTTAATATAGAACTAATTAAAAGTCTAAATACAAATACCGATATTTCGAATCAAATTTATTTTAGCGATTATCAATTTGAATTATACAGCAATTTTACTTTCTTTTTAGAAGATAGTATTAATGGTGATATGATTAAACAAAAAGAGCATCGACGTTTATATGGATATAAATCGAAACTATCAAATGAAACTATTGTAGCAGGTAAATTGCTGAATACTGAAGCCGGCATTGGATTCAGGTATGACAAAAGTATGGAGAATGAATTGTCGCATGTTGCAGAACGCGAGTTATTATTAAATCGCTTGGCGTATGGCAATATTTATCAAACTAATGCCTTTGTTTATATAAATGAAAAATTGCAACTTACTGATAGGTTGGCTGTAAATGCGGCATTGCGATACGATGTTTTCAATTTTGCTTACAACAATTTAATGGATAGTAGTTATCAATTCAACAGTGTTGATGATGGCATTTTATCCTATAAATTAAATTTCGATTATACGATTAATAACAATCTTGGTATGTATTTACATACAGGAAAGGGCTTTCATTCAAACGACAGCAGAGTGGTAGTCGCGCAAAATACATTACAAACATTGCCTGCTGCCTATGGTGCTGATTTAGGTTTGCAGTTGAAACCATACCGTAATTTAATTTTGAATCCTGCAGTATGGGTATTGTATTTAGAACAGGAATTTGTTTATGTTGGTGATGCAGCAGTAGTTGAAGCAGGAGGTAAAACATTACGCAGAGGACTTGATTTATCTGCCCGTTGGGAGTTAACCGATTGGTTGTTTATTGATGTAGATATCAATTATACTTTAGCTGAATTAATTGGTTCCCCCGAAGGTGAAAATTATATTCCACTTGCAGCTGATTTGACTTCAATTGGGGGAGTGAATATTCGAACCGATAATGGATGGAGTGGCAGTTTGCGCTACCGTTATATGGATGATCGTCCGGCAAATGAAACAGGTTCTGTAATTGCAGAAGGCTATTTTGTAAATGATGCTGTAATTAATTATACAACAAAAAATTATGCTTTGGGAATTGAAGTGCAAAATTTATTTAATGTAGATTGGAATGAAGCACAATTTGATACGGAAAGTCGTTTATTGGATGAACCTGCACCTGTGAGTGAATTACATTTTACTCCTGGTACTCCATTTTTTGCAAAAGGAAGTGTGAGCTTGTTTTTTTAAGTAATAGGGAAAGTGCTGTATTTTGTTAATGGTTTTAGAATGTCAGCACTTTTCCATTTTTATGTATTAATTGTTTTGCTGTATTCCAATCCGGAAATTTTTCAGCAACATAAGAATAGGTTAAAAGTTTATCAGCAATTGATTTAGATTGTTTCATTGCTTTTAAATGTTCACCTGAGCGGGCGAAATTTTTCATGGCTTCTTCATTTTCCCAAGCGCTCAGCGTGTAATGGTCGTTCCAAAATCCACGGTTTGTCATACGGATGAAACCGGGAGATTGCTGTGCCTGACGCATGATTTTAAACCCAAAATAACTAAGACGGAAAAAATACAATGGTTTCCGCAAGTGTAGATATGTGACAGTAATTATCATAAAAAGAGTTTGCCTTTTCAAAGATAATTACGATAAGGGTAAATATAAAGTGATACCCAAAACGTCCTTAAATGCGGGGTTCTGAACATCAGCTTCGAGAAAATGTATTAATGCTGGTGTATATTTCACAATATTTGAATTTTTAACACGTCACCACCTCTATGATGCAGGCATTAGGCAGTTTACCAAAAGGAGCAGTCCTTAGCAGAATAAAACAAACACCGAATTATACCTCCAGCGGTTTTGAAAATTTATCCCATACACCTACTATGGCTGAAGGGCATAACTTTTTTAAGGTGATGCGGGCATTTATGAATAAGCCGAAAGGTGCCGTTCCGTCTTCAGTAATTCCATCTATACAAAACGATTTAAACCGGCTGCCGGACGGCAATCCTGCTATGGTATGGTTTGGGCACTCTTCTTATTTATTAAAAGTGGAAGGTAAAAATATTTTAGTAGACCCTGTATTTAGCGGAAATGCATCACCGTTTTCGTTTATGGTTAAGGCATTTGATGGAAGTAATGTTTATCATGCAGATAATATGCCTGAAATTGACATTTTAATTATTACACATGATCACTACGATCATTTAGATTATCACACAATTAAGGCATTGAAGCTAAAAGTGAAACAAGTAGTTTGTTCATTAGGAGTGGCTCCTCATTTAATTAAATGGGGATATGATGCAACAAAAATTACGGAGCTGTATTGGGGTGAAAAAACAACTATTCAAAATATTCAATTAACAGCTGCCCCAGCCAGGCATTTTTCGGGCAGAACCATTATTCGTAACCGCAGTTTGTGGAGCTCGTTTATTTTAAAAACCGAATCGCACCAGATTTATATTGGAGGTGATTCCGGTTATGACTCACATTTTAAACAAATAGGAAAAGATTTCGGGAAATTTGATTTGGCGATTTTGGAATGTGGCCAATATAACCCTGCCTGGAAATATATTCACATGATGCCGGAGGAAACTGTGCAAGCGGCAATTGATTTAAATGCCGACATTTTTATTCCGGTTCATTGGGGTAAATTCGATTTGTCGCTACATCATTGGACCGAGCCAATAGAGCGAGCTACAGCGCATGCACAAAAACTTAATGTACCATATTTTACACCTTTAATTGGTGCCATTACACAACTGAAAAACGAAGTGCCATCCTCGCCTTGGTGGAGAAATGTCAAGTAATTATTTTGACACGAAACAGATTAAGTTCGAGGATAATAATCGATATATTGATTACGCTTCGATAATTATTATGTGAATTAGAATTACCTTATTTAAGGTGCACTTTATTCGCTTAGTTTTCAGACAAGGAAAATTGTAAGGTATCAGACCCTGAAATAGCCTCAAAATAAATTAATCCCTGATCCAGTGTATAATAGCGTTTTAAAGTTGAAGATGTAGTAGTGTCGACTCTACTATCGATAAAGTCAAGTGTAGTATGTTCAATATTATTAATGATTAAACCAGGTACTATATTGCCATTTAAGTCTTTAATAGAGTCCAATTCAGCTTTTCCGGTAGCATGAACTAACATTAAATATGCAGTATCGGCAATACCTTTAAACGATACCGATAAATTTGAATTGCCATCAAAAAATGATAAAATTTTTGTAGTATCAAAGTTACCTTTTAGTTCAACTACTTTTCCAGGTCCTACAGGTTCAAATAATGATTGTTTTAATAACTGAATTTTGTTATTGGTGAACCATTTTTCAACCGCATAATTCATGGGTATTGAGTCCGAATTTAACCAATAGGTGGTAATTGCCACTGTAGTATCATTGATAATTTGACTGCTTTGTTTCAAAAATACTTTTATTTGGAGTGTATCTGAGTTGTTTATATAGGTGCGATATCCGCTGGAGGGGATACCTGCAGTTAGATAATCTTTAACCGATATATTGTTTTTTTGCTCTTTTGAGCAGGCTGTTAAAGCTAGGCATATCCCAATTACTGCTATAATTTTCATCAAGTCAAAATTACAAAAACCCTTAATATCCATGGATTTTGACTAAATTGATGTGGAGGCTGAACTTCCACAAAAAAACAAAATTCAATGGCAGTAAGTGTTTCAGCCTGTGTGACTTATGTCATTGTCGTTTTCGGCGTTATGTTGTATCTTTGATAGGTCATCAATGTCGATGGCGCTCAACTTTAATATGCAGCAGAAACAGTCCGTTAAATTTATAAATCGAGATAAGAGTTTGTTTTACCAGACAGTTAAAGAGAATGTAAATAAGTACTTCACCGATAATCATATATCCAAATTTGGCAATAGTACGATGTATATCAAGTCGTTTGTGTTGCTTACAGCATACATCGGAGCTTTTGCTTTGATTTTAGCTTTTAATCCACCATTTATAGTAAGTATGTTGTTATGGTTTTCCATGGGCATTTCTGTCGCCGGTGTTGGTATGAGTGTAATGCACGATGCTAATCACGGTGCTTATGCTGATAACAAATACGTGAATATGATGATGGGTTACACCCTTAATTTATTAGGAGGAACTGTACATAACTGGAAATTACAACACAATATATTACATCATACTTATACCAATATTACCGGTTTAGATGATGATATTGATGATAAGGCAGGTATGCGTTTTTCACCACATAATACCTGGAAACCTAAACATAATTTTCAGTATGTATACGCATTTTTCTTATATGGTTTAATTACTTTGTATTGGTGTATTGCCAAAGATTTTGCTCAGTTTTCAAAATATACCGCAAATGGTGTAAATGCAAATTCTAGGTCGGCAAATATTATTATGTTTATTAAATTGATATTCCTGAAAGCAGGTTACTTCTTTTTATTTCTTGTAATGCCAACAATGTTTTTTGAAATACCTTTTATCCAGGTGTTAACCGGCTTCCTTATCATGCATTTTGTTGGCGGAATGATATTATCGGTTGTTTTCCAATTAGCACATACTGTAGAAGGAACTTCACACCCAATGCCTTCAAGCGATGGCACTATTGAAAATTGCTGGGCTATTCATCAATTGAATACCACCATGAATTTCTCCAGAAAAAATAAATGGTTATCATGGTATGTTGGAGGATTAAATTTTCAGGTGGAACATCATTTATTCCCTAAAATTTGTCACGTGCATTATCCTGAAATTGCACCAATTGTTAAAGCAACCGCCGAACAATTTAATATTCCTTACCTGGAAAGTAAAACTTTTGGGTCTGCATTACAATCGCATATTAAAACACTAAAACGCCTAGGCAAAATGCCGGTTTTAGATGAAATTATGGGTTGATTTTATAACTCAAACGTTTTAATAAACTTGACTGTTACTGCCTGATTGTCAACTACAGGTAAATGTGGGTCTAATCGTGTCACATCAGTATTGGTGCCCTGGTTATAGACGATAAATAAATCTGTGCCTTCCTTTGGATTATAACGGAAACGTAAATTTGCGCTGACTAAATCTGACAAGTCATCATATTGCACATAAAAACGCAACGATACTTTTGTTGTGAAGTTATAGGTTACATTCCATCGAATTAAATTACTTACGAATTGAGTGCTTACTGTATCAGTTAAATAAGTGTCAAAGTTGATATTGTTAAATTCGTAGTATAAGGAGAAATTAAGATGTGCATTTATATAATAATTAATATTTGGCATTAAAGTCAATTTCTGACCACTGTAAAATCCACCATACACACCAATAAGTGCTAGTCGCAACGCTGATTGTGAAGGCGAATAAATTTCCAATGAATTATTCCAATTGGTATAAGTTCCGGCTGCAATGGCATTATTTTCATCCAATTCCCAATCAAAAGGTAATGAATCTATTTTATACTCAAATAGCGAAAAATTAATTTCCATTCCATTTTTAAACTGAACGCCAGGCCATAAATCTATTGCATGCGTTTCCCTTTTGTGTGTATCAAATCGCCAACGATAATTATTAGTGGAAATCAAATACATATATTGCAATTTACTTGATTCAGGAAGACGAACACGGTAGGTAAGTTGTGTGCGGCTATTACCATAATTATTATCATCAATAAATCCCATATCAGGTCGAATTTCTTTGCCAAGAAAATCTAAGGTGCTATTGTAAGTAAACCCGGTTACAGCTGATTTAAAAACACCGAGATGTAAATAACTGGCATCAATAAAATCATTGGCCTGTAAATTAATGAGTGTACTGGCAACACCGCCTTCAACAGTAAACTGCTGATTAAATCTTTTCACAAAATCTAACCCTACCGATTGGTTAGAAGTATTGGATGTGTCGGTATTTATTTTATTGGTAATAATTCCTCCTACAAAACTTCCTAATGAGTCGATATCTTTTCTGGTGCGCAATACAGTAAAATTGTGTGGTGAAATACCCTCATCTGCAATGCCTAATGTTTGCATATTTAAGGCACCCATTTGCCATCCGTTCGCTTTTCCGGTTAATCGTGCACCACCAATAATGGGCACTATCAATCCATTTTCACGGCCAATTTTTCTGGAAATAAATAAAGTATTTCCCGAAGGAAATCCGAAACTCAGATTGTTAGCAGATTCCAAAAAGAAACTTCGTTTTTCAGGAAGATTTACTTCGTATTTCGAGAGATTTATAATGCGGTCATCAACTTCAGCTTGTGCAAAATCAGTATTGAGCGTTAAATCTAATGTCAGGTTTTTGGTGATGCCATATTTAGCATCAATACCAATATTGCTGATTATTTTATCTACAATTTCAATATCATCAAAATTTTTGCGTTGCATAAATTCCGTTTGCGCAACATAGGCCGTGGAGTCTGCATTTAAAATATTAAACCGATTAAAATTTGCAATCGCATAAGGACTAATATAAAAAGGTGTTCTGCTCACCAGGTTGGTAAAAACAACTTCTCTTGCAAACGATAAATTAGACCATGCGCCTTGTGTTGAAGGGTCGCAGGGAGGTGAAGTAATAAGTTCGTTTTTGCGTTTAATCATTCTGGAAATGCGAATGCCCATAATTACTTCACTTTTAGTTTCAAATCGCAGCGATGAAAATGGAATTCGATATTCAGTAGAATATCCATAAGGTTGAATAGCAGTTACTGCATCCCAATAGGTATTGTAAGAGTCGTTACTCGAAGTGCCATCTTGCGAAAATGTGGCATCCCAACGCGCGTCAAGTGTATTAGCTAAAAATCCCAAACCAGTTGTTTTATCGCGATAGGTATCAATTATTACACCTGTGCCATCATCGTCGCCCAATGCATAATCTCTATTTAATGCCAAGCGAGTTAAGTTGTCGGGCTCAGTATCAAAACAAGTTATGCCAACATATAAATAATCGTCGTTGTACACTATTCTGTAAATCGTTTTCTCGGTTGCTGCAGCACCTGCTTGAGGGGATTGTTGCATAAATGCATCTTCAGATGGTGTAAGTTGCCAAACCTGTTCATCTAGTTTACCATCCAACACAATGTCATCGGTAATTCGATAGGGTTTATAGGGTTCCTGTCCGTAGGAAATGCAATAAGATAAACAAAAAACTGCCGAGACAAATAACACGATACGCATCATGTAATATTGGGTTGTTTTGGGTATGCCTGAATAATAATTAGGTATAAAAATACTGAATTCCAAAATACTCTTTAAGTTTTGAAGGTTGTTCCGTATTCGCAGGTCCAGCGTTGCTTATTTTTCTGCTGATTTTCAGGTAGTAATTAAATAAAAATGCGCCACATGTTTTGTATTACATGTGGCGCATTAATAAAAGGTATTATTTCGAAGAGAATTTTTCCAATATAGGTTTTACTGCATCTTTATGAACTGTAAATGACATCATTTTTAATTTCACATAATCTTCACTCACATATAAGTAGCCAAAGCTCGGACTAGCAGCTCCACAATTCCGTGATCCAGAACCGCTGTCCTTATATAAAAACCAAGTTTTTCCATCCTGTTCTTTATACCCAACTAAATGCATAGCATGATCGTCGGTAGTTGAGCCATTATTAAATCGCAACTGACGTGCAGCATCGTTAATATATTCACTGCTAATATCCCAGGTAGGTATTACAGCAATATTATTGTAGCTATCCCAACCCGGTTCAGAAACATCACCACCTATGCTGATACTATAACCGTTTTTTAATGCTGTTTTGATGGTAGACATAAAATCTGTCGCCGGTAAATTATAATAGGTTGCATCATTCCACCAATTATCCGGAACATCATATTCAGCTTGCGTATAAAATGGTTTTTGCATTAAACTCATAAAATCCACATAATTATTCATGTCGAGTTTTAATACATTTTTTACGAATTCGAGCGGGGTATAATTTTTATTTTCCCATGATACTGAAATAGGTGGTTCGCCCATATAAAAATTCAGGATTGCCTTAACGGAATTTACTACTTCATTTTCATTCCAGTTATTATTGGTTTTCACACCTTGTAAATAGGCCTGCAGTTCTTTAAACATTGTTTCATGGTTATAAAAGGATGCAGTGGAAGTTTTTCCTTTATAATTATCGTAAGGAACAATGCCGTATTGTTTAATCATATTGGTAGTGCCGTTTGTTTCACTGCCTTCACCAAAATACATATCGCCGCGATGTGCTACAAAATATTTTGCGCGTTCAACATATTGCCAATACACCACATACATTTCACTTAATTTAATTTCATTTCCGCTAGTGCGTTTTGTTTCACTTTCGAAAAATGAGATAGTTGAAAAACACCAGCAGGTATTGGTATTCCCCTGACTAACAGGATTGCCATGCCAAATCGTGTTATACGATTTAGGGTCTTTAGGAGCGTTAATACCTGTGCCATCTATTTTAAAGAGACGGGCATCTTTTGTTGTTTTAGATGATTCACTTTTGTTGACATCAGGCAAAATAACATCCTGATAATAATTGCCTTTTGGCTCGCGATATTCTGCCTTTTCGGGTTGTTGGGCAAACAATGTAGTGGCTGTAAAAAGACAACCAAAGCCCATTACAAAATATTTCATGTTGTAAAGTTTAGTCGACTCAAAATTACTTGTTTGATTTTGAGAATTACTACAAATGGAAGCTAAATTCTGTTAAAAAACAATACGATTATCTTAAAAACTGCCAATATATTTTACGGAAGAAATTCAGAAAATTGTATACCAATTGAGCGTGTATGGGTTCTTTAACAGATGCCCAACTTTCAGGAAACGAATAGCCCCAGTAGCGCATAAAAGGCCCAAAAACAAATTTGGCTCTGCGTTTTGCCTCATCAGAAGTATAATAGCTCCAAAAATCTGCTTTTTTCTCAGGTGTTTTGTTTGCCTGAGGCAGGTCTCTTGTTATAGGAAGGCCAACTGCTGTAAATACTTTGCGATAATCTTCAACAAGATGTTCGAAGCGTATAAGATGGGCCATTTTTTTGTGATGGATGATACTCCAATTACTATATGGCCACTTAAAAAATTTCAAAAAGTAAGTTTCAAAATCGGCGTTATTTTGAATAATAAATTGATAACGCACGGCATCTCGGTTTTTTGCTAACGATTTTCTCAACCATTTGCCAGGGCGTTTTCTGCCTGAAGAAAATCGTTGGTCTAAATCGTTTTTGTATTTAAAATACATGCTCACCGTTTGATCCAATGGATTTCGCACACTACCTATGGCCTGATACTTTTTTTCAGCAGGGGAAGCCTTGCGCAGGAAATCATCGTAAGTCGCGTGTTTATTTAAGAAGGGCTCACAACCGTATTGCTCCCTTATTTCCTTAGAAATAGCACTGGTGGCTGTAAGCGGCAGCTCAACAAAAATAAATTTATAACGGTGATCAATAACCATGGTAATTGTCGATTTTCGCCACAAAAATAAGGATAAAACAGCTTATTCTCTCACTGAAATTAAATGCAAAACCCAAGAGATTATATTGCCATATTAATTGGCATTGGCATCTATAAATGTCAGTAAATGTGTTTTTACATCATCAGGTAAAAATCCACCAAAAAACACGGTACCCATATCATGCAAATAAAGTGGGTAAAAGTGGTAGGTGTAAGTAACTTCCTGAGCAGCTAATACTGCTGCCAAAGCCTCACCTTGCGATGCGGGAACAGTAAAATCTAATCCGCAATATTGTAATAAGGTTGGCGGTGAACTTGGATTCACGAAGGTAATCGGACTGGCATTTATCCAGGCTGTTGTGTCAGATAAATAGGTGGTGCCGGTCATATTTTCAACAAGCGGCGTTAAATCCGGCGTGTATAAAAAGTGATCTGCAGTAAGGTCTGTTGGACCTGCTAAACTAATTGCAGCTTTAATTGCCCCATCGGTGTTGTTGTTATAGGCAGTGTACAATGCTAGATGTCCGCCGGCACTATGTCCTGCTATAATAATCTGGTCGGGTGAAATAACAAATTCAGCACTTTTTGCAATAAGTAAATCCAAAGCAGCTCTGATATCTGCAATTTGGTCCTCGTAAGTTATTCCTATGGCGGCATTGGCATAACGATAATTGACATTTGCGTATGCAAAATCATTTCCTTTTAAGGCCGATAAAATAACGGTAAAGTCCGCTTTATCACCTGTATTCCATCCTCCACCGTGAATAAAAACTAAAATTTTTGTATCTGAATTTCTATTCGCTGGCAGATATAAATCAAAACGTTGTTGCGGGTCGTCGCCATATTGAATTTCATAAATATTCTCTTCTACTAAAGGGCCGGTAACTCCATCATCATCAGTACATGATGCGAATAAACCAATTAATGCAAGGGCAAATACAATTTGTTTTTTCATAAATAAGGAGAAGTGCTTTTAGGTTGACAGTTGAAAATAAAAAGGCCAATTACTTGCTTGATAATTTAGGCACTTATACGAATTTCCGGTAAATAGGTTACAAAAACTATTCCAAAAATAACAATTTAAGTGTTTAAACAGCTTATATTGCTTCATCTAGGACTTTATATAAACTATCCCAGGTATAATATTTCGCTGCAGTTATTTTACTTTGTTTGGCGATGTTTTCCCATTTATTTTTATCGGTTAATAAGTCGGAAACATATTCGCCAAATGTTTGCACATTATCAGTAATTAATATATCTTTTTCATGTTGCACTTGTAAACCTTCTGCACCAATTGTAGTACAAACCATTGGAATACCTCGACACAAACCATTAATAGTTTTTACCTTCATACCGCTTCCGAAACGCAAAGGAATAATATTGATTTTACATTTCGTAAAATAGGTTTCTAAATCGACTACAAAACCAGTTATATGAATATCCTGAAACTGTTGACTCATTTCAATTAGCCGTTGGTCAGGGTTTTTACCTATAATGTATAATTTTAATTCCGGAAATTGTTGTTTGAGTTTTGCCCAACATCCTTGGACAAACCAAATTAATCCCTCTATATTAGCTTCCCATGTTAGTGTTCCGACATAAACCAAACTATTTTCTAAAGTATCAAAATCAGGAATAGGTATTTTAATTTGGTCATCTTCACCAATATGTAAATAATCGCGAAATTTCAGTTTGCGTTTTTCGGGATTAGGTTCGTGAATTTCATTGTCATTTGTTCCGCCTAAAACTATATCGGCTTGTGCTACATACCGCAATTCCCATTTTTTTATCCTATTAGCTTCTGCATTAATTACTAATTTTTTAATCGGATTGGTTTCTACCTCCGCATATCGACTCCAAATTAAATATTCGGCATTGTGTGAGCGGAAAATAACTTTGCCTTTGAAATTTTTGGGAACATATTGCATTACTTCATAATGTTCCGCAATTATTACATCATAGTCATTCGCAATTTCCTGAATTTTACGATGCATGGAAGGGGAATAATTTCTAAACATATTAATGGAGATTCCCTTCACATAACTTTTAATCAAATTGACAGGATTACGTTCAACATTTAATACTTCAAAATAATAATTGGTTATACCGGTATCTTCCAAAAATGCGTCTTTATATTTTACATCTTCACCTTTTAAAAAACAAGCAAAAAATACGTCGTGGTTTTTATGCAGGTAAGAAATTAATTTGTACGAATTAAATAAACTTGCTCCGTGGTTAGCAGGGAAGGGGAGATGTATGGTAATATGTAATACTTTTTTGCGTTGAGGCATTGGTCTTGTATTGAGGTGTTAAAATCCGTCCAAAATTAACGCGTTATTCGATATTAACACATGTCAAAAGTGTGTATAAACCTTCTATTTTGGGCTATTTCCATTGGTTTTACCTCCAGAATTGTAAATTTTAATAAAAAATTGGTTTTTTTTCACCAAAAATGCCATTTTTGCCATGCTAAAGTCATCTTTACCCCAATAAACCTGTTAAAACATAACCATTTCTCAAACTTTTTAATATTTTCACAAAAAAAATACTATGAAAAAAACTGTACTTAACAAAAATGAAAGGCTCCTCGCTTATTCTGCCATGGCTGCGGCTATGGTTGCAGCTATACCTGATGCTAATGCTGATATTGTATATGTAGATATTCCTGACGTTACGCTGGAATTAGGTGATTTTACCACTGCTGAATTTGATGGTGACGGAGTTGTTGATTTTGCTTTTGGACTTTCATCAGGCAATAGTGGTGATTGGACATTTATTCGCGCCTTTGGTTCAATTAGCTTTTTGACCTATGGTAATGCAACCAATATGTTTATTGGATATAGCGGTGCTATTTTACCTTATGGCAGCGCATTGGGTTCCGGCGCATTGATAGGACCTGATGCTTCTTTTGTGGAAGGTCTTTATAATCAGGTGTTTATGGCTTCTATTTATTCCGGAATTACTTATGGCCAATTTGGCGACGCAGAAGATCATTACCTCGGCTTTAAATTTGATATTGGTGGCGAACTCCACTATGGTTGGGTACGTGTTAATTGCACAGTTGGGCCTGTTACATTGACAGTTCGCGACTGGGCTTATGATGATGAAGCAAATACACCAATTATAGCAGGTGCAACTGCAACACCACTTCCGGTTGCAAACTTTGAAGGTGATGCCATTATTGTTGATGAGACAGCTGCGTCAACAACTGTTACTGTAATGTTGGATATAGCAGGAGATTGCAGTGTTGACTTGGATGTGAATGATGCGCTTACTACCGCAACCAACGGAGTAGACTTTACCATGTCAGACCCAACTGTTGCCACATTTGCCGGTGGTGTTACTACCTTGAGTTTCGATATTACGCTTACCGATGATTTAGATTTTGAAGGAACAGAATCTATTGTAATTGATATTAATAACCCGGTTGGATGTGAAATTGGTGCTGCTTCTCAATATGCCATCGTGATTGATGATAATGAGGTTCCACTTCCTGCACTTGTTAATATGGATGGCACTGCAGTTGCGCTGTCCGAATCAGGAGGTTCCGGTTCGGTTGGTATTAATATTTCGGAAACATCAGATTGTGTTGTTGAATACGCATTAAATGCCGGCGGAACAACTGCTACTGAAGGTTCCGATTTTACCTATACTACCGGAAGTGTAACATTTGTCGATGGTGGTGCATTAACGCAATCATTTGACTATACGATAATTGATGATGTAGAAGTTGAAAGTACAGAAGATATAATATTCGAAATTACCGGCGTTACAGGCACATGTGCAATTGGTTTAATTACTGAATCAAGTGTTGCTATTATAGATAACGATGTTGCACCTGTTGTAGGTGAAGTTTCTCTTACAGAAGTTGCGGGTACCGTAGAAGAAATTGCTACTACTTTCACAGGCACTGTTGAAATGGATGAGGCAAGTGATTGTACCGTTACTTTAAATGTAAATGCAGGAGCATCTACTGCAACTAACGGTGAAGATTTTACTTTTAGTGAAACTATTTTAACATTTACTGAAGGCGGAGCAACTACACAAACTTTTGATGTAACAATTAATGCCGACGTCGAAATTGAGCCTGATGAAACCGTAGTTGTAGAAATTACATCAATAGATGGTAGTTGTACTTTAGACGAAACAGCTGATGCTTTATCGTTAGTAATTGTAAATAACGACTTTATTGATATTCATGAATTTAGTAACGCAGGTATACAATTATATACATTTAATAATCAGGTAATGTTGCAGTTTGAAAATGCTTCATCTGCGGATGGTGCAGGCTTCCAGTTACTAGATGCTACAGGTCGAATTGTATTTGATGCAAGTAATCTTGTTTCCGAAAATACCTTTACACTTAATACACTGCCAACAGGAGTTTATGTTGCACGTGTTGTAATTAATGGAAAGGCTTTGGACAAACAAGTTTATTTAAATAATTAATTATCAAACAACTTAAAATAGAAGCTGCCTCAAAAGGGCAGCTTTTTTTATTACTGCTAAGACTTACCTCGGCGCTATACCCGGAGTGAGCTGGTTCCCGATGAATTCGTGAAAAGTGGTAAATAATGTTGGGGCGATTGTCAATTGCGAGGTGGAAATAAACTGTACTATTCGTTAGGATGAAATTCCTGCATCAAAATACATTAAAAAAATAAATTAAAAAGAGGCGGCTTATTTCAATCTTCGTTTAATGGCTTCGCCGATATTTTTCATTCGGTGCAAATTAAACAACAAGGCAAGCACAATCTTTATAGGAAAAGAAATATAATAGTACGCGATCATTAATGGGTTGGCATTTATTTTTTTCACTTCATAACCGTACTGCTCCATGTAGTTGCCACAAATTTGCTGGCAAAAATAAATTTCGCCTTTATTGAGACCACCTTTTTCCCAATTGCCTGCGCGTTCAGTTTTTATACCAAAAGCATCAGGTTTGTCCGCTTCATTACTGGAGCCAACTTGTGGAATCATGAGCATGTCAGGAGTGAAATCTATTTCCAGAAATTGACATAACGCTTTTATTTCAGCTTCAGAATCGTTAACCATACGCTCAAAAATCATATTATGTACTTTCGGGTGGTCCTTAAATCTTGCTGCAGCACGTATACTCGAATTCCAAAGTTTGGAAATGGTTATTGGGTGGTAATTAATTTTTAATCGACGTTGTTCTTTTTTGGTCATAAACCCAGCACCCATTTTTCTGCGCTGCCATTTACGTTTTTGACTTAACATAACACCACGTGGGTCGCGCACCATATTTACGATTTTTGCACCCGGAAACAATTCCAGAATTTCTGCAATGTAAAAAACATCCTGAGGCGTTTTTTCGCAAGGAATGGATTTGCCGTGTTGTTGGGTTTCAAAAAATAAGAAACCATTTAATACGGCGTGAGGATAAATTGGACCAACAATGGTATCCACTATTTTTTTAGCATCAACAGCGTGTTTATTCGCATTCATTTGCGATAAATAGCCATCGCGCTGAATAAATAATAATTTGGATGCCAGTGTTATTGCGCTTTCTTTACTAATGGCATTGGTCTTGTCTTCAGTGCTCCACAATTGTTCGAAAAAATGCAATTCTTCCAACATATAAATATGTGGATGGTTGCCCAAAACCCTGCGCATCATGGTAGTTCCACTGCGCGAATTACCAACTATAAAAATTACTTTTTCAGACACTGCTGCACTCATTTCTTGTGTAAAATTAATTATTTAGTGCCAACTAGTTCGTCTAATGAATTTTGTGCAACATAATGATAACCTGGTCTGGCTTTAGCATAAATACTTTTTGCCAATTCCCCTTGTCCTGTATTTATCATCGCTTTGTACAATGGCATTAAAAATTTCCTTCTTCCAACACTATTTAAAAATTCATCCATTTCTGCATAAGCTGTTGTATATTTTGCTTTGATGGATAATTCATACCAGGCATCAGCAATTTCGCAATTACCTGTTCCTGTAAATTTAAATTGTTTATCCAAAGCGCCCATTTTTTCTAATGAAGTATTATCAGGCAACTGATAAATAAATCGCAACCATTCATGGGTTGTCCAATTGGTGGTAACTAATGTATTTGCTGCGGCTCCTTCATTAAATTTTTTCACCTGAGCATCAACTAAATCAAAACGCACAGATACCGGTTTGGTAATGTTTGATGGTATGCCGGGACCATAAATCCAGGCATTAATATCTACATCAGCATAAGCTGCTTTGTTTGGCTCTATTAAATTCGAATTTAAGTATTCAACAAATGCTTCTGTCGTCATTACTTTAAATGCATTACTGGTAAAATAAGCATTAATAAAAACATCCCATTTTGCGCGACCTACTTTACTTTCTAGTAATCGCAAAAAGAAGGCACCTTTGTTATAGGCAATATCGCTAACACCTTCATCAGGGTCACGACCTTCTAACTTTAATTTTAAATGTGTATCCGGATTGGTTTCACCAAAATCTTTAACTGTTTCTACCAAGCCGTCATATTCTAATACTTGTAACATGTCAGCATAATCTTTTCCATACACTGCTTCCATGATTCTGTTTTCAAAATAAACGGTAAAACCTTCATTTAACCAGAAGTCGTTCCAAGTAGCATTCGTTACTAAATTTCCGCTCCAGCTATGCGCTAATTCATGTGCTACCAGGGCAACTAAACTTTTATCTCCGGCAATAATGGTTGGTGTCGCAAAAGTAATTCTAGGATTTTCCATACCGCCAAATGGGAAACTTGGTGGTAATACAATCACATCATAACGACCCCACTGATATTTACCATAAAGCTGTTCGGCTTTTTCTAACATTGTTTGCATGTCGCTCAGCTCTTCTGCGCAAGCAGCAACAAATGATTTCTCTGCGTATACGCCTGTTTCGGTACCTACAGACTGGAAACCTAAATCGCCAACAGCTAAACTCATTAAATACGAAGGAATAGGTTGCTCCATTTTGAAATGGTAAATACCATCAGGAGCAGTTTGCTGAGGATTTTCAGCACTCATTAATGCCATCATACCAACAGGCACTTGCACAATAGCATCAAATGTAAATCTAGTTCCCGGACCATCTTGTGTCGGAATCCAGGTTCTGCATAAAATAGCCTGCGATTGGGTAAATAAAAATGGATGTTTTTTATCTTTTGTTTGTTGGGCATTCAACCATTGTAATGCGGCAGCACCCGGTGAAGTTGTATAATTAATGGTAACAGTTTTAACCGTTGAATCAATATCAACTGTAAGTGCCTGACCCATAAACGATTGACCGCTTAACGTATCTGCCAAATGGTAAGTTGCTGTTTGACCACCATTTACCGTTACCTGATGAATGGTTAAATCGCGTGTATCAAAAATTACCTTATCGGTATTGGTTTTGTTTTCGATAGTCCAAACGGCCTCTGCCTGAATAGTTTTAGAGGCAAAATCTACATTTGCTTTCCAGCTGAGGTGTTTAACTACAGCGTCGTTGGTTTTGGCAAATGAATGTGGGTCTATAATATGCATAACTTCTTCTTTTTTAGTTGTTGGTGCTTCTGTAGTTGGCTTATCTGATGATTTACATGAGGTAATAAGAATGGCTACTGATAGGCACGTGGTAAATTGTTTTAACATAAAATTGCTTTGCGCAGCAAATTTAGGTAAACATAAGTTGCATGCCAACCTTAGATTGTCAACACCTCAGACACAAAAAAATCTTGGAGAATTAACAAATATTTCTATTTTTGACCTCAAATTTTTAACCACCTATCGACCGCCACAAACAGAAATGCTCCTAACCTTCGTGATTATTTACATGGTGGCAACCATTGCCATCGGGGTTTTCACCAGCAAATTTGTGAAGGGTTCCAACGATTTTGTACAAGCAGGACGCCGCCTTCCACCGTTTTTTAATGCTGCAGCCTTATTCGCCCTATGGTTTGGGAGTGAAACCGTTTTTGGTGCATCCAGTGCATTTTTGGAAGGAGGTCTGTTAAATGTAATTGAAGACCCATTTGGTGCTTCCTTGTGTTTATTGCTGTTTGGTTTCTTTTTTGTGCGCCCGTTATACAGGATGAACCTACTTACTATTGGCGATTTATTTAAAATCAAGTATGGACAAAATGTAGAGTTGGTGAGCAGCTTTTTTATGCTCTTAACATTCTTTGGCTACATTGCCGCTCAGTTTGTGGCGCTGGGAATAATTTTACAGGTTGTATTGTCAGCCGCATCTATAAGCCTATCATTACCTTATGCCATCACCATTTGCGCGGTTATTGTTACAGCGTATACTATGATTGGCGGTATGTGGGCAGTTTCTATTACAGATTTTATTCAAAGTATTTTAATTGTTGTTGGCCTTGTAATTGTTGTAATTTTTGTCGCTAATCAAGCCGGCGGAGTTAGTCATATTATTTCCAGCGCTCCTGAAGATACTTTTAAATTTTTACCGGATTCGCAACCAATAGACATTACCAATTGGATTGGTGCATGGATGGTAATTGGTTTGGGATATATTCCATCACAGGATGTATTTCAACGCGCAAATTCTGCACGCAGTGAAAAGGCAGCGGTTAATTCTACTTACATGGGTGCAATTATGTATTTGGTAATTGCCATGTTGCCGTTATTTCTTGCATTAACTGCAAAAGTGATGTATCCGAATGAAGATTTTAGTGATACACAATCTGTTATTCCCAGAATAGTTTTAGCTCATACACCACTCTGGATTCAAATATTATTTTTTGGTTCATTATTATCTGCAGTATTAAGTACTTGCTCAGGTTCTTTATTGGCACCTGCCAGTATTTTAGCTGAAAATTTTATTAAACCAATTCATAAAACGATTAAAAAAACAGAATATTCCGATAAACATTTTTTATTGGTATTGCGATTAAGTGTAATTGCAATTGCTATAGTTAGTTTTTTAATGACGATGTCTAAACAAAACATTTACGAGTTGGTAGGAGAGAGCGCAACTTTTGGCATGGTATCGCTGCTAGCGCCTATGACTGCCGGGTTGTATTGGAAAAACGTTAATGCACAAAGTGCCATGCTGAGTATGTTCAGTGGACTTATAACCTATGTAATTTTCGAATACATTTATCCTATACAAATTGAAGCATTTATTCCTGCAACAATCATTTCATTTATAGCCATGTATGCAGGACGATTTATTGAAGACAAAAAAGCACCTGCTAATTATGCTTCCGGTTTAGCCAGCCGCTTCATGAAATTCTTCAAAGATTAAAGTATTTATTATAAATACAGTTTCAACAATTAATTTACTACAATAAATTTTTTCCAACGCAATCCTTCATTCGAGTGAATGGATAATACATATTGACCAGCCGGTAAATTTATTTGTTGGTTGAAAGTAGTTTTTCCCGGTTGAATTTTATCATGGTATAACGTTAATTGTTTAATGCCTTTCATATCATAAATGCAGATATCTGCAAAAGTGACAACATCAATTTGAATTGTTGCTGATAAAGATGTTGTAACCGGATTTGGTGAAATATCGATTATACTGTGATTGCGAACAAAATCTTCAATGCCGGTAGTTGTATCAACAGGAACATAAGTAGTATCAGCATACTTATAAATTGTTGAACCCGATGCAAATGATAAATAATCGTTTACTTTAAAAAAACGATTGATATTATAACCCCAATTTATATCATGCCATGTTTCACCACCATCTGTAGTTTCTAAAATATCGTATGAACCTGTCCAGCCGGTATCGGGATTTGCGAAACCAATCATTTCAATATATACATATTCTTCATCAATCAATTTCACTTCCCAACTATTGCCATTATCCAACGATTTTAAAAACCTGGTTGTAGAAGTTCCTGTAACATCTGCAATAGCACCATAGGCATGAACACCATCAAGGAGCTGAATTTTCCATACATAATCATTTGGATGACCGGTTGTTACTTTTGTAGTCCAAGTATCACCACCATTTTCAGTATAAAGAATAATGCCTCCCTGGGCCAAATCAGCTGCCTGTCCGGTCACAAAACCATGCATGTTATCCGTAAACTTGATATCCACCATCGAATAAGCCAAACTGCTCATGTCCATATATGTCCACGTTGCTCCGCGGTCAGTGCTTTTAAAAATGTAGGCCGGACCACTCCAAATTCCACTGGCATAAATCGTTGTATCATCTGCAACACTCAATCCACAAATACCGGTGAACGTATGCGGCAACAAATCGCCTATATCCTCCCAAGTATCGCCACCATCAACGGTTTTGTATAATTCGCCGAATAAACTGCCTGCAAAACCAACGTTTTCGTCAAAAAACTCAACTGAACGGAAGTAGGTGCTTTCGCCAAGTTTTAGAACCCAGTTTTTGCCCGCATTTTCGGTTTTATAAATTTCACCATCAGAGCTTACAGCCCAGCCGGTTGAGTCGTTGATGAAAAAAATGTCATCGAAACGCCCTGCTGTCGGGGTATCGTCGTAGGTAAACCATGAGGGATTTGCCTGTGCAGAGAGGTTGGAGGCACAAAAGGCAAAGAAAATCAGGAGGAATAAGTTTTTCATAGGCTAAAAATAAAAAAAGGGTGATAACATACCGTTACCACCCTTGTAATATTATTGTCGTTTATTATAACGCGTCTATCGATAATGCTAGGAAAGTAAACACAAATGGAAGTGCAATCCAGAAAAACTGGCTCATAAAAATCACCATCCAAATGCACACGGCAGTAGCTGCAAGTCCGGCTAAGAACCATTTTTTGTTCAATTTGATCTCGTACTTTTGTTTTTCCTTGTTTTCCATTGTTTTGGTATTTATGCCACAAATTTAAGTAGGAATTTTTAATAATGAAAGCGGTTTTCAACAAGAATTTGGGAAAAATGCCGAAATAGGGAGGCAGGTAAATTTCATCCGAATAAAAGTGGTAGGGCATTAGCTTGGATTTAGCCACTTTCGGGACTACACAACCACATTGTAAATTTCATTACAATGGTAATGGCCTAAACAATTATTGATAAAAATTGGCCACTTATCATATTGATTTTATAGATTATTAACTATTTGATTAAGTTTGGATATAATTTCAAAATACATACAATGAAAAAACTCACATTTTACGCGGCACTATGTATGCTTGCGTCAAATCTCTTCGCCCAGTCTGTTACGGTAGGTACAACAACCTACGGTTTGCAGTCCAACGGTCCAACACGAAATCTGATAACGGTTTATAACGATGGCAAAATTTCAACTGCTTGGACTGGTTCAACAACGCTTGACGGCAGTTATCTTGACCGAGGTACATTTTACAATCATTTTAACGGTGTTTCTTGGGGAGCTGCTCCCACAACTCGTGAAGAAACAGTTAGAACAGGTTTTGGTGAAATTGTAAATATTGGCACCAAAGAAGTCCTCATTTCTCACAACGGAACAACCTTAGAGGTTTTCAGAAATGGAGCAATTGGAAGTTCTACTTTTACGGAAACAACAGGTTCAAATTTAATTGTTGGTTTATGGCCATCGATTTATTGTCCCGAAGGAACCGATGATATTTATGTAGTATGTGCCAATGCCTCAACAAGTCCGACAGCTATCAATTTTTCACGTTCGATGGATGGTGGTGATACCTGGGCTGTGCTCAATTCTCCACTACCATTTTTAACTAGTGCCCAAGGTTTTGGTTCATTGACAGGAAATAGCACACAAATGGTAGTTGTGGGAAATGATGTTTATGTGCTTTACGGTACGGAATATACAGATGTTGTTTTATTACATAGTCCTACAAAAGGAAATGCAGGAACCTGGACTAGCACTCAGGTAATAGATTTTCCTATTGATAATTACACAGGTGCTGTTGGTCAAATTTCTGATTATAATGGAGATTTTATTGCAGATACCATTAACACTAATGATGGTTATTATGAAATGATTGTTTCTAGTGATGGAACAGTTCACGTATGGACAGGTGCTTATCGGTTATTGGATGTTGATCCATTAACTTCAGGTTGGACTTACTTCCCACTTGTAGCCGGTATTTATTATTGGAATTCAGCAACTGCCACTACTTCTTTACTTAATTTCTTTTTCGATACCAATAATGTTGACGGATTTAATGATCCGTTCTTAGGTTTAGGTGCAGCAACAGGAGGTTATCTCGGTGTGAACCTTACGTCTATGTCGACAGTTGCTTATGATGCAACAAATGACAGAATGTTTTTAATGTATTCTATGCCGATAGAAAACACCGATTTATTTGGTGATCCTTATAACCCATATGCACAATCTTTCCGCGATTTATTTGGTGTTTATTCAGATGATAACGGACTTACCTGGTCAACTCCGGTAAATCTTACGAATAATGCAATTGTGCAAAAAGAAAATGTGTTTCCTTCTGCATATCACAAAGTTGTAAATGGAAAAATCCATTTGTTATGGCAGGAAGATAATTTACCCGGAACTGCTTTTGATGCCGTTAATCCGGACCCAATTACAATAAATAATATTAAGTATCAGGCATTCACACCTGAAGATTTTGGTGTTCCTGTTTGTGATATTATTAATCCACCTACAGGATTATTTGCATCGCCTATTGGAATGACAAATGCAAAATTAAACTGGAATATTGTTCCGCTTGCGTATCAATATCAGGTGCAATATTTTAACACAGCAACACCTGCGACAAAACTGAAGAAAAAATCATTTACTAATTCAGTGAATATTTCAGGATTAACTCCGGGAGCTACTTATAATTATAAAGTAAAAACAATTTGCCCGGGTGGTTTAATGTCACCATTTTCACCATCTGCATTTTTTACTACGCTGTTACGTGAAGGAAGTGCTGAAGTGCAATCACTGATTTTCCCTAACCCTGCGAATGGCGTGTTTACAATATCTGCTTCAGGTTTAACAGACCAACCAACTACAGTTACAATTGTTAATGCATTAGGAGCCGTGGTATATGAGCATACATTCGCAACTGATAATAAAACATTAACTACTTCAATCGATATTAGCGAACAAGCTGCAGGATTATATTTTATACAAATAGTTTCAGGTAATGTAAAAGATACCGGTAACTTAATTATTGAATAACGAATTTTGTTTTTGACTTTAAAGCACCTGAATGTTTAGTTCAGGTGCTTTTTTTATACCAGCAGTTTCTTCAATATACATGTCGCCACTTTTTAATAAGCATAAAAAATGCTAAGTTTGAGATAAATAATGAATCTTATGAAAACAACAGTTAAGTTTTTTTTACTCAACATAATGATATGTTTAATGCTTATAGAAATGGCTGCTCAACCAGTAGCAATAGGCACTACAACATACGATTTGCAAACCAACAGCAGTTCCCGAAATGTTATTCGGGTTTATCCTGATGGCAAAGTTTCAGCAGCCTGGATTGGTTCTTTTGATTTAGCCACTGCATATGCGGACAGAGGAACCTTTTATAATAGTTTTAACGGTGTTTCATGGGGGCCAACACCAATAGGAAAAGAAGAGACTGTTCGATCAGGCTTTGGTGAATTATTAACCGTTGGCTCCAAAGAAGTAATTATTTCACATTCCGGCGATAGTAGATTACAGATATTTAAAAACGCTAGTATTGGTAGTTCAACTTTCATAGAAACGGCGGGATCTGATCAAATTATTGGGTATTGGCCAAATACATTTTGCCCGGAAGGTACTGATGATATTTATGTGGTAAATCCAAATGAATCAAATCCAACTGCAATAAATTTTTCACGATCTATGGATGGTGGCAATTCTTGGACAGTGTTAAATGCTCCGCTACCTTTTTTAAATGCAGCAGAAGGTATTAGGTTAGCAGCCAATTCAACACAAATTGCTGTGTTCGGAAATGATGTGTATGTCTTATATGGCATGCATGCTTCTGATTTAGTGTTGTTGCACTCACCAATGAAAGGCAATCCCGGAACATGGACAAAACAAACATTAATGGATTTTCCAATTAATAATTTTAACGGTGCTTTAGGGCAAAGTACTGATTATGATGGAGATGGTGATTTTGATACTATACTTACACATGATGGATATTTAAATATGATTTTAACTGATGATGGCGTTTTGCATTTTTGGATTGGCGTGATGCGGCTTTTAGATGACAAACCAGATGTGGAAGGGTATAATTATTTCCCACTCACTTCCGGTATTTGGTATTGGAATTCCATAACTGAAACCATGCAAATAATTGACCCGATTTTCGATTCAAATAATGACGATGGTTTAAATGACCCATTTGCCGGAATTGGGAAAAATAGGCATATGTATGGAACAGTTGGTTTTACATCTATGGTTGCAGGCGCTTATGATGAATTAAAAAATCGACTGTATACGGTGTTTGCAATGCCAATTGAATACAGCGATTATTTTGGTGATCCTACCATACCGGAAGCATCTTCATTTAGAGATTTTTTTGGTATTTACTCTGATGATAATGGAATTACATGGTCTGACCCTGTTCCATTAACCAGTACCGCCCTTTCTTTTGGTGAAAATGCCTATCCTATGGCATTTCCTAAAATTGTAAACGATAAAATGCATATTGTATGGGAATATGATAATGTGCCAGGTTCTACATTTTACGAAACTTCTGACCCTCCTCACACTAACACAATAAAGTATCAGGCTTTTTCACCAAGTGATTTTGGAGATACAACTCCGGTATGTGATATTATAACTCCACCAACAGGATTATTCGCTTCACCGATTGGTACTACTACTGTGGGATTGCATTGGGATGCCGTTCCGCTTGCTGAAAAATATCAGGTGCAATACAATGATATATTGACACCAGCAATTAAATTAAAAAAGAAATCTTTTGTAAATGCAGTTAATTTAACCGGATTAACACCAGGAACTACCTACGCATGGAAAGTAAAAACAATTTGTCCCGGTGGATTAATGTCGCCATTTTCGCCGGCAGCTTCTTTTACAACTTTATTACGCGAAGGAAGTCTAGCAGTGGAATCTATTATTTTCCCAAATCCTACTAATGGTGTATTTGCCATTGCTTCCGAAGGCTTGCCAAATTCAACAGCAACCATAACAGTTATTAATGTATTAGGCGATGTGATTTTTGAGCGGAATTATGCAACAGCTAATAGTGAGTTGGAAGCAACAATCGATTTGAGCTCACAAGCTGCAGGATTGTATTTTATACAAATAGTTTCAGGCAATGTAAAAGATACCGGTAACTTAATTATTGAATAACGAATTTTGTTTTTGACTTTTTAATGCACCTGAATATTTACTTCAGGTGTTTTTTTTAAACGTTTTGTTTGTGAATTTAAAAATAGTATTTTTGAAGTATAAAAGCAGCTATGAAAACACTGTTCTACATTTGGCTTTTAGGTGTATCCTATGCATCTAACGCCCAAAGCACATGGGTTCCCCTCACCACTGGATTAACCAGCAATATTCGCGATATCGATTATTTTGATGAAAACAATATTTATTTAATCGACGATAATTACAAATTGACAACCAGTGTTAATGCCGGATTAACCTATACTACTTTACCGGATGCCTTACATAAGTATCCTCCCATTGAAGTATTAAATGAACAATCCATTTTACTTACTACCGGAAGTGGTGATATTTATGCCACATCAAACGGTGGTGTAGATTGGGATGTGCAATTTACGTCTTGTAGTTGTTTGATGACTGCTATAGGATTTACCGATGCTAATCATGGCATTGCTTCCGGTTTAGGAGGTGTTTATTATACTGAAAATGGAGGCGCTAACTGGGACTTAAAGGATGATTTACCAATATTTGGTACTGCTCAAATTGAATCGTTTGAAGGTGGGAAAATAATTATGATTGACGATTTTAGTGTTTATGTAAGTAATGACCATGGGCAATCGTTTACCACAACTTTGTTTGATACACTTACCGAAAATTATTTTACAGGCTTATCTTTTTATGATATCAATAACGGTTTTATTATGACAGGTGATGGTATCTTGTATAGTACCAATAATGGTGGAGCTACATGGGAACTGGTAAGCCATAATTCATTCACATCAGTTAGCCAGTTGGTGTTTGTAGATAAATTACATGGTTTTTTAGTGCAGGGCAATTGGAAAAACTTTATTTATAGCACCAACGATGGAGGAGTAAGTTGGTTGCTTAATTACACAGTTTCAGAAGACATTAATAAATTAAAAGTTACCCCCAATTACATTTATGCAGTAGGTAATAGTGGTATGTTATTAAGATATCAAATTACCACTACAGGTATTGATTCGCCTGCAACGCATACTTTTAATGTATATCCCAACCCGGCTTCACAAACGGTATATTTAGATGTGCCAACACCGGATTTTAACTATGCTATAACCAATATTTTGGGAGAAGTTATTATGTCCGGTAAACTAATTTCAAATCAACAAGAAATAGATATCAGCCAATTAGCAACAGGTATGTATGTTATAATCAATAATGATAATATTCGGGATAACCGGGTATTTATTGTTGAGTAAATAGGTGTCATTACTTATTTTACTTCGGCCATTGGCTGTCTTGATAATCGGGCTTTTATCCAAGTGAAAAAATCTATATAGTTCAAGGCAAATTGTTCGATTTTTATTTCCTTAATTTTTTCTAAATTATCCTGCAACACTAATAACGCTCCATTGGAATTGTACATATAGTTTTTTGGATTACTAAAATAACTTAACACCAGATTTTCTGTTTTAAATAATTGTTTATTTTTATTAAAAT
>Ga0209480_10000527_pt1 | contig 31687 bp, 29 predicted proteins | sample JI61114C2DNA_FD_187501 | JGI IMG/M metagenome (GOLD analysis project Ga0209480, IMG submission 187501) | Wastewater effluent complex algal communities from Wisconsin, to seasonally profile nutrient transformation and Carbon sequestration -... | ecosystem: Engineered > WWTP > Effluent > Algae... | reverse complement strand
AGCGGGTCTGCAAACCATTAAAAATTGGTATTGATAATTGTAAGCTAAGACTCTTAAATAAGTTATCCTTTAATTGGTCACGCTGGTTATAACCTTCCGACACAAGTGTGCGCACGGGCTCATACGAATACACAGGAACACCTGTGTTACCAACCTCTCCTATTGGTGTTGTTCCTAAAGCGTAACCTGTAACCTGATACCGTCCTGCATTTGATACACTCGAATAATTGGATTGAGCTCCAGCGTTTAAAGACAAACGAGGATATAAACTTCCCTTGCTAGCACTAAGCGCTAACTTTGCACTCTCTACTCTTAACATAGCACTTTGAATTTCCGGCATAGTTTCTTTCGCTATGGCATACACGGCTTGAGGATCCTGATCAAGAATCAAATCCTCGAGTGCGATGTCAGGTACTTGCACATCCATAGCTGTGGACGATGGCAACTGCAGAGCCTGCTTTAACTGGAGCATTGAAATATTTAATGCATTTTCCTGATTAATTAATGTTACCTCATTTGTTGCAACGGTTGCTTCCTGGTTCAATTCATTTGATTTGGGAAGCGCTCCTGCTGCTACCTGTTTTTTGATTCGCTCCAATTGTTGAACACTAGAATTGAGTTGATAAGTTGCGTTGTTCAGCAACTCTTTATTAAAAATGACAGTGGTGTATATCGTAACTACATTGATAATTACATCATTTTTTGCTTTTGTTAAATCATAGTTAGATGCTTCATAATCACGATTAGTTTGGCGAAAAGAGTTTTGAAGTCGCAGCCCATTAAAAAGTGTTAGAGAGCTATTTCCATTAATGTTAATCGTGCTTGCATTTCGGTTAACAAATAAGTTTGTTACTGGGTTAAGCGCTCTACCATAGTTTTCGCCATACGATCCAGCCGCATTAACAGTAGGAAGAAACGCCATCTTGGCTTGTGTAAAAGCAATCTTCGAACTCTGCACACTATAAATGCTGCGCCTTACACCAAGGTTATTCTCAAGGGCTACGCTAACACATTCTTGTAAACTCCATTCTTTAATCTGTTCCTGTGCGCTTAGGCTGAATGAAATAAATACAGAAATAGCAACTAGTAATTTTCTTTTCATTGTCTGATAATTGATTCTAAATATTCGGTATATAAATAACTTCCCTTACCCAGCTTAGACTCCTGAGATAATCAAATGTTACAGTCTTTATTCCTGAGTCCATCTCAATCACCAGACATGCCTGATCATGTTTTCCTTTGCGGGAAACAGACATGGTGGCAATATTACAATCATCGTGAGCAAGCACATTCGCTATAAAGGCAATGCTTCCTTTAGTATCATCGGCAAAAATAATTACGGTGTGCAGGCTGGCTGAAAAATCTGCTTTAAAGCCGTCAACCTCGGCAATGTTTATGATGCCACCACCCTTGCTTTCACCCAACACTTCAATTGATCTCTCGCCCTTTATCAGTTTCAAACGAATCGAGTTCGGGTGTAAAGTAGAGGCGTTTCCTACAGACTTAAAATTATAATTCAACCCCCGCTCCTTCGCAATCTCTAGCGACTGACGGATACGCTTATCATCTGTTTCAAAATCCATTAACCCAGCAATAATTGCGCAGTCACTCCCATGTCCTTCATAAGTGAGTGCAAATGAATTATAAAAGGTAATTTCTGCCTGATCCGGGATATCGCCCAAGATTTTAATTGCGGCTCGCGCAATACGCACAACCCCAGCTGTATGAGAGCTTGACGGACCGATCATAACAGGACCGATCATATCAAAAATGCTACTCTTTTCAGCCATACGCGGGTTATAACGGAATCTTTTCTAAAAGGATTTCCTTTCTGGGTATTTTAATCCCCCAAAAAGGGTATTTTTTAATAAGCGGCAAAAATAGCTGATTAAGATAACTTCAAGGCAAAAAAATACGATTATGTATATCGATCAACCCCAATGTCAGGCATTAAACCAATAGGTGAGTTTAATTACAAATGCTCTATTCTTAGGCGTAAAATTTGAATAAGGACCTGCGTTTTCGAAGCTGTAGAAATAATTATCGGTATACACGATAAATAAATCTGACACTGGCTTGAATCGCCATTGAAAACGAGTGTTGATATTCACATTCTTATACTGACTATTATATTGAAAATAAGAGGTAAAAAAAACAGATCGACTTAAAGTCAAATCCATTCTTGGTCCTACCAAATAAATGTTTGCGCTTGTGTAAGGTTTGGGTAGCTTAATTCGGTTGTAGCTTAAATCCAGAGAAAATACTCCATAGGGCTGGAATCTATAATTAAATACTCCGGCAACAGCATGACGACTTCCATTAAAGTATTGACCTGTAATTGCCTTTGCCTGATAGGTAATTGCTTTGCGCGGATCGGAAACAAAATTGAGCGTAACGTTGCCATATGTGTACTCCGTGGCTTTAGAAAGTTTTATAGCGTTATCCTCCTGAGGTGAATTTGTTGGATCAAAATCATTGAATAGAAACGTATAGGTATTTTTATAAGAAACATCCAACACAGCCTGGCTCTGGAATGTAACCGAATAGCCGCCAGTCAATTCATGATCTGTATAACCATATACATCGTCCCAAATAAAAGCCAAATCTCCAATGGGCCCGTGATTATTAACAATAGTAGATTTGGGATAAAAGAAATATGCGCCAGATGGTGAGATACGTTTATACCCATTACGCGGTACATAACCAAGGGCTGGATTATAGCCGCTGCCAATTATCTGATGAAACCAGTTTATGTTTAGTTTTCTGGTGCTGTAGATCAAACTATAGCCATGGGCAAACTCATTGCCTTTGCTTTCATTTGTAAATTGTTTATGCAAAAATAAATTGCCTGTCCATTTATTATTTAAGAAACTATAGTTGTAATCAAGGCCGGCCACCCGATTAAAATTATATCCGCCCAAGCGAAAAGAAGTTGAGTCAGTGTTAAACTGTTGTTGATTGGCAAATATGGCTCGTATGTTTGAGTTTGTGCCAACCCTGCGCTGCAAGGTTGCCACCGTGTTGTTAAACGATGGAATGTTCGATTCCTTAATGGCGGCTGTTTGCATATTTAAAAAACCCACGCGCCAAAACTTATTCAGGTTACCACTTAAGCGTGCTCCAAAATAAATTTTATTTTGCACATTCAATCCGGTGTTTGGATCGCGGGAAATTCCAAGTCTCCGCGAAAAGAACGGCCTAGAATAAATATGTCCGTAGGAAGAAAACAAATCAGCATTCTCAAGAAAGAATTGTCTTTTCTCCGGAAAGAAAATTTCGAACCGATCTAAATTGGTTACCTGCTTATCAACCTCAACTTGCGAAAAATCTGGGTTCACCGTAAGGTCTAAATTAAGAGATGGGGTTATTGCAATTTTTGCATCACCACCAAAATCGGCTCCTTGTTTTCTAGCTTCCCCAGCTTGAAAATCGCGCGACATTCTTGCTGCTGTAAAAGGAATTATTGAAATGTTGGCGCCTGGCTTTTTCGTTTCTTCATCCCAAATCATTTCTCCTCTATAATTTAGATTACCCGGCTCGAAAAACCTCGGAGTTATTGGCCAAATGGCACGTTCATTTTCTTTACTATCTATGCGATATAATTTTACATTCCACCGATCGCTTCCGGCTTTAAAACGAAGTGTTTTAAAAGGAATGGCAAACTCTGCTGTCCAATACCCATCATGAATCTTTGTTTCAGAATACCACTTGTTATCCCATGAAAGATCAAGATCATCTTGTTTCAAATATCCGTTTGAAATCAGACCTTCTCGCTGCACACCAGCTGGGCTTAGTCCAAAGAAAAAACCGTTGGTAACATCTTGAAAGGGATCAAGAATAACCGAAACTCCATCTAACCCAGGTCCACGAAAATCTCTGCGCAGCGATGAAAGAACATAGCCGCCCTTCACATTATCGTATGCTACTGCACTGAAGTAAATAAAATTGTCATCATAAGTGGCCCGAAACTCTGTCCTTAATTTTGACTTTGATGTATCACTTGGATACTGCTGCATTAAATCGCTCACAATTTCAGCTTCACCCCAGGTTTCCTCATCCGGCACGCCATCGATTTTGATGATACCCGTTGCCCGCTTAATATGGAATGATGGACGCTGCGCCTGGCTGCAAAGCGGTTTAGAAATTAAAAGTAAAAGGAAGAAAATTTGAAAGTAACGCACCAAATGCAGTTTGATGCTAAGTACATAAAAAAATGCATGCAGAAAATATTTTCCTCAAATTCTGCTTTACATCCTGATAGGCGGTAAATCGATCGTATCTTAAAAACCAGAAACTATTGCTCCTCCACAGGCAAGTGAAGGAGCAATAACTAGTAAATTATAATTTGAATGTGACCCCGAACTTGCCACCCGAAAATGTATTGGCGCCACCAAACTCCAGGTTAAGCCCAAACTTATCGTTGAAATAATAACGACCGCCAACCTGGGCACCAAGTCCAACGCCAGACCTTTCATTTCCCGGATAATCATTGGATGAATTCCAAAAATAAAATCCCAGGTTTAGGCCTGCATAAAAATCCCAATCTTTTGGAATTTCAAGCAATGTGTTAAAGTGATAGTTTCCGTTTCCTGAAACTCCAATGATATTATGTTTATACCGGGTATTAGTATAATTATCTCTGTAGTTTCTTACTGATAGCTCACCACCTAAAGAAATGTCGCGATGCACACCAACATCAAATCCTGCATAGACAGGCACACCCCATGAAGAAAAACCAACGCCAGCATTAAACTGCGCTTGACCTTTCGCTAATGCATACTGCCCAAAAGAGAAGTGAGTGATGAGGATAAATGAACCAATTAAAAGTATCTTTTTCATATGTGGTTTGTTTGCAGTCATAATGACTACAATCATGCCACACCAATATATCTCACATAAACAATGATACGCTAAACCTGATGTAGAGATTCTTCCTCATTGTTGAAGAAGATTCTACACACCATCGTTACGCGAACGAAATAAATCTTTAATGCGAAGTGGTTCGCAATTTCATTTGAATGAAATCTGTAAAACGATATTTTCTGATTTCAGAATCAGATAGGTATTTAGCGCCTTTGATCATGCCAATACATTGTTCACTTCCGCAAAGGCATTTAAAGGCCTGATCCATATCCCACTCGGCTGATGGATAAAAGAAAGCAAACTCTTCGCCTGCCTTAATAGGTTTTATAGCAACAAACTCCATGGTTGTTGTATTAAAAAAACAATTGGGGTTGCAGCTATGATTTGCGCACTCCAGGCATTCTGGAAATAGTTCGATATGCTCATGCTCCGCTATCTGCACGGTTAAGTATGTTGGAGTAGCCTGAATGTTTTTACCCAGAAATTTAATAATCAATTCATCTTTCCTAAAATCCTTCTTAGCAAAGAGAGATCGGTGACCCGTGATGGGATCAATGCGTATTTCTGCAACTTCGGTTTGATCCATGTCAACCGTTTCAATAAAATTCATATCCGTGTGTGGTTAGTGGTGGTTGTTTAACGTGATGGAAAAGTAGATATGAAAAATCAATTGACAAATTATTTTTTGAATAAAGTAATGAAATACTATTCGCTTGTTTGGGTTGGATATAGTAACCGTTAATACCACTTTTAAGTATCGCTATGGATAATAGATTGTTAGCTATAACATGTTAAAGTGTACCTGATCCCATCTGCTTGCTAGCCTATTCAGAGGGTTTAGGGATGAGGCCATTGACGTAACCTAGTTACCGAAGAATATGTTATGATTAATAAACAGAATCTAAACTGCGATGGGCGCTTTGATTCCCGGATGCGATTGATAATCTACTATCTCAAAGTCTTCAAACTGATACTCAAACAAACTGCTAGGCTTTCTTTTAATCGCCAACTTTGGCAAGGGATAAGGCGCACGGGTTAACTGTAATTGAGCTTGCTCGATATGGTTAGTATATAAATGTACATCGCCACCTGTCCATACAAAATCGCCAACCTGAAGATTGCATTGCTGTGCCACCATTTCGGTAAGCAGGGCATAGCTGGCAATATTAAAGGGAACTCCTAAAAAATAATCGGCACTGCGTTGGTAAAGCTGACAGGAAAGTTTTCCATCAGCTACATAAAATTGAAACAAAGCGTGGCAAGGTGGCAAAGCCATTTTATCAACCTCTGCCGGGTTCCAGGCGGAAACAATGTGTCTTCGCGAATCGGGCTTAGATTTTATCTGGTTAATAACATTTGTTATCTGATCGATGTGTCGGCCATCTGGTGCCGGCCAACTTCGCCACTGACTTCCATATACCGGCCCAAGATCTCCATTTTCGTCTGCCCATTCGTTCCAAATAGAAACCTTATTATCGTTCAGGTACTTAATGTTTGTATCGCCATTCAAAAACCACAGCAACTCATAAATGATTGATCGTAAATGTAATTTTTTAGTTGTCACCAACGGAAATCCTTTGGATAAATCGAAACGCAGTTGGCGACCAAAAACTGAGTGTGTTCCAGTACCCGTGCGATCTGTTTTTAAAGTGCCCTGCTCAAGAATTTCGGAAAGTAAATCAAGGTATTGACGCATAAAAGAATTTAAGTTGCAATTACGAGGTTCCGTGAAATATAAAAAAGTTTTGCCGACCTCTTAATTCTTAAACATTAAATACGCTGCATTAAAAAACAAAAAAAGCCCCCGCTTTCGCGGAAGGCTTCCCCTGTGCCCATTACACAATTTAAATATTTCCCTTCACTTCAATCGTTTTTGTTACTCCGTTTTTGGTAATCGTTACCGTTTTATCACATTCACCAGTGCCGTAATCAATTGTAATTGTTTTGCTTTCTGTTGTTAAAACTTTTGTTCCTTCCACAGCCATAAATACTCTGTTGCTTATGGCACATTCGCGCTTGTAAACCAAAGGCTTAGTAATTTCTACTTGATAGGCTACACCCCTGCGATTTGTTCCAGCTGCAGTACCATCTACATTCCATTGATCTAACAGTGGGTTTTCCGCTCTGATCCATTCACGTGTGCGATTAGCTTCGCGGGTTGCAAACGAGCCATCAGGCCAGGTTGCTTTGCCACCTTCAATTAGGATTGAAAACTTTGGATGATCTTCAACACTACCTGTAACATTTGTAACGGTGCGGGTGCCTTCAATCTGAACGCCATTGATTTTATAATTTTCAAAGGTGGTTATGATCTTTGACTCAGGAAAAAAACGTCTGCCTATAAATTCAATATGAATAATACCGGAACGAACATTGCCCTTAATATCGGTGCAAGTAGATCCAAAATCAATAGTAATATATCCATGCGGATTTTGCTGCGTGCTGCCTTCAGCAAGCTCAAGCGTTACCGTAACACAATCACTAAATCGAAGGTCAACTGGCTTAACACCAGCTATTCTGCCAGAACTTCCAATGCGGCCTCCTCCAGCTGTTGCATTATCTGCCGCAACAGCAAGTGTTGCCATATCATCGGCATCCTCAAAATAGCCATCCGTAGCAGCTTCATCTTGAACATTTTCAGAATCGTTGCTGGTAAAATCTATCTTGTCATCGGTACACGAAACAAGAAGTAAAAGAAAGATAAAAGTCAAAGCCGAAAGACTTTTCATACTTACGTTTTTCATAATTTGTTTTTTTAGTTTAACGGGCTTTAGAGTATTAAATTCTCAAAAGGTTTAATTAGTAACAATTATTTTTTTCAAGCTCGTTAATGCTTTTAAATTCCTTTAAATTCGCACAATGCGGCTAATAACTGTTTTATTGATTCTTCTTTCATTGAGTGCCAACGCACAACCTGCCATTAAAATCGCCAAGCTAAAATATAATGGTGGTGGCGATTGGTATGCAAATAAAACAGCATTACCCAATTTAATAACCTTCTGCAATAAAGAATTAGGTACAACGCTAAACGTAGAAGAGGGAATTGCTGAAGCCGGTAGCCCGGATTTATTTGATTACCCATACCTATATATGACCGGCCATGGTAATGTTGTCTTTTCAACAGAGGAAGCGCAAAACCTTAGAAACTATTTAATAGGCGGTGGCTTCTTACACATTGATGATAATTACGGCCTGGATAAGTTTGTTCGTATTGAATTGAAAAAAGTATTTCCTGAACTTGAATTGATTGAAGTTCCCTTTACTCATCCAATCTATCATCAGAAGTATAACTTCCCCAATGGCCTGCCTAAAATTCACGAGCACGATGGAAAACCTGCCCAAGGTTTTGGCTTGTTTTATGAAGGCCGACTTCTTGTTTTTTATTCTTATGAGTGTGACTTGGGCAATGGCTGGGAAGATGCCCGGATTTACAACGACCCCGAAGAAAAAAGACAGCAAGCCTTAAAAATGGGCGCCAACATCCTCTCCTATTGCTTTACAAGCAACTGATTTTAAGCGATTTGAAAAATATTTAAGGTAAACTATTGACTTGTATAACTAATAATTTAGTTTTACAACGTAATCAATAGTTATATGAAAGAACTTACTAAGGCCGAAGATCAAATCATGCAAGTGTTGTGGACACTTGAAAAAGGATTTGTAAAAGACATTGTTGAACAATTGCCTGAACCCAAGCCTGCCTACAATACGGTTTCAACTATTGTGCGCATTTTAGAAAAGAAAGGCTTTGTGGGCTATAAGGCGTTTGGCAAAACACACGAATATTTTCCTTTAGTGCCAAAAGAAAAATACACACGCTTTTATCTTAACAACATGGTGACCGGTTACTTCAATGGATCATTCCAAAATCTTGTTTCCTTCTTTGCGAAAGAGAATAGTTTAAAAGTTCAGGATATTGATCAGTTGGTAAAAGAACTTGAAAAGATTAAAGACAAAAAACCATGAATACAATCCTAAATTATTTAATTGAAGTAAACCTAGGGTTGGTTTTCTTCTATGCGATCTATTGGTTGGTATTACAAAACGAAAACCAGTTTACATTCAAACGCACATTTTTGCTTACCAGTTTGGTTGCCTCACTCCTGTTTCCGCTGTTTACAATTCAAACAACGGCTTCGCTTATACCAACGCTAAGCAATACTGCGGCCGTGCAATGGTTGCCCGAATTTGTTGTTTACGCTAATGGAACAGCACCCGTTGATACAACCCAAACTCAGTACTGGAGTTGGGTATCAATTGTTTATATAGTGATTGCCGTTGTTGCATTTATATTCTTTGCAATCAGAATAATTTCGATTGTAAGACTTTTTACAAACTCACAACACTATACGTGGAAGGATTATACCATCGTTGAGTCACGCAACGTGACTGGTGTATTTTCATTTTTTAAATACATCTTTTTAAGCCCCAAGGAAGAACTAAGTGCTGAAGAGAAAAATGAAATTTTAAGACACGAAGAAGTCCATATTCAAAAACTACACTCCATAGATATAGTATTAATTCAACTGCTCAGCATTGTCTTTTGGTTCAACCCAATTATCCGCAGTTATAAGAAATCCTTAGTTCAGGTTCATGAGTTTGAAGCCGATGCGCGCTCGGTGGCAGGCCATGATGTGGACTTGTATTGCAGCCTGCTGGCGAAGGTCGCTTTACAAAACAATGGATATGTACTCGCCAATCATTTTACAAATTCCTTAACCTTAAAACGTATTGCTATGATGAAAACCGTTAGAACTAAAATAAAAAACTGGAAGGTACTTGCTGCGGCATTAACCCTTCCCTTATTCTTTTTTGTAGTGGCTTGTCAGGATCAGATTGATAACTTAAAGGTAGTTGCTGAAAATTCTTCAATGTCGTTGGATTACCCTAAGGAGGTTAGTTTGGAATTGGCTCGATTAAAGGCAAATAATCCTCCCAACACCAAGTTTGAGGTGCTTGAAATGAATGAAGACGGCAAAAAGAGAATAGAAATTATTGCGAATGAGAATCATTCTAACTTCATAGAAGGATATCCAGTTACAGTAAAGGAAAATTCAGAAGAAAGAAACTTTCTTATTTATAAGAAAGATGGACAAACTAAAATGATCAACGAATTAACAGTCTCCGAGAACGATATCTTTAATATTGTAGATGAGTCTGCTAGTCCAAATGGCGGCATGCCTGTATTTTACAAGCTTATAAGTGAACAAATAAAGTATCCTGCTGAAGCCCGAGCAAAAGGAACGCAAGGACGTGTTTTTGTTGAATTTATAGTAAATACGGATGGCTCAATTTATAACCCTCATGTAGTTAGAGGAATTGGTGATGGTTGTGATGAAGAGGCTGTGAGAATGGTTTCGCTTTCACCGTCTTGGATACCAGGAAAGCAAAAGGGTAAAATCGTTAAGCAGCGGATGGTGCTTCCAATAATTTTTAAATTGGAAGGCCCAGGGAATAATGGAAATAGGAACTTAGGTCAAAATAAAGAAAGTACTATGCCTGAGTTAGTAGTATCGGCTGAGAAGAAAAATTAAGATCGTCTGATTTTGTAAAATCCAAGAATGGCCTCAAAAGCTGAGGCCATTTCTTTTAAATATTCCCCAACACCTCTTGTAATTTCTTCTCCAACGCAGCGCCTCGTAAATTCTTGGCAATTATTTTTCCTTGCGGATCTACTAAAATTGAAAAAGGTATTGCGCTGATGTTATAATCTTTAGCCGCTTGCGAGTCAAAATATTTCAAGTCGCTAACATGCGTCCAGGTTAAACCATCCTCAGCAATTGCTTGCAACCAATCTTCTTTGGTGCGATCGAGTGATACACCAAATACCTCAAAGCCTTTATCTTTAAATTTGTGATACGCCTTTACAACATTTGGGTTTTCTTTGCGGCATGGGCCACACCATTTTGCCCAGAAATCTACCAACACATATTTTCCACGCAAAGAAGAGAGTGCTACAGTCTGTCCTTCTGGATTAGCTAACGCAATTTCGGGAGCCGGCTGGCCGATTGCCGTAACTTTCATTTTATCAACCATGTCTGCAAAGTCCTTGGTATATTCTGATTCAGGCCAGGCTGTTTTAAATTTTTGAGCAGACGCTATATATAAGTCGAGGTATTTATCGCGATCTAATAAATTTCCTTGTTGCAACAGATTTAACAACCCTAGCGATGCCGGTTCATCAGATAAAATTTTTGCTACTAAATCATAGCCTCTGTTTAAGACATTCAGGTATTCTAATTTTAGTTCGCTAATGCGCTCTGAGTCACCTTTTGCCGAAGCTATGGAAAACTCTTTTTCAATGGCACTAATTTCGGGCAACTCTTGTGTGCGTTGCATAACCTCTTGAACTTTGGTTATTAAATCCTGATCCGGAGATCCCTTTACTTCCGCGTAACCATTTAAATTATTTCCATCAACGTTAATTTCCAGATCACTTTTATCAAGAATGAATGTAACCATCTGTCGGCCAAAAAAATTAATCTGATAATACCCGGGCTCTGTTAAGCGCAAAGTTCTTGAATACGTGTAATCACTTTTCAGTTTGATAGTATCCATTTTGTCAACGGCCCTGTTCGATAATTTCTGAATTGAGATTTCACCTGGCTGAGGAAACCCAACTTTACCGCGAATGGTTACATCCCAACCTGGTTGCTGTGGTTTGCTGCAGCTTACCGCAACCAAAACTATCATTATCAGAACAACTAATTTATTCATGTTTCTCATATCCTATCAACTCATTTTTTTAATTAATAATTCCGTTGCCAACTTTGGATCAGCCTTACCTTTTGTTCGTTTCATCACTTCGCCCATAAACATACTGATAATTGCCTTTTTACCCTTCTTATACTCCGCAACCTTTTCAGGAAATTGCTGAATAACTGCTTCAACAAAAGGCATAATCGAATCCTCGCTACTATCCTGTATAAGATTTAATTGTTGAGCTAAATCCAAAGGAGTTTTATTTGGATTGCTTAACAATTCAGGAAATAATTTCTGCGAGGCAACTGCAAAATTTAATTTACCCTCATCAATTAATGCAATTACCTGAGCCAGCACAACAGGCGTTGTTGGCAAGTTATTAGCCTGCAAGTTATTATCATTTAACCAGGATTTAACTGGCCCCATCATCCAATTGGAAGCAGCTTTGAAGTTCTTTGTATGCTTACAGATTTCTTCAAAATATGAAGCCATCTCTTTTGAATCCGTAAGCACTTGAGCATCGTAAGCCGGAAGATTATAAACGGAAATAAATTTTTGTTGCAGTGCCCGCGGCAATGCAGGCATTGAATTGGTTACTGCTTGCAACCAAGCTTCCGAAACTTCCATCGGACTTAAATCAGGATCGGGAAAATAACGATAGTCGTTGAGTTCTTCCTTCGTGCGCATGCTGTGCGTTAAGCCCGTGTTGGCATCAAACGTGCGCGTTTCAGAAACAATCAGTTCACTATTTTCTAATAAGGCAATTTGGCGTTCTGCTTCATGATCGATGGCCCGCTGCACATTTCGGATGGAGTTCATATTTTTTACCTCCACCTTCTTACCATATTCTTTTGCATCCTTCAACATCACCGATACGTTGGCATCACAACGCATGGAGCCTTCTTCCATATTACCATCACAGATTTCGAGGTACCTAACCAATTTTCTGATTTCAGTCAGCAATGCATGTGCTTCCTCTGAGCTGCGGAGTGCAGGCTCCGTAACAATCTCAATCAATGGAACGCCTGATCTATTAAAATCCACGAGTGTATCAGTCTCACCATCTAAGTGAATTGATTTTCCGGCATCTTCTTCAATATGAATCCGATTCAACGGAATATTTGAGTCACCTGCTTTTGTGGTGATTGTAATATAACCACCCACACAAATTGGTGTGCGGTCTTGCGTAAGCTGATAGCCTTTCGGAAGATCAGGATAAAAATAATTCTTACGATCAAAAATTTGCAAGCGTGAAATTTCAGAATGACAAGCCAATCCCATTTTAATGGCATGCTCAACAACTTTTTTATTGAGCTTGGGAAGCGTACCTGGATGCGCCAATGTAATCGCACTTAAATTTGTATTGGGTGCATCACCATAGGCAGCCGAATCGCTATTATAAATTTTACTTTTAGTAAGCAGCTGCGCATGCACTTCAAGACCAATAACAACCGTATAGCGATTTTTAACTTGCTCTTCCATCAGTTCAATTTGTACAAATCCATTACTGATAGACTTTTTACTTTTTTGAAATCTGAGAAATTTCTTGTTAAGAGAACAAAGTCTGAAACTATAGCCGTTGAGGCAATGATCGCATCGGGAAGTTGTATTTTATATGATTTTCTTAAACCAATTGTCTGATCAACAATTTCATCTGAAAGTCCAACGATTAATGAGGATTTTACAAAATCCTTAATCTCCTGAGTGACCAAAGAAAAGCCCAACAATTCAATTTTTGTGATGATGGGGATACAAGGATCATTATCGATACATTCCATCACAAGATTTCTCCCCTTCTCCGACAATCGATTTACAGAAAAATCAATAACCACATTGGTATCAATTAAATACCTCTTTCCCATTCTGATCTCATTTTTTTTAGTTCAGCATCTTGTTTGAGTGCCTGCGTGCGAGTGATGCTTCCAGCCAACCTAGTTGAGAGTTTCTTTGAAGGGCTTTTAGTTTTGTCTTTCAAGAGTTTAATCAAATTTAACTCTTCCAGATTTTTTAAAATCTTTAGTGCCTTGCTATCGTTTATTTCAACTGTAATCTGCTTCATACACAAATTTACTTAATTAATTCTTTTGCCTTTACCAACACATTATCCAAGCCTTCTAGTTTTTTACCACCCGCTGTGGCGAAAAATGGTTGTCCGCCCCCACCACCATCAATTTCTTTGGCTAATTCTTTTACAAGATTGCCCGCATGAAATTTATTGGTTGCGGCTAACTTTTCGCCAATCATTACCGTAACCTGTGGCTTTCCATCTACATCAGCGGCCAACACTAATAGCAAATCATCAAACTGATTCCTTAATGCATAAGCAATGTTCTTAAGCACATCAGCATTGGGTACATTCACACGCTCAGCGATGTATGTAGCACCATTTTGCTTTACCGCTTTTCCAGCAAGTTCATCTTTCGTCACATTTGCCTGTTGTTGATACAGCACTTCAAGTTTCTTCTCAAGTGTATGTTTTTCTTCCACCAGGCTTTGGGCCGATTCAGTAAGATCTTTAGGATTCTTTAAAATCGTTTTTATCTGACCAAGCAAAGCAAGCTGTTCGTTTACATAATCATAAGCACCTTCACCGGTAACCGCTTCAATTCTACGAACTCCGGCTGCTACTGAACTTTCAGCAATAATTTTTAATAACCCAATTGTTCCAGTTGCCGATGCGTGCGTACCGCCACACAATTCAACAGAAAAGGTTGGATCGAATGTAATTACCCGTACAAACTCACCATACTTTTCTCCAAACAAGGCCATGGCACCAAAACTTTTGGCTTGTGCAATAGGCACATTCCGTTTTTCATCCAGCGAAATATTCTCGCGGATCTTTTGATTCACGATCGTTTCAACTTTCGAAATTTCTTCGGGTGTCATGGCAGCAAAGTGCGAGAAATCAAAGCGCAAAATCTTTTCATTGACTAGTGATCCCTTTTGTTCCACATGCTTACCTAACACTTGCCGAAGGGCCGCGTGCAACAAATGGGTTGCTGAATGATTGCTGGTGGTGCGGGTTCTCTTACTTTTATCTACAACGGCATGAAAAGCCCCAGTAAGACTTTCAGGAAGTTTATCTGCATAATGAACAATTAACTCGCTTTCCTTTTTTGTATCAATAATGAAAATCTTTTCGTTTGCATTTTCAATAAAACCGGTATCCCCTGCCTGCCCACCACTCTCGGCATAGAAAGGTGTTTTATCAAATACGAGTTGAAAGAGTTCTTTATTCTTTTGTTTGATCTTTCGGTACTTAACAATTTTTAAATCGGTCTCTGTTTGATCATAACCAACAAACTCGGGTTTAATATCTTCTCCTATTACAATCCAATCGCCAGTTTCTTTTGTTGCATCTACTTTGGATCGGGCCTTTTGTTTAGCCATCTCTTCCTGAAAGCCCTTCTCATCAACAGCAAAACCACGTTCGCGAGCAATCAACGAAGTAAGATCAAAAGGAAACCCAAACGTATCGTAAAGCTCAAAGGCTTCAGAGCCTGATATACTTTTATCAAAATTTTCAATTCGTTTCAATCCTTTCTCCAACGTTCTCAAAAAAGAAATCTCTTCTTCCTGCACAACACGCGTTACATAATCCTGCTGTTGATTTAATTCAGGAAATACATCCCTTAATTGATTCGCTAATAAAAATACAAGCCGATGTATAAAAGGCTCTTTAAAATTTAAATACGAAAATCCATAGCGAACGGCTCTTCTTAAAATTCTACGAATCACATAACCCGCTCCGGTATTACTTGGCAACTGACCATCCGCAATAGCGAATGACACCGCGCGTATATGATCGACCATAACCCGAATAGCCACATCAGTCTTTACATCATCTCCATACTTAACATTAGCATGAATGGAAATAAACTGAATTAAGGGACTGAATACATCGGTATCATAATTCGATGTCTTTCCTTGAATAGCCATGCACAAACGTTCGAAGCCCATGCCGGTATCCACATGTTTATCGGGCAATGGTTCTAACGCACCGGATGCTAATCTGTTAAATTGAATAAATACCAAATTCCAGATTTCAACTACCTGCGGATGATCGCTATTCACCAAATCCTTGCCTGGCTTTTTCTTAACCTCGGCATCCGATCGTAAGTCAATATGAATTTCGGAACACGGGCCACACGGACCTTGTTCACCCATCTCCCAAAAATTATCTTTCTTACTCCCGTGAATGATGCGCTCTTCCGCTACAACTTGCTTCCACAAATCTTTTGCTTCTTCATCAACTGGAAGGTTATCATTTTTGTCGCCACCAAAAACAGTTACGTACAATCTGTCTTTTGGAAGTCCATAAACTTCCGTTAATAATTCCCACGCCCAGGCAATGGCTTCCTTCTTAAAGTAATCACCAAAACTCCAGTTGCCCAGCATCTCGAACATGGTGTGGTGATAGGTATCTAACCCAACATCTTCCAGGTCGTTATGCTTGCCGCTTACGCGAAGACATTTTTGAGTATCGGCAACACGCTTATATGAAGAGACTGAATTACCCAAAAAGTAGTCCTTAAACTGCACCATACCCGAGTTGGTAAAGAGCAAAGAGGGGTCGTTTTTCAGCACCAACGGAGCTGAGGGTACTATTTTATGGCCCTTATTTTCGAAAAAATCAAGGAATTTACGTCTGATTGTTGCTGAATCCATCAATTCTAAGTGAATTTTAACTTTTGACTCCGGGGTTTTCTATATATTTATAAGTTCAAAAACCAGATAAACAGCAAAATTAAACCGCTTAACATCATAATGAAAGGAAACGGAGAATTTCGACAACTAACATATTCTAATCTCGCCCAAGCGAAATTCAACGTGCGTTAACGTAATGGCAAAATCAAAATTCCAGTATAATTCAAAAACATTACGTTTCGAGCGTACCAAAATTTCTGTACTCGCAGTTTTAGGTTCTGGAGTCAGCTACCTCATTTTCGGATTTCTCTTTTTTGTAGGATTAATATTATTACAGAATCTTATTGTTGAAACACCCATTGAAAAAAAGTTGCGCGCAGAAAACAAAGACCTTGAAAAATATAAAATTATATTGGCAACTCAACTGGCCGAATCGAACCAACAATTGGTTGATTTAAATAACAAAGATCTTTCTTTATATCAAAAACTCTTCGAAACCAATCAGCCTAAAGAATCATCGCCTGTTTTTCCTGAGCGGGAAGAGTTATTGCTGGCTGGCGCTGGTGACTTTAATGAATCCGCCACACAATTGGGTCAACGATTTTCTGAGCTGCTTACTTCCGCAAAAGCTACTAGCCAATTCTATAAATCAAGCGCAAGCGTAAAAAAAGAAGACGTATCAATGCTCACCACAATTCCATCTACCGCGCCTATTGAAAATTTTGAGGTTACCAAGTTAGTCTCTGGTTTTGGTAAGCGTATTAATCCATTCCATAAAGGTCAGTATCATCACGATGGTGTTGATATTGCGTCTCCGCGCGATACTCCGGTTTTGGCCGCTGGCCCGGGGCGTGTGCTTATAACTAAAAGAAGCGATCTGGTTGCTGGATATGGAAACTTTGTAGAGATCGATCATGGACATGGATATGTTACGAGGTATGGTCATCTGGAAGAAATAATTGTGCGCCAAGGACAAGTGCTTAAGAAAGGCCAGATTATAGGCTCAGTTGGTTCAAGTGGTGGATCTATTGCACCGCACCTTCACTATGAAGTAATTGTAGATGGAAAAAATCTTGATCCAGTTAAATTCATCTTGGAGGGAATTTCAGCAGATCAGTATAAAGTTTTGTTAACACAGGGCAGTAAACAAAATCAATCTCTCGATTAATGGCTAAAGTTCAATACACATATAATTCTGAAACGTGCAAATACGAACCCATCGTTATTTCACCTAGGGTTGCAGGCCGCAGGTTATTAATTTTTTTAGGAATCACGTTCGCTATGGGCTTAGCGGGACTTGCCTATTTCAACTATAAGTTTCCCTACATTGACGAAACATTGCAGATAGCTAAAAATGAAAGTTTAAAAGCTGAATGGAAAATTATCTATAAACAATTGACGCGCACATCAACTCAATTGAGCGAACTTGAATACAATGATGATAGTAACTACCGCGTTATTCTCGACCTGGAGCCACTGGATCAATCGCAACGCGAGGCCGGAGTGGGTGGTAGAGAAAAGGAAAGTGAAAAAATACCCTATCCACTCATCAGAACTGCTTATCAGCAATCGGAAAAAATAAAAAACAGATTAGATATTGAAGCGCAATCCTTGAATCAGTTAATGGATGAGCTTCTTAAGAAAGAAAAGATGTGGGCTTCCCGCCCAGCCATTCAACCTATAAGTAATAAAGATCTCGTTCACCTGCATACTATATTTGGCTTGCGCATGCATCCTTTACTAGGATATGTTAGACCCCACAACGGATTAGATTTCACTGCCCCAGCCGGAAGTCCTGTTTATGCAACCGGTGATGGAAGAGTTAGCAACGCACAACATTCAACCTCGTTTGGTAATGTGATTTACATTGATCATGGATATAATTTTGTAACCCGCTATGCACACCTTACAAATTATATTGTTGGCGCAGGCCAGCAAGTAAAGCGTGGCCAGGTTATTGGCTATGTGGGTAACACCGGTTTATCAGTAGCGGCACATCTGCATTACGAAGTTCTTTATAATAATACCCACATAGATCCGATCAATTTCTTTCAGCGCGATCTCAACAACAAAGAATACGAGAAGTTAATTGAAGTGGGTAGCCAATCGGCAATCTCATTAGATTAATTTTAAGATTCCTTCTCTCGTTAGCTACTTCTCCCTTTATTTGCGCTTCCAAATTTTTTTATGCGAAAAATTGCTCTATTAATTTTATTGCTAATTCCGGTTTTGAATATATCGGCACAAAAAAAAGATACCATTACTGTTATTGGTGTTGGCGATATTATGATGGGTAGTAATTACCCCAATGGCGGAGCGTTACCGCCAAATAATGGGCACGAGTTATTGCAAGCAGTAACCCCTATTCTCTCCAGCGCTGATGTAACTATGGGAAATTTGGAAGGTGTACTCTTAGACGAAGGCGGTACTGCTAAAACCTGTCGCGATCCTAAAGTATGTTATGTATTTCGCAGTCCTGTAAGCTACGTGCAAAACCTAACCAATGCCGGGTTTGATGTGATGAGTCTGGCTAACAATCATGCAGGCGACTTTGGAGATATAGGTAGGCGCAGTACCATAAAAACATTAGAAGATGCTGGCCTATATCATGCCGGGCAAACGGTGAAGCCCTATATTATTTTTGAAAAGGAAGGAATTAAATATGGATTTACTGCCTTCGCACCTAATAGCGGCTGTTTAAACTTGAACGATCTGGACAGCGCCCGCAAAATTGTGGCGCACCTGGATTCCTTAGTAGATATTGTAATCGTTTCCTTTCATGGTGGAGCCGAAGGACCACAACACCAGCATGTTTTGAGAAAGAATGAGATCTTTCATGGGGAAAATCGGGGCAATGTTTATGAATTTGCGCATACCCTAATCGATTCAGGAGCCGATATCATCTTTGGGCACGGCCCCCATGTTACTAGGGCCATCGAAGTTTATAAAAATAGATTTATCGCTTATAGTCTTGGAAATTTTTCAACCTATGGGGGCATTAATGTGGCCGGTATAAGTGGCTGGTCTCCTATTATTAAGGTTTATACCAATTCATCCGGAAGTTTTTTCAAAGCGCACATCACCTCTACCAACCAATCTTTCCGGTCGCCTGTTATGATCGATCGCCAGAATCAAGTTCTAAAACAGATCCGGCAACTGACCAAAGAAGATTTTCCCGAAAGCATGCTCGAAATTGGCGATTCGGGATGGGTCACTAAATCCACAAAATGATGTGAATAGGTTGTAGATAAAAAAAAATCTCAACGTTGTTTCAAGTATAAAGAATTGTTACTTTGCATTAAGATCGTAACCAAAAACCGATTGCACACAGGCACTATTATCTCTCATGGCGTATAAAGAAAAAGAAATTGAGAAGATATATTATTCAATCGGTGAAGTAGCCGAGTTGTTTAACGTGGCACCCTCCCTCATCCGTTTCTGGGAGACTGAATTTGACCTCATTCAACCTAAGAAAAATCGCAAAGGCAATCGTCAGTTTACTAAAGATGATATTGATTCTGTTCGCACCATTTATCATCTGGTAAAAGAAAAAGGGTTTACCTTACAAGGCGCCAAAGAGATGCTAAAGAATGATGGCCAATCTGTTCGCGATAAAATGGAACTTCTTGACTCCCTAAAAAAGGTGCGCCAATTCTTGGTGCAAATTCACGAAAAGCTGTAATTCTTTTCCAATTTAACTCCTCATTTATTTATAAGAATTTACGTTCCCTTAGATTTATTTATTATTTAGCTAACAATATTTAAGAATATTTACTTTGGTACTTCGCGGCTTTGCGTGAAATTACATTATGGATCAGGAAAGACTTTCATTACTTGCACTTCACTTTACACCCGGCATTGGCGATTTTCTGGTTAAGCAATTGGTAAGTTATTGTGGCTCGGCCGAACAAGTATTCCAGACATCAAAAGGCAAACTTTTAAAAATTCCGGGAGTTGGTGAAATTTCCATTGAAGCCATAAAAAATTCCGACACATTTCGTGAAGCCGAAAAAGAATTACTTAAAGCCGAAAAAGAAGATACAGAGATCATCTTCTTTACTGATAAAAAATATCCCCATCGCTTAAAGGCAATTGACGATGCACCTGCCCTAATTTATTATAAAGGCAATCAAAATCTAAATGCCGCCAAATCAATTGCTATCGTTGGCACACGTCAGGCAACAGAATACGGAAAACACATCGTTGAAAAAATTTGCGAAGATCTTGTCCCGCATCAGGCACTAATTGTTAGCGGTTTGGCGTATGGCATTGATATTCATGCACACAAGTCGGCTCTTAAAAATGGTTTGGCAACTGTAGGTGTTATGGGCAGTGGCATGGATATAATTTATCCTGCTGTTCATAAAGACACCACAAAAAAAATGCTTGATCACGGTGGGTTGATTACCGAGAACAGGTTTGGCACCAAGCCCGATGCCCATAACTTTCCGGCTCGCAACAGAATTATTGCTGGTATGTGTGATGCGCTTATTGTTGTAGAGGCTGCCGAAAAAGGAGGCGCATTAATCACAGCCGAAATTGCAAACAGTTATAATAAAGATGTATTTGCTGCGCCCGGCAATTTAGGCCAAACCTATTCAGAAGGCTGCAATAAACTAATCAAGATTAATAAAGCGAATCTATTCACATCCATTAAAGACCTGGAGTATATAATGAATTGGTTGCCACAAGTTGGCGGCACCCAAACAACGCTTGAACTAACAAGTTTTGAACCAGACGAACAAAAAGTGCTAGCCATTTTGAAAGAGAGAAAAGCACCGGTAATGATTGACGACTTAAGTTTTAAATCGGATTTACCACCAAGTCAATTGGCTTCACTCCTGCTTACTCTTGAATTTAAAAATGCAGTGAAGTCGTTGCCAGGAAAAATGTATACATTAAGATAACTATCCGCTTACAATTTATAATTGACAATTAACAATGCCTATGATACTGCATTATGCCTAAGTTCAATGCGGAAAAATCTCTGCTGCTAACACCATTGCCTTTTCAAATTCTGCATCATTCAAATTCGGATCGACACCCTTAGATTTAAGAAAAGATAAAATGGTTTCTGTTGCCATGTTACCAACCAATTCATCCTTTGCCATGGGGCAACCACCAAATCCTTTAATGGCACCATCAAATCGCTGGCAACCGGAATTAAAAGCTGCCTCCACTTTTTCCAATCGGGTTGTTGGTGTAGAGTGCAAGTGCGCACCAAACTCTACGTTAGGCAATTTCTTTGTTAATGTATTGAATAGGTATTGAATTTGTTCAGGTTCTGAAACTCCAATAGTATCAGCTAATGAAATGATTTCTATTTCAAGGGTTGCCAGAATATCAGCAAACTTTTCTACCACTTCTACATCATACGGATCGCCATACGGATTACCAAAACCCATACTTATATAAACAACCTGCTTCTTATTATGCTTCGAGCAAAGCTCCTGTATCTCTTGCACCGAATTGAGAGCATCCACTATCGATTTGTTTGTATTGCGCTGTTGAAAAGTTTCTGAGATAGAGAGCGGGAAACCCAGGTAATTTATCTGATTAAAAAAACAGGCGTTTATTGCGCCTCGCGTGTTGGCAACAATCGCTAATAATTTTGTTTGCGATTTTTTAAAATCTAATCGCCCAAGTACCTCGGCCGTATCGCGCATTTGCGGAATTGCTTTCGGAGAAACAAAACTTCCAAAGTCAAGCGTATCAAAACCAACCTTCAAAAGTTGATTAAGGTACAACACTTTCTTATCCGTAGGAATAAATTCAGGCAACCCCTGCATCGCATCACGCGGACATTCAATAATTTTCATTAAACAAAAGTAGGTAACTCAAGGTCAAGGAAAAATACAGGCAATAATCGGCTAAATGTGCCACTTAACTGAAAAATAACACACTACTTTAAGGCGGAAGGATTAACTTGTCGAGAGAATAATTTTAAGACATGCCTTTACCTTCACTAGGTGGTTCATTAGGATATAAAAGAGCTGCGCATTTATTGCATCGGGCTTCTTTTGGGCCAACCAAATTACAAATTGATTCGTTTGCTACACTCACTGCAGCACAAGCTGTTGCCTTACTATTTCAGCAGCCTCTGCCCGACCCAACCCTACCTATTGACCCAGAAACCGGAACAGAATGGGTAATAACTGGAACCACCGATGGTGTAAATAGTGGTGATAGCGACCTGCAGGAATTTTTTAAGGGTTGGTTCATGGGGCAAATGTTAGGCCTTGGGGTCTCGCCATCATATACATTGGCGTATGCTACTCGCGAAAAGATAGTCTTCTTTTTACATACTGTGCTTACAACCATTCAATCAAAAGTGGATAACAGCCGGTCGCTTTACTTTCAAAACCAGCTTTACAGAAAGTTTGCTTTCGATAAATTATTACCGGTAGAATATAACATCAAAACGCTCACAAAAAAGGTAAGTGTTGATAATGCAATGCTTCGATTACTGGATGGTAACCTAAACGTGAATGGGAGTGTGAACGAAAATTATGGCCGCGAACTTTTAGAGCTCTTTACTATTGGTCGCGGATTGGAAGGAACATTGCCTCCAGCTACTATTCCGGGCGACTATTTTAATTATAAAGAGCAAGATGTTCGCGCAGCAGCGCAGGTTCTTTCAGGGTGGACATTGGATACCACCTTCTCCAACTTTGATGCAACAATCGACCTTAATCTTTTAGGCACCCAAAAACTTCCACGCGGAAAAGTGAGAGGATCGGCCACCAATGCAAGTAGTCATGATAATACCGTAAAACAATTCAGTGAACGGTTTGGGAATGCTACCATTCAGCCCGATCCAAGTTTATTATCTGGCACAAATGCAACCGAGGCCAGCGCCTATGATGAAATCAGTCAGTTGATTGAGTTAATTTATTCTAAGCCTGAAACTGCACGCAACTTCTGCCGCAGAATTTACCGCTACTTTGTATATCACGATATAACTCAAGCCATTGACGATACGATTATTGCCGAAATGGAAAATACCTTAATCAGTAGCGGCTATAAACTTCAGCCCGTGCTGGAAGATTTGTTTCAGAGCCAACACTTTTACGATGCTGCTGCAGGCAACAATGACGATAACTTTGGTGGCATCATTAAATCTCCACTTGATTTAATGATCGGAACACTTCGGATTTTCAATGTTCAGTTTCCTGATCCCTTAGCGAATGCAACTGAATACTATGCTAAGACTGCCGAGCTAACGCGACTGCTTGATGGAATGGGCATGCATTTCTACGAGCCTTTTGATGTGGCCGGATATGATGCCTACCATCAATACCCAATCTACCACCGCAGTTGGATTTCAACCAACTACCTTACTGGCAGGTATGAATTTATTCGCACCCTTGTTTCGGATAATCAAACCATGCCTGGAGATTTACATATTGATGTGGTTGCATTTGTGCAGGCTAATATCAGTAATGCCATTGCTTCCGATGCAAAAGCATTGATCATTGAATTGACAAAATATTTTCTACCACTCTCCGATAACTTAACCTTCGATCCGGCATTGGATGATAGCTCGGGTTTAACCGCTGAGCGATTAAACTATTTTTTAACCGCATTTTTAAAATCGCCACAGATTGATGCCGACCCAGAAGGCTCTTGGTCATTCCGGTGGAACAATCCGGTGGACATGGAAGTAGTGCGTGGGCAATTACAAAATTTATTTAACAGCATGCTTCAATCACCCGAGTATCAACTTTATTAATTCTTAGAATGAAACGCAGAAAATTTATAAAGCAACTTTCATTAGCCGCGATACCCATCACATTAGGAGGCATACCTATTAAGTTGATGGCCGAAAATTCGCTTACGCGGATGGCGGAGCAAAGTACAAACGATCGGGTGCTCATTATCTTACAACTTCATGGCGGCAATGATGGGCTTAATGCTGTAATACCTGTTGAAGCTTACGACTTGTATTATAAGTGGCGGGCTAACATTGCGATACCTGCAAAAAATAGCGTTCGGAAAATGATTCCCCTTGATAGCACACTACCTTCAAACGCGCAAGTAGGACTGCATCCAGACATGATTGCCATGAAAGATATGTATGACCGCGGCCGGATGGCGCTTGTGCAAGGCGTATCTTACAAAAACAATAATGGCTCGCACTTCCGTGGCCGGGATATCTCCTTCATGGGCGGTGGCTTTGATGATTATTTTTCTTCAGGTTGGGTTGGTCGCTATTTACAACAAGAGTTTGCGCCTAAAACTTATCCAGCCGATTTTCCTAATCCTGAAATGAAAGATCCACTTGCCATTGAAATGGGAAGTGATGTATCCTTGATCTTCCATCAGGAAGGGAATATTCCAACGTCAATTTCCTTAAACGATCCGCAAAGCTTTGCAAAATTGGTTGGAGAACTTGAAGGGTTTATTGATCAGGGAGTTGATCCACGCGGCAAGCCTCCAGTAGCACTTGAAAATTCTCCATACGGAAAAGAACTCAACTGGATTTTAGGACTTGAAGATAAATCGCAAGATTATGCAGAGCGCCTTTATGATGTTTACAAAGCAGCATCAGCAACCTCAGTAACGTATCCCGAAAGGTATCCATTTAATGCACCCAAGGGCAGCATGCGAAATGGATTGACTCCACAACTACAATTAATTGCGCGCCTGTTAGATGGTGGTGGCCCTGGACTAGGGGTTAAAACAAAAGTGTTTCTAGTTAAGATGGGTGGTTTCGATACCCATGCGGAACAGGTTGAAAGTTATGATCCCACCATGGGGCAACATGCAGCACTCATGTATCATATTTCATCGGCCATGAAAGCCTTTCAGGACGACTTAAAAGCTCGTGGACTTGAAGATAGAGTATTAACGGTAACTACATCAGAATTTGGAAGACGTGTGCGTGCCAATGGAAGTTATGGAACTGACCACGGTACCGGTGCACCCGTAATGATTTTTGGAAAAGGCGTGCAACCTGGTGTAGTGGGTGTTGTTCCTGATATGAATCAGCAAAATGTTGAAATGCAATTTGATTACCGGCAAGTATATGCTAATCTATTAAGGGATTGGATGCTAGTGGATGAAAGTAAAATAAACAGCGATATTTTCTTTAAGGACTTCTTGAACGGCCCTAAAGAGGAAGGAGCAGGAAACTATGAACCCTTACCATTGGCAACGCAAGTTATTTCCGGTGTTCAGGAAGGCTTTATTAATAATCGATTCAGCCTGGAGGCTTGTCATCCAAACCCGGCAAGTGATTTTACAGTAATTCCATTTAAGATTAATAACACAAATCTTGTTGATATCACCTTAAAGGATAGTCAGGGAAGAGCATTAAAAACTCTTTTGCATGAAGAGCGGACGGAAGGAGAACATTCTTTGCGAGTTGATGTTAGCGGTTTGCCTTCAGGTATTTATTTTTATCAACTGAAAACAGGTTTCTTTCAAGACACTAAAAAGCTTATTGTTACCAGATAATTTTAGCCCTTACATGAAAAGACTCTTACCCCTCCTTCTACTTCTTTCTATAACATTTGCAGTAAATGCACAGCAGAAGAAAAAAAAACCAGGTGGCATTGCATCAAAGCCAAGTCAGCAGAGCAAGTTTTTAGAGAAGCAATTTTGGTTAGGCTTTAAAGCCGGGACCAACTTATCAGAGGCCTCACCTATCAAACGATATACGGTAACAACGCCAACTAATTATGCGCAGGCGTTGAATGATAAAGTGTATGACTCCTTTAGCAAAACAGGAAGTCAGGCTACCTTGGAGGCAACCTTTTATTATAAGGGTTTTTCTTTTAGTGTCCAGCCTACTTACAGGCACAGTCGTTTTGCGTATTCAAACAAGTTTCAATGGAGCAATCCAGATAACAGTGCTGAGCAACTGATTCTTAACTACCATCAGGAGCAGAAAGTTGATTATGCAGACTTTCCACTGATTGTTAAATATGATATTCTTAGAAATAAGATCCGTCCGTATGTGCAAGCGGGTGTTTTTTATTCTTTGCTGATTAATGCTACTAAGTCAGTTAAAATATCAGGAACCGACTTTGCCTCGGGCGGTACCAACCAATTCGCTAATCAGGCAATTATAGTTGGCGCAAAAGATTTATTTGATAACTATTGGGGCTTAATGGCAGGCGCTGGGATGGATTACAATCTTGGAAATGTAAGGGTAGTGTTAGATGTTTCTTATTGGAAAAGTATGAGCAATATTTCAAATGCCGCCAATCGATTCTCGAACGATCGGCTAGCCGGTATTGGTGATGCTCAGGATGATCTTGATTTGAACAACATCGTTATTTCTGCCGGGGTGCTCTTCCCTATGCGTTTCTTAAGCAACAGTTTCAAAACATTAGACCGATAGTTATGCGCCTTATACTTATAGCATTTAGTGTTTTTATTTTTATTGGGTGCTCAAATGATTCCGATCCCGCAGCGGATAAAGCAAGTTTCACACGCATCTACGATAACAATAAGTACAATGCCTCATTTTATCCTATCGATATAAAGCAGACCCCTGATGGAGGTTACTTGATTTTAGGTGGACGTAGAATTGATAATTCAAGCTTTAGCGGTATCTACATTATGAAAGTAGACGAGTTTGGTGGGTTTGTATCTGAGCAGGAAGTTGATGAAACTTTTGTTAATCCCATTGCTCCATTAATGGTGAATGGTGGTAATTACTACTTCTTTTGTATGACTTCGGTGGGATTGCAAACTCAATTATTCAAGCTTGATGCAGAAGGTATCCTTAGTGAACCAATCAGTGTAGGTGGTTCCTACCCGGCTGCCGCTGCCGCTGATGGAAACAACTTTGCATTGCTTAGCTATGATAACTTCAATAAACAAACTGTGGTGTCTGTAGTTACACCTTCAGGTTCAATTACCCAATCAAAAGGGTTTAGCATAGGCGCAGGTGATGCTGTGGAAGAACCTATCATTAATCATTTTCTTCGCACCGGTAAGCAAATACCCTTTCTAGTAGGCAAGGTAGCTTCGGGGCAATATTATTTTAATGGATTCTATAATTATACACTTTCGCTTGCCTTTACAAACCTAAATGCCGATGAACCTCAAGGTATTGTTCAAGGTCAGCAAGATGATGGTGGGTTAAGTCAGGTAATACCATTAGATGGCGGTAAATTCGCGTTAGCGCGATTTAATTTTGGAGATAATTATTTTTTACCCAACGCTTCATTAAATACATCGGGCATAAGTTCAAGCACCGACCTAGGTGGTAACCCATTCCCTGAGTTGATAGCAAACGCATCTGTTAAAATTATCCGAGTGACAATCAACTCAAAGAAAGTTGTCCTTTATGGAAGTGATACTAAGAGCAAGCAAATTGCATTATTAGGGTATGATGAAAGCACTGGAGAATTTATTGGCAGCAAATATTTAGGATTCTCGAATCCATTTGAGATTTCTTCAATAGTTTCTACGACCGATGGCGGCTTAGCCATATGCGGAACAACCTATGTGGCTGGTCGATTCCCCAGAATTTGTTTATTTAAGTTATCTGAAGAAGCGATTGTCGAATCTTTCCAGTAACAAGCAACTCGTGACCGGTAACCAATCGCGAATTTCATTTTTTGATTCCTTTTTTCTTCCTTGGCATTGATATGATCAAGATTGAAGAAAACGTAAACCTAAAGCCTTATAACACCTTTGGTATTACCGCATCAGCCAGGTATTTCTGTAAAATCCACACAGAAGACGAACTACTGGAACTTTTAAGCACTGATCTATACAAAAATGAACGCCATTTAATACTTGGCGGTGGCAGCAACATCCTCTTTATTAATGATTTTGATGGCTTAGTTATTAAAGTTGATCTAAAAGGCATTAATAAACGCGAGGAAGGTGATACAATTGAACTTGATGTTAAGTCCGGAGAAGTATGGCATGAGTTTGTATTGCACTGTGTTAATAATAATTGGGGTGGTGTAGAAAACTTATCGTTAATACCAGGTACAGTAGGCGCGGCACCTATTCAAAACATTGGTGCGTATGGTGTAGAAGTTAAAGATGTCATTAAAAAAGTAGAAGGTATTGATCTGCTTACAAGTGAGAGAAGAAGCTTTACACATGAAGAATGTAGCTTCGGATATCGCGAAAGCATCTTTAAACATAATCTTAAAGAAAAATTTTTTATATCAAGCGTTACTTTAACTGCGACCAAACAAAATCATTTATTAAATACCCAATATGGTGCTATAAAAGATACATTGAATGCAATGAATGTAGTAACACCAACAATCAAAACAATAAGCGATGCGGTTATACATATTCGCAAGAGCAAGTTACCTGATCCATCAATAATTGGTAATGCAGGAAGCTTCTTTAAGAATCCAACTATTGCATTATCTCACTATGAAAATTTAAAAAATCAGTACCCTGAAATACTTGGTTATCCAGCTGTTAATCAAACAGTTAAAGTACCAGCAGGTTGGTTGATTGAACACTGTAATTGGAAAGGAAAACGAATAAATAATGTTGGCGTGCATGCACATCAAGCATTAGTGTTAGTTAACTATGGCAATGCAAAAGGAAAAGAAATTTTTCAACTCGCACAAAATATTTTATCATCGGTAAAAGAAAAATTTTCAATCACGCTAACCCCTGAAGTGAACATCATTGAATGAAAATTCAATGAGTAGTTATGATAAAATTTATAAAAATCTACAACTGATTTTTTTTGTTCATAGAAAAATTTTTTGAGTTAAATTTTTGAGAATTAATTTTTTATTATACCTTTCGTACAGTTTTACTTAAAAACATTAAAACGTTATGGCAAAAAAACCCGCTAAGAAAGCAGCTAAGAAGAAAGTAGCTAAGAAGGCTACTAAAAAAGCTGCTAAGAAGAAGAAGTAATCAAGCTTGCTTGATACTTTAGCAAAGAGAAGTGATCTGGGATCACTTCTCTTTTTTTTTGATCATGATTTGAAGTGCACTTATACTTAAACTATAAGGTTCATCTAAGGTTTTAAAGCATTGCAATTTCAGTTATCAGTCTGATTGAAGAATTATAATGGGAAAGAATAATTCTTATCATCTCATTCTAAGTTCACCTGTTTAGTTAATTATAATAAGATGATCAGGATCATATAATGATCTCTGCAACCCATTGAAATTCATTGTATTACTCACACGATTGCGGAAATTTAATTGGTACTTGACTTGCCAAGCCTTGCCGATGGGCTTAACTTTGCATTATTAATAACAAACAAAACAGTACCCATGGCTAAAACAATAGCAAAAACAGCAGAAAAGAAGGCTCCTGCAAAAAAGAGTGCCCCAAAAGCCAAAGTTGTTTCAATAGATAAAGTATGTAGCGATATTCTTTCAAAACTAAAAACGTTAGATATTGAGCATCAACTTCAGGCTAACATTGAGTGGTGTTTAGGAAGCTATAGCTACGATAACAACGCTACCGGTTTAATTGAAGCCGCAACAATGGCGCTTAACGTGTTTAATGCTGAACTCGCAAAAAAGACAAAAGGTGTTACGGCTACCTTTGTAGCAAGCATTGAAAAAGCAATAAAATAATCTTGTATTATACAAAAGAATGAAAGCCGGAGCGATCCGGCTTTTTTTATATCATGTGCGTTACGTTTGTTAACTCACCTTTATACTGGATACACTCAACTCCAAACTTGTTTAAAAAATCTACTCCTTCATCGGAAGCAAGACCTTTATACTTGGCATACGAGTTTAGGTAGATAACGCGTGTGATTCCCATACTGAATATGATTCGCGAACAAGCCAGACAAGGCGACAGCGTTACGTACAAAGTAGCCGCTTCCACCGAGGTCTTGTTTTTAACAGCATAGAGTATTGCATTTTGCTCGGCATGAATAGCCAATGAGCATCCACCCTTTGAATCGCGCGGGCAACCTTGTTCCGGCCATTCTTCATCACAATTATGAGTGCCTGATGGCGGTCCGTTATAACCAATCGAAATGATTCGGGTATCTTTTGTAAGAACAGCCCCTACGTGCCGTTTTAAACAGTGTGATCGCTTGGCCAGGTTTACGGCAAGCTCCATGTAGATATCATCAAATGCAGGACGAGTCATTGGGTAAAAATAAGAATTCAAAATTGTATATTCGCGTTGAAAATCAGATTCATGTTGAGTGGCCGAAGATTAATTTTAATAGTCATACTTTTTATTCCTTTTCTGGCCTCTGCACAAGAGGCGCTAAAGCAAAGACCAAGTCCGTTAAGCATTGTTTCCGCGCGCTACAAAGACACTTACTTGAAGATAACATATAGCGAGCCGCATAAAAAAGGACGGATTATTTTTGGGGATCTTGTACCGTACGGTCAGGTTTGGCGCACGGGTGCCAATGAAGCTACGGAAATAACAATCACGCAAGACATTCAAATTGCCAATACAACTTTAAAAGCAGGCACCTATTCCCTTTTCACCATTCCCGAAAAGGAAACATGGACCATCATTATTAACAAAGACCTAGGGCTTTGGGGTGCTTATAATTACAACACCAAAATGGATGTGATGCGGTTTACTGTGCCAGCACAAACGTTGCAAGGTGCCGTGTACGAACCTTTTACTATACAGATCGATCAAAAAAACAATAAAGCTAATATTGTGATGTTGTGGGATTCCGTCCGCATTCTTATTCCTATTCAGTTTAATGAACCCAAAACCACTCCATGAAGCTAACCCTTGCTTTCATCACAATGTTATTTTCTATAAGCCTGCTTGCGCAGGATATTTCCGAGCTTGATCGTAGAAATGGATTTAAAGAAATACGATTGGGGGTTCATATCGATAGCATAAAAGGAACTGAGTTCAAGAAGGATATCATTGAACGAAAAGAGTTTCCGGCATCTATCTATGAAACAGCGCATCCCGACTACATGAAAATTGGGGAAGTGGCAGTAAAGAAGATCTCAATCAAAACATATAAAGGGTTGATTTACGAAATTGATGTAGCCACGGGTAAAGATCCCAACGTAATGCGGGGCCTCGAAAAACTATATGGCAAAGCTACTTATAGCATTCGCACTGAAAGTTATTACTGGAAAGGAGAAAATTTAAGCCTTGTATATAAAGGTCATCGTAAAGAGCTGAAACTAACTTATCGCTCCGGCCCAATCATTAGCCTTATGTATGAAGACAAAGGAAAGAAGGTTGAAGCCGTTGCAGATGATTTTTAATCGTCCACATTTTTAAAATTTGATCCAATTGTTAAATGGACTTAAGTGTTTTCGATCCATTCAAGTGTTAGTTTTTTTGTTTTAGAACTTCTTGTTGCGCTTACCCAAATTATCTTTTCAGAATTCGATAATTCTTATGGCTATTACTCTGAGTCCCCTATCCTTAACTTCATTATTAATGGCAATGTACTGAAAAATGGTTGGTGACTTTGGTTGAATAAATCATTAGACTTAGCACGTCATCCCAAAGAGGAAGCAAGCTCTGCTGGAGAGCAACTTGCCGAGCAATAAGGTTGATGCTTATACG